>QRFC01002778.1_pt1 | contig 12398 bp, 10 predicted proteins | sample 1861061 | NCBI WGS metagenome assembly QRFC01 (sample SAMN09711282, study PRJNA482702) | Human gut metagenome, whole genome shotgun sequencing project. | reverse complement strand
ATCACAATTACGGATGCAAATATCTCAGTGAATCATGCAGACCGATATCCGCAAGCTCTGCCAGAGCAATGGGATATACGCCGTGCGCTGTCTGCAATGCGCCGGTAGCAGAGCCTGAGCAAACCGGCTTTGTTGACATTGCTCCGAATAAGTATTACTCCGAGGCCGTCGATTGGGCGGTCGAAAAGGGCATCACAAACGGCCTTGATAAGAGCCACTTTGGCCCTCAGCAGGCATGCACACGCGGCCAGATAGTGACCTTCCTCTGGCGCGCAGCCGGCGAGCCGACGGTCGATGCAGGGATGACGTTTGACGATGTGCATTATGGCGATTATTGTTATAATGCCGTTCGCTGGGCCGTCAAAAACGGCATAACCAAGGGAACGAGCAGCACAAAATTCTCGCCCCAACAGCCGTGTACGCGCGGCCAGGTGGTAACGTTCCTCTATCGTGCGGAGGGAAGCCCCGATGTCGGTAATGTCTGCCGCTTCAGCGATGTTGCTGATGATTCTTTCTGCCGCAGCGCGGTCATTTGGGCCGTCGCCAACAACATAACAAACGGCAAGACCGAAACGACCTTTGCGCCGTCGGAGATATGCAACCGCGCCCAGATAGTGACGTTCCTGTACAGATTTTATAATCAGCCTACGCCGACACCCACACCCACACCGACTCCCGCTCCCACGCCGACAGCACCTGTCAGCAGCGATTACATCGTCAGCGGCAAGCTGCCGTATCCCTGCCCCGAGCCTTTGAGCTGCGTTCCCGCGCCGGAGGATGAAGCAACGCACGATAATGTTCTTGCGCTTTTGGACAACTATTGCCCGAACGGTGCGTATATCCTGCGCGCAACGGAAATTGAGGGCGACAATTTCATGACATGGATGGAAAACGAAGCCTTGCTTGACTGCATCGGAACGGCAGTGCATGAGCAGTCACATGGCTATACGTCGCATAACATGAGCTATAACGGAACGTGGGTCATGGCCTACTATACGGGCGAGGGCAAGCACATAAAGGTTCCCCAAACCGAAACATACCTAAGCGAGGAAATGGCAGCGCAGATCCCGGAGGAGTTGCGGACTTTTCGCTATGATACCTACGTCGGCAAGGGTGCAGTCGTTTCGGCCAATAAAAGAGGCATATACGGACTTATGAACGAGTTCACGGCATATTGCTGGGATACGATAACCAATAACTCAATGTATGAGTATTACCTCACGCAGGAGCAGACCGAGGAAAACTGGCTCAATTATGTTAAAATATCAAGCAGCCAGTATTATGCTTATTCGGAGTTTAAGTACTACATCCTTTCATACATGCTGTATGCAAAGGGAAATTACCCCAACATATACGAGCAGACGATGAACAACCGTGCGCTTCTGGATGCGTTCAGGATAATCGAAGCGCGTTATCGCGGTGCTGTGGAGCAATATTTTGCTAATCTCGACAGATTGGAAACGTACCTGAAGGATAACGGTATAAGAGTTTTTCGCGACAAAGATATGTTCTATATTGGCTATTTTGGCTATGGGACATTTGAAGACAAATATTATAATCTGCTGGAAAACGCGATGAAAGCCCCGGAATACGTCCAAATGTACAATCTGATGACTAAATAAAACGAAAACGCCCGGTTCATTTGAACCGGGCGTTTTGCCGACTAAAATCGTATCATCGAGCGGTCGATATCGCTGATTTTTCGCGCGCCGCACATGTACATTGCGTCCTTTAGCTCCGCGCGGAGCTTTTCGATATAAGTTACTATTCCGTCTGTCCTGCCGCCGTAGTAGCTTATCAGAAACGGCCTGCATATCATAACGGCGTCCGCACCGAGTGCAAGCGCCCGGAAGATATCCGTACCGCTGCGTATGCCGCCGTCAACGATTATTTTCACCCTGCCGCCGACGGCCTCAACGATCTCGGGCAGCACCTCGGCTGTTGCGGCGGCGCCGGCCAGAACACGTCCGCCGTGGTTTGAAACGACTATTGCCGCCGCGCCTGCGTCGGCCGCCTTTACCGCACCCTGCGCGGTCATAACACCCTTGATGATAACCGGCATTTCGGCGTACTCGCAAAGCTCGCGCAGCTGCTCGACGCTTTTTGCGCCGGCATCGGGACTGACCTTCTTAAGATGCGGAAGACCGGCCGAGTCGATGACGAGCGAAACGGCAAATGGATGCGCTGCGTTTGCAAGGTCAAGATTTGCCTTGATCGTCTCCATGCTCAGCGGATTTATCACCGGAATGGCGATGCCGCCGTGCGCTATCGACAGCTCGCAGCCGTGAGGAAACACCCTAGCGTCGAGCCCGTCGCCGAAGCTTGACGCAATGCCGCATATCTCGGCTGCCTGCGCGCAGCATTCGTTAAAGTCGCGGATATCGTCCGTGGGGTTGTACTGCGCCTTGAGCGAGCCTACCGGCGCGGAGATCAGCGGCATGGAGAGTCTTTTGCCGAAAAGCTCAATGCCGGTGTCAACAGGTGCGTCGGGGTAAATTGTGTCCATATTGAGCTTAATGCCGCGCCATGCCTTCCAATTGTCGTTTGCTCCGTTTCCGGGCGCTTTCGAGCCGGGGCCGGGCATGGTGTTTGCGCATGCAAGCCCGTTGCACTCGGGGCACACCTTGCAGTTCGGGCCGATGTTCTTTTTAGCGTTTGCGAGCACTTTCGCGTAGTCCATATCAATACCTCAAAAAATTATGTAAACTTAAATATTTCTGCCGAGCAGGGCGGCACAAGTCCGTTGCGGCTGCACCCGAGCAGCGGAACAAGTCCGCTTTCGCGCAGCTTAAATTCAGCGCTGCCGCGGTTGATAACGCAGACAATGCAGTCGCTTTCCGATGAGCGGCGAATGATGAGCACATCGGGGCCGGCGGCGGAAAACTCCGCTTCTCCGCTCATCAGTGCCTCGCTGCCGTTTCGTATCTCGCCAAGCTTAGCATAAAAGTTATGTAAACCCTTGCCCGACGGCTCAAACGGAGCGCGGTTGAACGGATCGCCGGCACCATCAAGGCACTCCTCGTCTCCGTAATAAAGGCAGGGAACACCGGGCATGCAATATTGCAGCACAGCGCAGAGCATTTGCAGCCTGTCTGCGCGCTTTGACTGCTCCGCCGTCAGCGAAAACGCCGCCTGCCGCGCACGGTCGAGCGCTTTCAGGCTCTCGCTTGCGCCGAGGGCAGAGTGCAGACGCTCAACGTCGTGGGATGACAATAGGTTCATCAGCGCCATGTACATCGGCTTTGGATAGTTGCGCTGCTGCGAGAGAAGAAAATCGCGCAGCGCGAATGCGTCCGACTCGCCGCGCGCAAAGCTTATCACCGCCGAGCGGAACGGATAGTTCATCACGCTGTCGAGCGCATAGCCCAAAGCGTAATTGCGGCGGTGGCCGTAGCTTACCTTGAGCACCGCGTCCTCCCAAACCTCGCCGATAATGGCGCAGTCGGGCTTTTCGGCCTTTGCGGCATCGCGTATAAGCGCAAGCACATCGTCGGGAAGCTCGTCGGCAACATCAAGCCGCCAGCCGGAAGAACCGCGCCGGAGCCACAGCTTAACTATGCTGTTCTTTGCGCGGATGATGTAATCCTGCCAGCTCGCATCCTCCTCGTTTACCTCGGGCAGATCCCTGAAATTCCACCAGCAGCGGTAATCGTCGGGGAAGGAGCGGAAGTCAAACCAGTTAAAATACGGCGAAGCCTTGCTCGCGTGCGCGCCGACGCCGCCGTAGCTGCCGAAGCGGTCGAAATAAATGCTGTCCGCGCCCGTGTGCGAGAAGACGCCGTCGTTTATGACTTCTATACCGAGCCTTTCGGCCTCGGCACAAAGGTTTACATAATCATCGACGCTGCCCAGTATCGGGTCAACGTTTTCGTAGTTTGACGTGTCGTAGCGATGGTTCGAGCGCGCCTCGACGATAGGATTCAGGTACAGCGTGCCGATGCCGAGCGCCTTGAGATACGGCAGCTTTTTCGCTATGCCCTTGAGCGTGCCGCCGTAAAAATCATCGGGGGCGTAGTCCTTCTCGCCGGGACGCGGCTGCCATTTGACCGGCTCGGCTATGCTTCCGTGCATTTCCGGCGTTTGCCCGAGGCGGCGGTGATATTCAATGCCTGCCTGCGCAGCGCCGTCGTCGGAAAAGCCGAAGCGGTCGGGGAAAACCTGATACATGATGCTGCGGCAGAATTTCTCAGGCGTTTTGAAGCCGCGCTTATACACCGTGAGGCGAAAACCCTCGCCGCCTGAGCAGACGCGCGAGCTGTGCCCGTCGTCATCGGGGCACAGAAAGTGCTCGCCGTTAATTTTGAATTTGTAAAACAGTGCGGTGGGCGAGGGCGCGATAAACTGCGCTGTGAACATGTCGCCTGCGCGCCGCATGGAAAGCTCCTGCGAGAAATCATCGCCGTAAACGCAGAGCAAAGCGTCCGTAACGCCGCCGAACGAGGCTATGGAAAATTCGATCGGCTCTCCTTCCTCCACAGCGCCGACAGGCGAGCGGAACGAGGCGTCATATGAGTCGTGGAAGGCGAGCTGACGAATTTTTAGCTCGTCGCGCAGCAGCTTGTCCAAAAATGCAGTCCTCGGCTGAAGCTCCTGAAGCGGCTCAATTTCCGCCATGCCGCAAAGCGCCTTTCCGAATGTGCGCACAAGAACGGAGATAGCCTCGTCTATGCCAAGCCCCTTGTCGTCCATGAGCAGGCGAAAAAGCTCAGCAGGGAGAAGCCGGTCGCGATCGTCAGGCAGGAACTCATAGATCCTGCCGACAGGGTATTTAAACTGCTCGCATTTATCAGCAGCGTCAAGGAACTCGGCGGCAGAGCCGAGATACAGCCGCGCGGCTTCGGAAACCGCTTCCGCAGGCTGCCAGTGCCTGCCGTCGAACAGCACCTCGTGCTCCGCTGCGCCGTAATATTTAATGTACAGCCGGCCGTCTGCCCAAAGCTCGTCGTAGCCGGAGTAGGTGTTTATCGTTTTTATCAGAGCATCCATAGATAAAGCATTGCGTATTCCTCGGAGGAACGGTCAAAGCTGAAATCGGCCTCCATTGCCTGACGCACGAGCGAGGACATGACCACCGGATTTTTATAGCAATCGAGCGCGAGAAGCATTGCGTCCTTCATCTCATGCGCGTTAAAATCGGCGAAAGAGAAGCCGGTGCCCTCGCCGGTAAATTTATTGTATGGCTTCACGGAATCTTTAAGGCCGCCGGTCTCGCGCACAATAGGCAGCGTACCGTAGCGCATTGCGATCATCTGCGAAAGGCCGCAAGGCTCAAAGCGCGAGGGCATGAGCAGAAAATCGGCTCCGGCGTAAACGCGGTGCGATAACTCTTCGTTATAACCGATGTATGCGCACAGTCTGCCCTTGTAGCGTGCCTCGGCTTCGCGCATGAAGCTTTCGTATTCCTTGTCGCCGCTGCCGAGCATGAAAAACTGCATGTCGTTATACTGCATCAGCTCGTCGAGCATACGTTCTACAAGGTCAAAGCCCTTTTGCTCGGTCATGCGCGTGACCATTGCGAAAACGGGAACATCCTCGCGCTGCTCAAGACCGAAATCACGCTGGAGCGCAAGTTTACATAATTTCTTGCCGTTGAGCCTGCCCTTGTTGTACCGCGCCGGGAGCGCAGGATCGGTGTAGGGGTTAAAGACCTTGGTGTCGATGCCGTTTATTATGCCGGACAGCTCGTGCGATCTTGCGTCGAGAATGCCCTCAAGCCCCTCGCCGAAGTAGGCGGTTTTTATCTCATTTGCGTAGGTCGGACTGACGGTGTTTATGCGGTCTGCGAAAACGCAGCCTGCCTTGAGGAAATCGGCGCAGCCGTTTAGCTCCATGAACTCGGAGGTGTAGTATTTATCCTCAACTCCGAGAAGATCCTGAACGTAGTCAAAGCCGAATTTTCCTTGATATGCAATGTTGTGGATCGTCAAAAGCCAGCGCAGGGACGACTGCATCGCGCCGCCGTACTGAGTCTTTGCGAGCATGGGCAGCATTGCCGTGTGCCAGTCGTTGCAGTGGACGATGTCGGGCCTAAATCCAAGGTTCGGTATCGCGTCGAGCACGGCGCGTGTGAAGAAAGCGTACTGCTCGCCCTCGGCCTGGCCGCCGCGATAGATCTTGTCGCCGAAGTAAAACTCGCTGTCAACAAGATAGATGCACACGCCGTCAAGCTCAAGGCGCTCTATGCCGCAGTACTGCGTGCGCCAGCCAAGGTTTACATAAAAATCGAACATGTGCTCGACCTGAGATGCGTACTTATCCTTTATGCAGCGGTGATACGGAGTGATGACCCTTGCGTCAAAGCCGAGCTTTTTAAGCGCCTTCGGCAGCGTTCCGACAACGTCGGCAAGTCCGCCCGTTTTTGAAAGCGGTGCGCACTCGGCCGCTGCAAGAAGAATATTCGGTAGCTCCTTGCGGCCTTTTTCATTTAGAATGCTTCTGAACTGCTTTTTCATTTTTCTCAGCCATCCTTTCCGGAATGTATTCAAAATATACAGCCGACAGCGGCGGCAGATCGATCGATGCACTGTACGGCAGATCGTCAAAGCCTGTGTCGCGGCTACGCAGCGTTTTAATATTATGTAAACCTGAACCGCCGAATTTCGCATCATCGCTCGAGAGGATCTCGCGCAGCCTGCCGGGCATAGGCAGGCCGATGATGAAATTCTTATGCTCGTTTGGAATGAAGTTGCACGCGCAGATGAGATAACTGTTCTGCTCCGGCCTTGCCGAGCGCAGGAACGCGATCGAGCTGAGCGCGTTATCGTTCACATTGAGCCACTTAAACCCGTCCCACGAGTTATCTATCTCGTACAGAGCCGGGAATGAGCTGTATACATGATTGAGCGCGGCGTAGTATTCGCGCAGCTTTTCGTGCATAGGGTAGTCAAGCAGCAGCCAGTCAAGCTCCTGCTGATAATTCCACTCGATAAACTGCCCGAACTCCGAGCCCATGAAGCACAGCTTCTTGCCGGGATGAGCAAACTGATAGCCGTACAGCGCACGGAGAGTCGCAAACTTCTGCTCGTAGCTGCCGAACATTTTATCAAGCATCGATTTCTTCCCGTGCACGACCTCGTCGTGCGAATAGGCGAGGATGAAGTTTTCCGAAAAAGCGTACATCATGGAAAACGTCAGCTTATCGTGGCAGCCCTTGCGGAACAGCGGATCGGTCGAGAAATAGTCGAGCGTATCGTGCATGTAGCCCATGTCCCACTTGAAGCTGAAGCCGAGTCCGCCGACGGAGGGCGGCATAGTCACCATCGGATACGCCGTTGATTCCTCTGCTATCGTGACTGCACCGGGGTAGCTTGACAAAACCGAGGTATTGAGCTTTCTAAGGAAGCTCACAGCGCCGAGGTTTATGTTGCCGCCCTCGCGGTTTTTCGTGTATTCGCCGTCCTTGCGGCCGTAGTTGAGATACAGCATCGAGGACACCGCGTCAACGCGGATGCCGTCAATGTGGTAGTTTTCAAAGAAAAAGCAGGCCGAGGAGATGAGAAACGACTGCACCTCGGGCATTTCGTAGTCAAATATCAGCGTGCCCCACTCGGGGTGCGAGGCCATGCGCTCCTCCTTGCATTCAAAAAGGCGTGTGCCGTCAAACTCGGCAAGGCCGTGCTCATCGCGCGGAAAATGCGCCGGGACCCAGTCCATGATAACGCCGATGCCGGCATTGTGCATGACGTCGATAAACTCGGCAAACTCGTCGGGCGTTCCGTAGCGGCTCGTCGGAGCGTAGTAGCCGGTGACCTGATATCCCCACGAACCGGGGAAGGGGTACTCGGTCAGCGGAAGAAGCTCAATGTGCGTAAAGCCCATCTCGGTGCAGTATTTTGCAAGCTCGGGCGCAATGGCGGCATAGTTCACGCCGCCCTCGGGCGTTTTCCACGAGCCGAGGTGCAGCTCGTATATCGACATGGGGCTTGCAAAGCAGTTTTTCTCCGCACGGGAGCGCATAAAAACCTCGTCACGCCAAATATGAGAGCCTGTCCAAACCATGGACGCCGTATTTACTCCGGACTGCGACCACTGCGCAAAGGGATCGGATTTCCACACCGTTTTGCCGGAAGCCGTCGTTACGCAGTATTTATACAGATCGCCGTTATTAAGCCCGGAGGCAAAGCAATACCATATGCCGCCGCGCTTTTCCATCGGCGTTTTCGCCGGATCCCAGCCGTTGAAGTCGCCGACGAGCGAAACGCTCTGAGCGTTCGGCGCCCAGACGGCAAATCGGTGCATTTTGATCTCGTCCATATATCGGCAGCCGAGCAGCAGCCACGCCTTCTGCGCGCAGCCGGTGTTGAAAAGAAAAACATCGTCTGCCGGAACATATTTATCTATAAGCTCCGAATAGTTCATATCAGCACTCCGTATGAAAAACAATACTTTATACTGTATTATAAAGCACGGCAGGGCAAATGCCAATAAGTTTTTTGCTTGCATACGGCGGCAAAACATAATAAAATACAGTCAAAACAAACATCGGAGGTGCGATATGTTTTCATTCAACCATTTTAATTTCAATGTGTTCGATCTTGAGCGCAGCCTGAAGTTTTACGACGAGGCGCTCGGCCTCAAGCCCGTGCGCGAGAAAAATGCCGCCGACGACAGCTTTAAGCTCGTCTACCTTGGCGACGGCGTGACGGATTTCACCCTTGAGCTGACATGGCTGCGCGACCGCGATAAGCCCTATGATCTCGGCGAGCAGGAATTTCACCTCGCCTTTGTCGCCGACGATATGGAAAAAGCCCATGAAAAGCACGCCGCACTCGGCTGCATATGTTATGAAAATCCCGGCATGGGCATATACTTCCTTGAAGACCCCGACGGCTACTGGATAGAGATCATACCGCCGAGAAAATGATTATGTAAACCTACAGGCCTGCCATATGCGGCAGGCCTGTTATGTTATGTCAACTCCTCGATCTCTGTGACGGACACCTCGAACGCCGTTTTCTCGATCGGCTCGCCGCCGATGAGCTTTATGTAGCGGCGGCTTTGTATCCTACCCTCGAGGGAAACCGTCGTGCCGGTGTCCCAGTAAGACGCTTCGCGCGCTTTAAGTCCCCATGTGATGCACGGCAGATAATCCGAGCGGCCGTACTTGCGGTTTACGGCGAGCATCAGGTCGCATATGTCGCGCCCCATCGGCGTAACGCGAAGGTTCGGCGGCTTGCACAGCGTTCCGGTCAGGCAGATAAGGTTGAGATCATTTTCGTCGCAAGGGAGTATTTCCTTTGCAAACACCGTTATCACAAGCTTTGCGCCCTCGCCGCTTTTGTTGTTGAATGATCTCAGCTCGCCGGTTACGCAGAGCTTTTCGGTATCGCAGGCCTCCACGGCGCTTAAAAGCTCGCTGCGCGCGACGATGTTTATTGTGTCCGTTGTGCCGGATAAGCGCGCAACATCAAGCGCGAAGGTGTAAAAGCTCTCGCCGCGTGAGGCGTGCGAAAACGCCGGAGGTGCGCTCATAACTCCAATAAGCCTGGCAAAATTCGTGCATGTGTTTTCATCCATATATTCTTTCCGGTCCTTGTAAATTGTTTTTGTTAGAGTATATTAGGGACAAACGCTTGAATATGCCGCCGGAATGAAATATAATAATGTCATTACTTCTGAAAGGAACCAAAACTATGGATATAAAAGAACTGCTGGCCTACTGCGATCATACCCTGCTGCGCGTTGACTGCACCGAGGCAGAGATAAGAAAGCTCTGTGATCAGGCAATAAAATACGGCTGCGCGTCGGTCTGCATTCCGCCCTGCCACGTTCCCGGCGCAAAGCGCTATGTCGGCGATAAAATGAAAATATGTACGGTCATAGGCTTCCCGAACGGCTATATGTCCACCGCCGCAAAGGCCTTTGAGGCTGCCGATGCAGTTGCAAACGGAGCCGACGAGATCGACATGGTCATAAACCTCTCCATGGTCAAGGACGGCTGCTGGGAGGATGTCGCCGAGGACATAAAGGCAGTGCGCCGCTCGTGCCTCGGCAAGGTGCTCAAGGTCATAATCGAGTGCTGCCTGCTCACAGATGAAGAGAAAATGCGCATGTGCACGATAGTTTCCGAGTGCGGCGCGGATTTCATAAAAACCTCCACCGGCTTCAGCAAGGGCGGAGCTACCCGTCACGATGTCGAGCTGCTGCGCCGCTGCAGCCCGGATTCGCTTCAGGTAAAGGCCGCCGGCGGCATAGCGTCGCTTGAGGATGCCGAGGACTTCATTGCTCTCGGCGCAACGCGCCTGGGCACGAGCCGCATAGTGAAGCTTGCAATGGAACTCGAGCGCGAGAGTGCCGGCACAGATACCGGCAGCGAGAATTATTGAGAAAGGGCGGTGCGCCCATGCGTAAACCGGGCAAGGTGCTCAGCATAATAGGACTTATCCTGTCGGCCGCGCTGCTGGTCGTCGGGTCATATTTCATCCTGCCGCGTTCACAGAATTGGGCAAGCATATGGAGCGTGCTCACAGGCAGCGCCGCGGCGTACTTTGCCTATTATGCGTTCCACAAAAGAGATAAAGATTGAATTATTCACGGCATTCACGGCGGAGTGCCCCTCCGCCGTGAAAAAATCCTTGACAACAGTGAAAAGTGCTGATATATTAATAGGGCTGAAAACAAAGTAGGTACGGCATCCCCGACCTCACCGAGCCGCAAAAGGCGCGCTTCGGTCAATAGCATCGCCCCGAGCGGGGCTTTGTTTGCGCGGATGCTGTCAGGCATCCGTTTTTTGCATTATGGAGGTGTTTTACAATCGCAAGCGTGAATCATGAGATCAATGAAGAGATCCTCGACAAGGAAATACGCGTTATCGGTGACGACGGCGAGCAGCTTGGAATAATGTCCGCGGAAGCCGCCATGAAAATTGCGGAGGAAAAGGAGCTTGACCTGGTCAAGATATCCCCGATGGCAAAGCCCCCCGTCTGCAAGATCATGGACTACGGCAAATACCGTTTTGAGCAGTCCAAGCGTGAAAAGGAAGCCAAGAAGAATCAGCGCGTCATGGAGGTCAAGGAGATCCGCATGTCTCCCGGCATCGGCGAGAACGACCTGAACACAAAGCTCAAGAGCGCGCTCAAGTTCCTTGCCGACGGCGACAGAGTCAAGGTCTCGATCCGCTTCCGCGGCAGAGAAATGGCGCACACTCATTTGGGTGAGGTCATCCTGCGCGACTTCGCAGCAAAGTGCGAAGAGGTTGCAAACCTTGATAAGGCGCCCAAGCTTGAAGGACGCAATATGTCCATGTTTCTGTCCCCGAAGTCTGCTGCGGCAGTCAAGAAGGCACAGAAAGAAGCCGCCAAAAAGCAGGCAGAGGCTGAGGCCGCTGCCAAGGCGGAGGAAAACAACTGATTGGTTATTACAGACAGAATTCTGATAATAGCAGCATACGGAAGGAGAAAATAACTATGCCTAAACTTAAGACCCATAGCGGTGCTAAGAAGAGATTCAATCTCACCAAGAGCGGTAAAGTAAAGCGCGCACATGCGTTCAAGAGCCATATCCTCACAAAGAAGGACACCAAGCGCTGCCGTCGTCTGCGTTCCGGCGCAATTGCCGACGTGACCAACGAGGCAACCATCAAAAAGATGATCCCTTACAAATAATTAAGGGCTGACTGTTACTGATAGGAGGAATTACAAATGGCAAGAGTTAAGGGCGCAATGATGACCCGTAAACATAGAAACAAGATCCTTGGTCTGGCAAAGGGCTACTGGGGCAACAAGTCCCGTCATTATAAGATGGCTCAGGAGCAGATGATGAAGTCCGGCCGCTACGCATATGTCGGCCGCAAGCAGAAAAAGCGCGACTTTCGTCAGCTCTGGATCACCCGTATCAGCGCAGCATGCAAGGCAAACGGCATGAACTACTCCACCTTCATGCACGGCCTGAAGCTCGCAGGTATCGATATGAACCGCAAGATGCTCTCCGAGACCGCTATCCACGATCCCGCCGCATTCACCGCACTGTGCGAGAAGGCAAAGGCAGCAAAGTAATTTAATTACGCATGAAATCAACAGCCACAGCAGAATATCTGCCGTGGCTGTGCGCTTATTTAAGCAAAAGTAAAGGCGTGACCGATAAAGTCACGCCTTTTTGCTGCTTGGATATCCTCACGCTGCGAGGACCTTGCCGAGCACGCGCAGCGGCAGAGCGGGGGAGATCCGTATATCCGGGTAGGCCGGATTCAGCGAATGCAGCGCAAGATAGCCGTCGCCGGCGACGAGCTGCTTTAGATACGCGCAGCCGTCGTAGAGGAAAATGCCGATCTCGCCGGTCATGAGGCTGTGCTGTTGGCTGACCCAAACGGTCTGCCCGTCGTGAAAGCGCGGCTCCATACTGTCGCCTGCTACGCGCACGCCGAAGTTGGCTCCGTCCGGGACCTCGGGGCCGACCTCGGT
>QRFC01002773.1_pt1 | contig 12414 bp, 10 predicted proteins | sample 1861061 | NCBI WGS metagenome assembly QRFC01 (sample SAMN09711282, study PRJNA482702) | Human gut metagenome, whole genome shotgun sequencing project. | reverse complement strand
AATGCTCACACGCTCAAATTGCGTGTAAGCATTCAGTCACGACAGCATTTCGCGAAGCTGTGCTATCGCTTTGCGCTCAAGGCGCGATATCTGGACCTGCGACACTCCCAGCACCTTGGCCGTTTTTTCCTGAGTAAAGCCGTGATAATAGCGCAGATACAGGGTCTTCCGCTCCTTCTCGGGAAGCTCTTCAATGGCGCAGCGCAGCGCTACATGCTCGATCATGCGCTCCTCGCCCTCGGTGTCGCACAGAACGTGCTCAAGCGTGAAGCCGTCTTCGCCCGTCTCGCGCTGCAGGCTTTCGGCCGGATTTGCTGCCGTTTCTGCAAAAGCGATGTCCTCGGGTGTCAGCCCGGTTTCGGCCGCAAGCTCAGAGATCAGCGGCACACGGCCGAGGCGCTGCTCAAGCGCGCACCGTGCGTTTTTTATATGAAGCGCACGCTCTTTGATCCCCCGGCTGACCTTCACTGTTCCGTCATCACGCAGAAACCTGCGTATCTCGCCTGCTATCTTCGGCACGGCATAGGTCGAAAACTGCGTTCCGAACCCGGGATCGAAGCCCGCAACGGCTTTAAGGAAGCCGAGGCAGCCGAGCTGATACAGATCGTCCGGCTCAACGCCGCGGCCGAAAAAGCGCCGCGCAACGCTCCAGATAAGCCCCGAATTATCCTCAATGAGCCGCTCGGACGCCGCCTTGTCCCCCTTCTTCGCAAGGCACAGATCGTTGAGCATGCACTCGGTCATCGAAAGCCTCTGCGCTGGCGGATCGTTCTCAACATCGTTACCGTAGTGCCCTTGCCCGGCGTACTTTTGACCTTCAGCTTGTCCATAAAGCTTTCCATAATGGTAAAGCCCATACCGCTGCGCTCCTCGCCGCCGGTGGTGTACATCGGCAGCATCGCCTGCTGAAGATCGGCTATGCCGCGCCCCTTATCGCGGATGACGATCTCGAGCTTTTCTCCGTCAAGGATACGAAGTCTCATGCTTATGGTCCCTATGCTGTCGGGATATGCGTGGACGATGCAGTTTGTTACCGCCTCGCTGACCGAGGTTTTGATATCGCCCAGCTCATCGAGCGTCGGGTCAAGCTGCGCGGCAAAGCCGGCAGCGGCCGCGCGTGCAAAGCTCTCGTTCGAGCTGAAGCTTGGAAATTCAAGCTTTATGTAGTTTGTCACCGTCATGTTGTTACCTCCCTTTTTGCGGCGATCGGTATCATTCTGTCGATGCCCGAGGCATCGAGCACTTTAAGCGGCTGTTTCTGGGGATTTTCAATGTACATCCGACCCCCGGCGCTGCGCATCTTCTTATAGCTCCGTACTATGACCGCAATGCCGGACGAGTCCATGAAGCCAAGCTGCGTCAGGTCGAGCACGAGGTCGCGCGGAAGATATCTGTCAATGCTGTCGGCAATGCCGTCAACAGCCGTTTTTGCGCCGTGATGGTCTAACTCGCCTGCTAAAAACACCGTTAGCCTGCCGTCGGAATATTCCGATGCGATCTTCATTTTTCCTCACTCCAATGCAATAAAAATATAAAAAAACTGATGCCGAGCTATGCTCAGCATCAGTTTAAATGTTTATATATGCGGATTTTGCAAAAAACGGTCGGGCTTATCCGAGATTTTTGAGGCTTTCCTCAAGATTTTCGATGAGCGCCTCGAGCTTTGCCTTCTTTTCGCGCTCAGCGTTAACGACCTTTTCCGGCGCGCGGGAAACGAAGTTTTCGTTTGCAAGCTTTGCGTTCTGCCCGTCGAGCTGCTTTTTGGCGTTTGCAAGCTCTTTTTCCATGCGTGCGCGCTCTTTTTCAAGATCAACAAGCTCTGCCATGGGCATGAACATGCGCGCGTTATCGGTTATGACGGACACCATACCGTCGGTGCTCTCGGGAAGCTCCGCTCTGACCTCAACGCCGGAGGCATAGGCCAGCTTGCAGATAAACTTCTCGCCGTCGGTGAATGCCTTTGCCTTGTCGGTAACGATGATAAGGTGGCTCTTTCTGGACGGGGGTACGTTCATTTCGGATCTGCGCGCGCGGACGGCCTTGATGGCATCCATGACCATGCCGAAGTTTGCCTCGTCCTCGGGGAAGTTGAGCTTTTCGCTGTACTCGGGGTAAGACTGCATCATAAGCGCATCGCCCTCGTGAGGCAGCGCCTGCCATATTTCCTCGGTGATAAACGGCATGAACGGGTGCAGGAGCTTGAGTATCTCAACAAGGACATACAGAAGCACGCGCTGGGCGCTCTCCTTTGCCGCCTCGTCATCGCCGTTCAGGCGCGGTTTTGTCAGCTCAATGTACCAGTCGCAGTAATCATCCCAGATGAAATCGTATATCTTGCCTGCCGCAACGCCCAGCTCAAAGCTGTCCATATTATCGCAGACCTCTTTGACGACGCGGTTGAGCTTGGAGAGGATCCACTTATCCTCGGTCTCAAGCGTCTCGGGCAGATGATTATCCTCAACGGTGAGGTTCATCATGACAAAGCGCGATGCGTTCCATATCTTATTGCAGAAGTTGCGCATCGCCTCGCACTTTTCAACGTAGAAGCGCATGTCATTGCCGGGACTGTTGCCGGTTATGAGGTTAAAGCGCAGCGCGTCGGCGCCGTACTTTTCGGCCATCTCCAGCGGATCAATGCCGTTGCCGAGGCTCTTGGACATTTTTCTGCCCTGACTGTCGCGTACAAGGCCGTGGATGAACACTGTGTGGAACGGCTCCTTTTTCATCTGCTCCATACCGGAGAAGATCATTCGCGCGACCCAGAAGAAGATGATATCATAACCCGTTACCATGACCGAGGTCGGATACCAGTAGTCAAGCTCGGGGGTCTTGTCCGGCCAGCCCATGGTCGAGAACGGCCAGAGTGCTGAACTGAACCATGTATCGAGAACGTCCTCTTCCTGATGGATATTCTTGCTGTGGCAGTGCTCGCACTCACAGGGATCGGTGCGAGACACGGTTATCTTGCCGCAATCGTCGCAGTACCATGCCGGTATTCTGTGCCCCCACCAGAGCTGACGGGAGATGCACCAGTCGTGGACATTTTCCATCCAGTTCATATAGGTCTTTGTAAAGCGCTCGGGAACGAATTTTATTCTGCCGTCCTTAACGACCTCGATCGCCGCCTCGGCCAGAGGCTTCATCTTGACAAACCACTGGGGGCTCGTGAGCGGCTCGACGACGGTGCCGCAGCGGTAGCAGCAGCCGACGTTGTGGTTATACGGCTCGACCTTAACGAGATAGCCCTGCTCCTCGAGGTCGGCGACGATGGCCTTGCGCGCCTCGTAGCGATCCATGCCGTTGTACTTTCCGCCGTTTATTATTTTCGCGTCCTCGTCGATGCAGAGTATCTGCTCAAGATCATGTCTCAGGCCGACCTCATAGTCGTTCGGGTCGTGGCAGGGCGTCATTTTGACAGCGCCCGTGCCGAAGCCGAGCTCAACATACTCGTCGGCAACGATGGGGAGCTTTCTTCCCACCAGCGGCAGGATGGCGTTCTTGCCGACAAGGTGCTTATAGCGCTCGTCATCGGGGTGAACGGCAACGCCGGAGTCGCCGAGCATGGTCTCGGGACGTGTGGTCGCGATGATGAACTCCTCGTCAGAATCCTCGATGGGGTATCTTATGTGCCAGAAGGAGCCGGGCATATCCTTGTACTCGACCTCGGCGTCGGAAAGCGCCGTGCGGCACTTAGGGCACCAGTTGATGATGCGGCTGCCCTTATAGATAAGTCCCTTTTCGTACAGCTCGCAGAATGTTTCGCGCACGCTCTTTGCGCGTGTCTCGTCCATCGTGAACGCGCTTCTGTCCCAATCGCAGGATGCGCCGAGCACCTTCTGCTGCTCAACGATGCGGTCGCCGTATTTGTTCTTCCATTCCCAAACGCGGTCAAGGAACTTCTCGCGGCCGAGGTCATAACGCGTAAGGCCCTCCTTAACACGAAGCTCCTCTTCGACCTTTATCTGGGTCGCAATGCCTGCATGATCGGTGCCGGGAAGCCAGAGCGCGGCATAGCCCTGCATGCGCTTATAGCGCGTCAGTATATCCTGCAATGTTGAGTCGAGCGCGTGACCCATGTGCAGCTGACCTGTCACGTTGGGGGGCGGCATAACTATTGAAAACGGCTTTTTGTCGGGGTCTATGACACCCTTGAAGCAGCCGTGCGACTGCCACATTTCATATATTCTTTTTTCAACCGTACCGGGGTCATACACCTTCGGCAGCTCTTTCATATCTGATCCTCCTTAACAAATAAAAAAACTGCGCCCCGACATTCATCAGGGCGCAGTATTACGCGGTACCACCTGAATTCCGCGCAATGCGCGGCACTCATCGCTCTGTAACGGGAGCGCCCGTCCGGCCTACTTGGATTTCGGCACGGCTGCTCGGGACCGACCTTCGGCGGCATGCCTTAGGAACTTTCACCGTCCGTTCCCTCTCTGAAAAGCATGCTTGGCTTACTCCTGTCCGTCATTGCCTTTAGTAAAATATATTATATGCACTTTTTACCCAAAAAGTCAAGCCGGGATTTTCAGCTCATGCGATAGTACTGCCAGCAGTGCAGCTTATCTATCATCGGCTGCTCGGCGTCGCTGTTCACTCCGGTCTTTATAACGGGGATCTCGCGGCGCAGGTCGGAAAGGAAGCTGAAAAACGGCTCGCTCTTTGCGCAGCCTGCAAGCTCAAGGCTAACTTCGCCGAGGAAGCTTGCGCTTATATATCCGTCCTCGGGCATATCCAGCGACGCAAAGCGCTCTGCGAAATCTGCCGTCTGTGCATATGCGTCGTTTGCCCAAATAACAAACGGAGCCGAGCAGTTTGCAACAACGTCATCGGCAATATCCATGCCGATCTCGTTATACGCAAGATAGTCCGCGCCGAGATTCGGCCTGTGATCTCCGAAAAACACGAGCACATACGGATCATCAAGGCCGTTTAAGTACTCCGTCAGCTCAAGCAGCATATCCGAAGAGCACTTCACGCCGTAGGCATACACCGACAAAAGCTCCTCGGCATAGTCGCTCAGCTGAACACTGGTCTGCACCTTCGGGACCTCAAAATCGTACTTGGAATAAGTATACGCCTGATGGTTCTGAATGGTCGTTGCGTAGGTGAACAGTCTTTCGCCGTTTTGCGTGCGCTCGGCGACAAGCGACTTGAGGTTTTTCAGGAAGGATGTTTCCATTTTGGATTTATCCTCAAGATCCTCAACAAACACGCGCTCATCAATGCCCAGAAAGCTCAGCGCCGAATCGCGATTGTAAAACCAGCTGTTGCCGGGATGGAAATAGAGGCTCGAATATCCCTGGTCGCCAAGAAGCGTTGCCATTGACGGAACAGAGTGGTGGAACGATCTCATAGCCGAATTTGATGTTGCGCTTATGAGATTTGTCTGCATGCCGGTGAGCACGTCAAACTCGGTATTCGCGGTTCCCGCTCCGAAATTGGGAACAACGATGTGACCGCTGATACTGTTCGGACTTGATGCGACCTCGTGAAAGCCGCGCATCGGATCGTCTTTTTCGGAATATGTAAAGGCGTCGGCATCGGTGACGTCATTGAACGCCTCGCACATTATCATGATCATCTGCGGCTTTACGCCCTCAGGCTCTTCGATTTTCTGCTCTGAAATATAGCTTTCTACGGTTTTTTCGGAATATCCGTCGGGCTTATCGACCGTATAAAGGTTAAAGTTATATAAGAAGCAATAGTTAAGTCCAAGCTCGTTGAATATCGACGTCACGTTATATTCCGAGCTCACCGGGAACGAGGCATACAGCTCCCTGTCGCGATAAAGGCCGAAGAATGCGCCTGCGAAAACAGCTATGCTCAGCACGATGCCGACTATACGCGGCACGGCAGGGCGCTTCCTCGTTCTGCCAAGCACGATCGCAAGGGCTATAAAAACGGCTGTCGATAAAACGATCACCGCTATGACCGCCGGGTGAAGATCAAGCCTGTAATCGCCGGAGGCCTGAAGCGCCTCACGCAGCAGGAGTATATCCGCCGGTACAAGCGGATCGTCGCGTCCGTCTATCTTGAGCAGGTTTGCATATGACAGCAGCCCGAACACAAGGTTCGCGGCGGCTCCGGCGGCAAAGCTGTTCATGCAGGCAAAATATATCACAAGCAGCAGCACGGCTATCGGCAGGACGTTCAGAAGTATAAGAAGCGGATTTCTGAGCATAAAGCCTACCGTGTGCCTGAAGGAGCCCGGTGATATGTATATGCACATAAGGAATATCCAGCCCGTGAGCAGCAGAAGCTCAAGCCATGTAAACCTGCTGTGAATATCTTTCAGCTTAGAAAACTTACCGTTCATTATCCATCATTCGCCGCGCTCAGCGCCCCAGAAGAACAGCGCAACGGTGCCGGGGCCGGTGTGGCTGCCAATGGTCGTGCCGACATAGTTTATCTCGACCTTGCCGTTGAGCTTGGGGAAGCGTTCCTCAACAAGCGCGGCAACTTCCTTTGCATCCTCAACGCAGCCGGACTGTGAGATATAGCACTTGCCGGAATAATCAAGGCCGTCGTTTGCGCATTGCTCCATGCGGTCAACGATAGTCTTTATGACCTTTTTCTTCGTGCGGATCTTTTCCCTGGGAATAAGTCTGCCGAGGTTATCCATGTTAAGCAGAGGACATATATTGAGCATCGTTCCGAAGAAGCCTGCCGCCTTTGAAATTCTGCCGCCCTTGACATAGAAGCTGAGGTCTGTTGAGAAGAACCAGTGGTGCAGATGAAGCTTGTTTGCCTCGATCCAATCATGCGCCTCGTCAATGCTCATGCCCTCGTCGCGCTTATCTGCCAAAGCGTCCATGAGCAGGCCGTAGCCCGAGGATGCTCCGAGAGAATCGACTATGTAAATCTTGCGTTCGGGATACTCCTCTGCAAGCATGGCAGCCGCGTTGCGCGCGGAGTTCACCGTTCCGGAAATGCCGCTGGAGAGCGTGACATGCAGAATGTCCTTGCCCTCTTTGAGGAAGGGCGTGAAATAGTCGATATACTCGGCAACGTTTACCTGGCTTGTCTTGGTATCGGCACCTTCGGCCATTTTCTTATAAAACTCTTCAAACGGTATGCTCTGACCGAGATCGTCCATGTAATCTTCGCCGTCGAGCATATAGTGGAAGCAGACATATTTTATATCGCGTGCTTCAAAGTGTTCCTTCGTAAGGTCTGCCGTCGAGCAGCAGCTAATTATATAGTCAGACATTTTTTCCTCCCGAATTAAAAATTCCGCCCGTATACAGCGGATACTCCATTATATACGGGCGGAATTTGAAATGCAATAAATATTGCAACAATTTTTTAAAGTTATCAGCCGAACATTGTCATAAGCTCTTCGCAGCTTGTAACACCGACTTCCTTGCTGAGCTGCTTGCCGTCCTTGAAGGCGATAAGCGTCGGGATGCTCATAACGCCGAAGCGCTGAGCTATGGCCGGTACCTCGTCAACATCGAGCTTGCAGACCCGGACCCTGCCCTCCATCTGCTTATCAAACTCCTCGAGTATCGGAGCCTGCATGCGGCAGGGGCCGCACCATGTTGCCCAGAAATCGACCAGCACGAGGCCGGAGGAGGTGATCGAATCGAAGTTATCCTTTGTAAGATGCATAATAGACATTTTTCATATCTCCTTTTCTGTGTTTATATATTCGCAAGCCGACAGGGCGGCGATGTTGCCGTCGCCCACGGCCTTTGCTATCTGATACGGTGCGCCAGTGCAGTCGCCGGCGGCAAAAACGCCCTTGATGTTGGTTTTGCAGCTGCGGTCGGTTTTGATTATTCCTCGCTCGGATTCAATGCCGGAAACAAGGCTTTCGGCCGTGAGGGTGTCCTTGAGGATGAACACGCAATCGACGGCGTATTCCGTTCCGTCGGCAACAAGGGTATCGGCCTTCATGCCGCCGCGGATATCAAGCTTCTCCCTGCCGGAAAAGCTCAGCACCTTGCAGCCGATATCGCTCAGAAACTGCGCATCGTGCCGTGCCTCCTCGCTGTCGCCGATAACGGCAACCGTTTTTCCCTTATAGAGCATGCCGTCGCAGGTCGCGCAGTAGCTCACTCCCCTGCCGAGAAACTCGGTCTCGCCCGGGCATATCGGGCGGCGGCTTATGCCGGCAGCAACGATAACGGCTCTTGTCTCGTAAAACTCGCTTCCGACGGCAACCCCTATCGTTTTGCCCAGCGGCACAACGCTCAGCGCGCGGCCTTGTATCACCTCGGCGTCGCTTTCTTCAAGCTGGCGGCGCATTGCTTTGACAATGTCGCTGCCTGTGCCGGACATGCCGGGATAATTGCTCACGCTTTCGGCAAGCCAGAGCTTGCTGCTCTCCGGCGGATTTGAGATAACGCCCGTTTTTTTGCCTCGGTTGCAGGCTGTCAGCGCCGCCGAAACTCCGGCAGGGCCTGCGCCGATGATGAGTATATCAAATTTTTCGCTCATATTTATCACCTATGATCATATTATCACAGTTTTCGCGTTTTCTCAATCGTATATGCAACAGCAGTGCTAAATTTAAGTTTTATTATTGTAATTGAGTAAAATATCGTTTATAATTTCTTTATCCAATATTACAGGAGTACAAACATGGAAGAGATAAGCAAGAATTTTATTGAAAACTTTATCGACGAGGACCTTGCCGAGGGCGGCAGATTTGCCGGAATGCAGGTACACACCCGTTTTCCGCCCGAGCCGAACGGTTATCTGCACATAGGCCACTGCAAGGCGCTTATCATAGATTTCGGCACCGCCGAAAAGTACGGCGGCATATGCAATCTGCGCATGGACGACACGAATCCGGCCAAGGAGGACACCGAGTATGTCGATGCCATTCAGGAGGATATCCACTGGCTCGGCTTTGACTGGGGCGACCGCTTTTTCTACGGCTCGGATTACTTTGAAAAGACATATGAATACGCCGTCGAGCTTATAAAAAAAGGTCTTGCTTACGTCTGCGAGCTTACGCCCGAGCAGTTTAAGGAGTATCGCGGCGATACGAGCAAGCCTGCCGTAAGCCCTTACAGAGACAGACCCGTTGAGGAAAACCTCGACCTGTTCGAGCGCATGAAAAACGGCGAATTTCCCGAGGGAAAATACACTCTGCGCGCAAAGATCGACCTTGCCTCCGGCAACTTCAACATGCGCGATCCCGTGCTCTACCGCATCAGATATATCGAGCATCACCGTCAGGGCACGAAGTGGTGCATCTTCCCCATGTACGACTTTGCTCACCCCATTCAGGACGCGCTCGAGGGAATAACCCACTCGCTGTGCTCGCTTGAGTATGAAGACCACCGTCCGCTGTACGACTGGGTGATAAACAACGTCTCCGTGCCGTCAAAGCCGCGCCAGATCGAGTTTGCGCGCCTTGGTATAAACTACACCGTTCTGAGCAAGCGCAAGCTCAGAAGGCTTGTAGAAGAAGGCCTCGTCTCCGGCTGGGACGATCCGCGTATGCCGACGCTGTGCGGTCTGCGCCGCCGCGGCTATACGCCGCAGTCGATCCGCAATTTCTGCGAGAGGATCGGCGTTGCAAAGGTTCCGAGTACAGTCGAGTTTTCCTTCCTTGAGCACTGCCTTCGCGAGGATCTGAACGATCACGCTCAGCGCGCGATGGCGGTTCTTCGCCCGATAAAGCTCACGATAACGAACTATCCAGAGGGTCAGAGCGAGGAGCTTGACATTGAGAATAACCCCAACGATCCGGAGGCCGGAACGAGAAAGGTCACCTTCTCGCGCGATCTGTGGATCGAATCCGAGGATTTTCTTGAAGTTCCCGTTCCCAAGTATAAAAGGCTTTATCCGGACGGCCCCGAGTGCCGCCTGAAGGGTGCATATCTCATCACCTGCACCGGCTGCGTGAAAGACGCCGACGGCAATGTCACCGAGGTTCTTGCTACCTACGATCCCGAAAGCCGCGGCGGCGATCCTTCCGACGGACGCAAGGTCAAGGGCGCAACGATACACTGGGTCGATGCAAACAACTGCGCCGACGCCGAGGTAAGGCTGTACAGCAATCTGTTCTCCGATCCCGATCCGGACGCTGCGGACAAGGATTATATAAGCTGCCTCAACCCCGACTCGCTCGAGGTTCTCACAGGCTGTAAGCTTGAAAAGATGCTTGAGGGCGCTGCCGCTCCGGCTCAGTTCCAGTTCCTGCGCATGGGCTACTTCTGTGTTGACAGCAAGGATTCGTCCCCGGAACACCTCGTATTCAATCGCGCGGTTGCGCTTAAAGACAGCTTCAAGAAATAAGGAGGGTCACATGGACTACAAAGCTGCGGTTATCACGGTTAGCGACAGATGCTCGACAGGCGAAAAGGTCGATAAAAGCGGCCCTGCCGTCGCTCAGATGCTCGAGGAGGCAGGCTTCCCCGTTATCTACAGAGGGCTTGTTCCCGACGAGCGGCACGAGATATCTGCCGAGTTTATAAAATGCGCATACGAGCTTGGCGCAGATCTCATAGTTTCAACAGGCGGAACCGGCTTCGGCAAGCGCGACATCACCCCCGAGGCTACGCGCGACGTTATCTCGCGAGAGATACCGGCCATTCCCCAGGCGATGCTGCATTACAGTCTCGGCCTTACTCCGCGCGCAATGCTCACAAGGGGCGTCGCCGGAATACGCGGCAAAAGCCTCATTCTCAACCTCCCCGGCAACGATGGCGGCGCAAAACAGAATTTGAGCGCGGTGCTCGGTGTTCTCGAGCATGCGCTGCAAATGATCTCAAAGGACGAATAAACGATACAAAATTAAAAACCACGGCTAAAGCTTTAGCTGTGGTTTTTAATTTCATCAAGCGTCATTATCTGCGCGCCTATGCGCTGCATATCCTCGAGGTTTGCTCGCTGTACCTCCGGCGTTACTGACGATGTGCAGTCGCTGAGCACGATAACGTCATAGTCGAGCGACAGAGCGTCGTAGCAGGTCGTGCGGATGCAGTTTGGCGTTGTGGTTCCGGCAAGCACGACCGTCTGCACACCGAGCCTGCGCAGGACAAGGTCAAGGCTCGTTGCGAAAAACGCCGAGAAGCGCGGCTTTATCATGATCCGGTCGCTGTCAATGACCTCAAATTCCTCGGGAAACGCATCGGACATGCTCTCATCGCAAGCCTCCGACAGCGGCTTTCCCCCGTCTGCCCACACCTTGGCGCGCGCTTTCTCAACGTCACTGCCGTCGGCGCGATAGTGCCGCACGGCGTAAAACACCGGGAGCTCAGCTTCGTGGAAAAAACGTATCGCCTCGGCGCATGCAGGCACCGTTCCGGCAGCCCCGGCTATGCAGATCGGCGAGGACGGGTCGATAAAGCCTCGCTGCATGTCGATCATTATAAGTGCTGTTTTGTTCATGCTCTCCTCCTGAACTGCTGCTGACAATATGATAACGCCAACAGGGCAAAAAGTAAAGGGGCGCGAATGCGCCACTCAGTGTGTCAAAAAAGTCTGTTACTTTTTGCACGCTTCATAAACGCCGCATTTTTCGTGAAAATAACCACCCGACTTTTTCAGCCGGGTGGTTTTGTTATTATTACGTTATCAAAGTGCGTTGGTCTTGCCGACGAGTGCGGACAGGTCAACGTACTGAGCAGGATCGTCGGTAACGGTATCATCGGTCTGCTCCTTGAAGTCGCGGTACATGGAAAGTCCTGTGCCGGCCGGGATAAGCTTGCCGATGATGACGTTTTCCTTCAGGCCGACAAGGTGATCGACCTTGCCCTTGATAGCCGCCTCGGTAAGAACCTTGGTGGTCTCCTGGAAGGATGCTGCCGACAGGAAGCTTTCCGTTGCCAGAGAAGCCTTGGTGATACCCATGAGAAGCTGGGTGTAGGTCGCCTTGCTGAGGCCCTCCTCGCCTGCTTCGATGCGCTCTTCGATCTTGCGGTTTGCTGCCTTGAGCTCGCCGATATCGACAGTCGAGCCGGAGAGCAGATCGGTGCTTCCGGAATCCTCGATCTTGACCTTGCGCATCATCTGGCGAACGATGATCTCGATATGCTTATCGTTGATATCAACGCCCTGCTGACGGTAAACCTTCTGGACCTCCTGAATGATATAGGTGCGAACGCCGGGACGGCCGAACTCATCATCGTCGATGCCGCGGATGCGCAGAACATCGTGCGGGCTGAGTGCGCCGCTGGTCAGCTCCTGACCCTTATCGACATGGTCGCCGTTCTTGACGAGAATACCTGCCGAGTGAGGAACGGTGTAGACCTTTGTTTCACCCTCTTCCTCGCTGGTGACGCTTATTGCAAACAGCGCGCCCTTCTTGGTCTCCTCGATGGAAACCGTGCCGGAAACCTCGGCAAGGACAGCCATCTTCTTGGGCTTGCGCGCCTCGAACAGCTCTTCAACACGGGGAAGACCCTGAGTGATATCGTCGCCTGCGATACCGCCGGTGTGGAAGGTACG
>QRFC01002768.1_pt1 | contig 12420 bp, 15 predicted proteins | sample 1861061 | NCBI WGS metagenome assembly QRFC01 (sample SAMN09711282, study PRJNA482702) | Human gut metagenome, whole genome shotgun sequencing project. | reverse complement strand
CGGTGGTGTCGGCGGCGCGGTCATCAAGATGGTGCAGGCCGTCGAACCGCTCATCACCGCGCTGTTTGACAAGATTGCTCAGCTGGCGCAGAAGATCGGCCCGCCGCTGGAGAAGGTGTTCGGTGTGGTCGCCGACAAGATCGGCAAAATCGATTTCAATGGCTTCGCGGGTCAATTGTCCGGCTTGTCCGGTCCCATCGCCGCCGTGACCGGCTTGCTTGGCGCGGCTGGGCTCGGCGGTGCTTTGAAGGGCTTGAGTGGTGTGCCGTTGATTGGCGACATGCTGAAGGGGCTTGGTGGTGTGCTGACTGGTCTTGGCGGTCCCATCACGTTGGTGATCGGCGCTCTGGCCGGCCTTATCGCCACGAGCCCGCAATTGCGCGGCGAATTCGGCGAGATGCTGAAAAACGTTTTAGCCAGCCTGCAGCAGGCATTCCAAATGCTGCAGCCGTCGATTCAGACGCTCATGACGGCCTTGGGCCAATTGGCCGCCGCCGTTATGCCGGTGATCACGAATGTGATCGGCCAGATAATCCCGCTGCTGACGCCGATAATCACCACATTGGTGAGCGTTTTGGTGCCGGTGATCCAAGGCGTTCTGACCGTGGTGACATCCGTGATCACGGCGATCACTCCGGCCATCCAAGGCATCCAGCCGATCGTCATTACCGTGATCAATGAGGTCATGGCCGTGATTCAGGCGCTCATGCCGGTGATTCAGGCTCTCGCGCCATTGGTGTCCACCATCATTTCCGCGATTGTCGGCTTCATTAGCTCGACATTGCTGCCGACCGTGCAGGCCATGCTGCCGTTCGTCCAGGGCGTCATCAGTGGAATCGCTTCGGTTGTTAGTGGCATTGTGAATGTGATCCAGGGTGTCATCAATCTGGTGACCGGTCTGATTCACGGCAATTGGCAGCAGGCATGGAACGGTTTCAGTCAGATCGTGCATGGTGTCGTGCAGGGTGTGCTTGGCTTCCTTGGTGGCGTCGGCAGTGCCATCATTGGCGTGTTCGCTGGTGCTGGCGCGTGGCTGTGGAACGCTGGCGCGAGCATCATCAATGGTCTGCTCAATGGTTTGAAGGCGGCTTTCGGCAGGGTGAAGAGCTTTGTGAGTGGCATAGGCGATTGGATTGTCAGACATAAGGGTCCGCTCAGCTACGACAAGGTGATGCTTAAGCCTGCTGGCTTGGCGATCATGCAGGGCTTTGACAAGAGCCTCAAGGAAGGCTGGAGGGACGTGCAGCGCACCGTGAACGGCATGAATGCGCAGATTAATGGCGGTTTTGATGTGGATGCGTCGAAGTCGGGGCGCGCGAATCTCAATGCTGGCGGTGGTGGCAACACTTTCGTCACGCAGACTTTTAATTATCCGGCGATTTCGCCGACGTCGATAAGCACGCAGCAGAAATTGCAGACGGCTGCGATGCCGCAATGGTGACACACAAGTGAAAAGGGTGGTGCAATGATTCTCACGGATTATCTCATCAATGGTCAGCAGCTGACTGGTGAGCGTTCGAGTCTGATCGTCGGCACCACCCATTTCACGAGCATCAGTCCGCGTATCAATTCCGTGACCGTGAACGGCCGGAACGGCGTCATGCTTCCGGCTGGGCCGGTGGCTTTCGACGCGCCGGAAATCACGTTGAAATTCATCACGGATGGCAGTGGTGCGGATGCTCTGATGCATCGGTTCTATCGTCTCTGCCGCCTCGCGTTCGAGTTGACTCGTGTGGAGCGTGACACGGTCTCCGGCTTGACGCGCCGCATGACCGCCAAAGCGGTGTGCACGTCATGTCAGCCGGACGGTGACGAGATTCCGTGGGATGACCACAGGGCGGCGACCGCCGTGTTCCAACTGCCGGACGTGTATTGGCAGGGTGAGCAGTGGATTGAGAAGACGTTGCCGGCGACTGGCGGAACGTTGGTTTCCGGTGGGAGCGGCGGACTGGCATGGGATTCGAACGCGCCGCTACTGAGTCTGGTCATGAGGTTTTCGGGCGTATCGTCGGTACGGGTGTCGTGCGTGGCGTCCGGCACCGACCTGGAATGGTCCGCCACGGCGTCAGTGAAGAACCTGTATCTCGACGTGCCGAACCGACGCGCATGGACGTCCAACAAGGCTGACGCTTGGACTGGTGGCACGGATGTGACTGCTGGCATTGATTGGACGAGCGAACCATTGCAGGTATGGCCTGCCATCGATTCCGGCAGCTACACGCTGCAGGTCAAACAGTCCGGCACGTCTGCCGTGACGTGCCGTTACAAACCTTCCTGGGAGTGATGATCATGGCTAAATCTTTGCATGCTCGTCTGGTGGCCTACAGGCCTTTCGGCGCAAGAATCGGAGTATTGGCGGAGCCGGTGAGCTTCAGCGCTTCGATGCTGCACAATGACGATGGCGCCATCAGCATCGAATATTCGATGCTTTCCGGTGACGCGCAGGCATTCGACCGTGAACTTACCGATGGCCTTGAAGTGGCCGTGGAGGTGTCGGACGGCACCGGCTATCGTGAGCCGGACAGCGCGCGCTATGTCATCACTGGGCGCAGCGGCAAGACGGACGACCGTACCCGCACCGTCACCTATTCCGGCCAGTCGATCAGCTGGCTGTTGTCCAAGGCGGAGAACAACGATTCCAGCCATCTGCTCACGGATGGCGACAACAAGGGCAAAAGACCTTTTTATAGCTCGAATCCGGGCGTGATCCTCAAGACGCTGTTGGATGAAAACAAGGCTCGTGGCGGCGTGGCCACCGGCCTGACGCTCGGCTTCGATACGGCGAAGGACGCGGGCGGCGCTGCATGGGTGAGGAAATACACGCTTTATTACAGTCTCGGTACGGATCTGCAGACGATCCTGTCATCTCTTGTCAATGGTGGCGGCTGCGACTGGCGCACGAGCGGCCGCACGCTGAAACTGTGGAACGCCGACAGCACGGCATTGAGCCGCGATCTAAGCAAGAGCATTGTGCTGCAATTGGCACGTGACATCAGCGAGGCGCCATTCGAGGAATCCATCGCGGATCTGGCATCCACCATCCTCGTCGAAGGTGACAATAATCTGCTTTTCCGCATGGATAATCCGGCTGCTCCGACGCCTTGGGGCAAGTGGGAGTCCTATTCGTCGCAGGGTGGCGTGTCCGACAAGGACACGGCGCAGGCCTTTATGCAATCCACGCTCGATGACGCGGCGCGAGTGCGTGGCCAGTACACGCGCGATCTGGTCATCAGCGAGGTGGACAGTCTGCCGCTCGTCGACTATCGCGCGGGCGACTGGATCACCGCGCCGACCGTCTCCCATGGGGAGAAGGTGCGCGTGCAGGAAATCGACCTGAGCATGCGCCAGGGCGAGGGACTATCCTGCTCAATCGCTCTGAACGACATCAAGTATGATGCCTCAGTCAAGCAGGCGAGGAAGATAAAAGGCATCACTGGTGGCGCGTCATTGGCCGGTAGCGAGGGTGGTACGACCGCCTCTTCGGACCGTGACCATCGCGTGCCGAAGGCGCCTCTCGGATTGATCGTGCAGACTGATGCCTATATCGGCAGCGACGGTTTCGCGCATGGTCTGGCCACGGCTTCGTGGTCTGCAGTGACCGAAGCGACGAATAACACCGCCATCGAAATCAGCAATTACGCCATTGAGTGGCGCAAGCACGTGGATGGCGCGCCCTGGCATTCCGCCGGCACCACCGACAAGACGCAGCTTGGCTTCGGAGGCTTGGATTGCGGCACGCAAATCGAGGTGCGTGTCAGGGCTGTGCCAACGTACTCTGACAAGCTCGGCGAATGGTCTGAGGTTTCCGTGGTCACGGTCGAATCGGACACGACTCCATGCTCCGTGCCATCCAAGCCCGTCCTCGCGTCCGAGCTTGGCGTGGTGACCGTCCACTGGGATGGCAGGACCGCAGCCGGCACGTCGATGGAATCGGATTTCGACCATATCGAGGTCGGTGAGGGTGCGACGGCATCCAGCATGAAGGTCGTGTCCGCGACGCAAGCCGGTCAGGGAGACTACATCGTCACCGGCCTGAGCATAGGCAGCCAGCACAGTTACGCGCTACGCTCAGTGGACCATGCCGGCAACAAGTCCGGCTGGTCGTCCATCGCCTCGGTGACCGTGGCCAGTGTCATCCCGCAGGAGACCTTGGATTCCATCAATCAGGACATCGCCAAGGCCGAGGCCGAGGCGAAAGCCGCGAAGACCACCGCAGACGGAAAAAACAAGGTGTTCACCCAGGCTACGGAGCCCGCGCATGCCGGACTGACAAAAGGCGACCTGTGGCAGAAGCTCGACTCCAGCGGACACATCTCATCCGTCAAAGTGTGGAACGGCACGAAATTCACGGCCTACAGCCTCGTGGCCGACAGTCTGCTCGTCCCTGGCAGCGTGAATGGCGGCGTGCTCATCAAGGATGGCAGCATCGAGGCGAAAAACGTGCACATCGGCAACGGCGAAATTTTGACCGAGCTGCTTAAGGCTCGGAAGATTGTGACCGATGACGTTGAGGCGGGCCAGTTCAAGGGATATGTGTTTACCGGCGCGATATTCCAGAGCTCCGAGGCCGCGAACACTGGCGTGAAGCTCAATTCGACCGCCCTGCAAATGTGGGATTCCAACCATAAACAGACCGTCTATCTCGACGGCGAGGGCAAGTCGAACGTTCTGACGGGCACGTTCCAAACCCGCACGAGCGGGCACAGAATCCAAATCAGCCCGGATTACCATTCGTATGCGATCAGTGGCTCGGAGACGTTCGTGGGCGACGGCATTGAATTCCCCGCCTACAACGGCTCGACCGGCTACTACCGGTATCCGGCCATCGCGTCGATTATCAAGTCGAGTGAGGTCGGCAAGATGAGCGAGCTGGACTTGTGGAGCGGACATGTGGCAAAGAACGATCCGGGCACGCAGCTCCGACTCCAGTCGAGGCCACGGTCGATGGGCGCGACCGGCAGCGGCATCACCTCGAAGGCATACCTCTCAGCTAGCACGAACTGGGAAGAGGCGGACGCCAGCAAGAAGAGCAGTGCCATGCTCGACATGGAGGGCGTCGGCGGATCAGGCGCAAGCGCGTATTTGGAAGTGCGCAGCGATTCTGGATCGCTTTGCGAAATCGGCGTCAAGGCATACGGTGCGAAAGCGAAGACGTGGTGCACCGCGTCGGACGCGAACGGCGAGGTCGGCGTGGTCTCGGACATCAGCACCGGATACGTGTATCTTGGCGGCTATCTCGGCGGCATCAACGGCCGCCACACATTCCAAAGAACCAATTGGCGAATCTATACGAACGCGTCACTGCCTGCCGATTTCACGATCCCACAGACCACGTGGTCTTGGACGCCGGCGAAATACGGGCGCTACTACGGCGTGTGCAATTCCGATCTTGGCTGGGGGTCGATCTTCATGCACGTGTGCAACACCGGCGGCGCTGGATCGTTGCAGGTCATGGGATACAACGCCGGAAGCGGCACCTACAAGGGCGACATGTACGTTAACGCGTTCGCATGGCTCACAAAATAAGGAGGCACATTTTGCAAACGGTTTTCGAGGACGGCAACCTCATCATCAGAGCGGAAACGGAAGGTGAGCGGGGGCTTGTGTGCGGCATGGACGCTATCGCCGCATGGCGGGCGCTGCTCGGCACGACGAGCGTCGCCGAAACCTGCGCGGCCATGATGCAGGCAAGGGAATTGGATGGCTCGTACGATCCGCAGACCGGACGGAACGCGTACACGACCGCTTATGAGGGCTTGGAGGCGGCCTTGTCGGATACCGCGGCGGAATCCGTGTCCATGATGTCCGACAGTGGCGAGGTGCAGGACGATCCGATGACGGCCGCCCGCAACCGGACGAGGACGGCTTTGGGACTGCCATCGATCACCAACGATGCGGACGCGGCCGTCCAGACGGCCATGCTGTCGGGTGAAGCGGACGATGCGACGCCGACCACCGGCATCGACACGGATTGCGTGGACGCCAAGGCCATCGGAAGGCTTTTCGCCACCGAAGCCATGCGTTCGGATTTGGACGCGGCCGAGGAACGATTCTTCGCTTCGCTCATGCCACCAATAAAGGAGGGATGATGCAGCAGATTCCTGCTGACGCGAACGAGGTGATCGGCCAGCTTTCCATGCAGGTCGGCCAGCTTTCGAGAGAACTCGCGATTTTGAAAAGTCAATTGTCGGCGGCGATGAAACTGATCCCAGCCGACGTGCTCGAAGCCATGGGCAAGGAGGAACAATGACGAGGATACGATTCCGGTTCCGCAGGCCGGATGGTCTGACTGACGGCGGCTCATCTCCACGTGGACTGGTGGTCTGCTCGCCGACGAGCCGCGTCGTCCAAAAGGATGAGAGCATCATGCTGCCGTTGCCGTTCGTGGCGCGTCTGCCGGACGACGGGAGCGATCTGGTCGTCTCGTTGCAGCCGACCGGCAGGGACTGGTGTTGGACCATCCGCGAGCAGGTCGGCGGCTACACGCATGTGCGGCGCGTGATCGTGCCGGACAGCGTGCAGACGTTGGATTACGCGACGCTTGGCGAGGCGGCGTGGGCTTCGTCCGCAACGGCTGGCGGTCTCGTGCACAGCATGCGAGTGTATTCCGGCGTTATCACGTTGGACGCGCATGTGCCCGCCGCCAGTCTGAAACCGTCCGATAACGTGACGGTCGGTGACACGTGCGTGGATTCGACCGGCAGGGTATGGATGATAACCGGTCTTATCGATTCGGACGTGATTTTCGGCGTGGACACCGGGGTTACGCTCGGCGGCAAGGGCGAGCGTGGCGCGAGTTTTCTCAGCGGCATGGGCAGGCCGTCCGACCTGACGCAAGGCATCGTCGGCGACACTTACATCGATTTGACGACCGGCGACGTGTACCAGCTCCAGCTCTAAATTTTCTCACATCTCACAAAATAAATAATTTGATTTCCAAGGAGGAATTGCGAAAATGGCATGGCAAGCGACAGGCGGCAACCTGAAAGGACCCAAGGGCGATCCGGGTACGGACGGCGCGAAGGGGGATGCGGGCGCAAGTCTGCACGTCGCCAACATCAGCGTCTCAAGCAACAGCGACGTGGCGACGAGCGTGCTATCGCCATCCGCCCCGATGACGGTAGGTGACCTGATCTCCGACAACAACGGAGATTTGTTCACGATCACTTCCATCGTCAATGAGACGACCGTCCACGTGTCCAACGTCATCAGTGGCGTGAGCTTCAAGGGGCCGCAGGGTGAGCGAGGTACGGACGGAGCGCCTGGCAAGGACGGTACCGGAGTCAACATTCTTGGCTTGTACGCTTCCCTCGAAGCGTTGAAGGCCGAGCATGCGACCGGCAATGCGGGCGACGCCTATCTTATCGGAGGCCACCTGTACGTGTGGGATACGGTCGGCGCAGGCTGGAAGAATGTCGGTACCATCCAAGGTCCGAAGGGCGATAAGGGCGAACCCGGCACCAATGGCAAGGACGGCACGAACGGCGTGAACGGTCTCGGCTGGACCTACGGCCACGGCGTTCCGACATCGACCGGCCAGCCGGTCGGCTCACTCTATCTTGACCTCGATACCGGCAACGTGTACGCCTTCAACGCCTAGGAGGGAAATATGGCATGGTCCAATGTCGGTAGCCTTAAAGGGGCTAAAGGCGAAGCAGGTGCGGTAACCCCTGCCACGGCAATAGCCGACCTGACGGCAGCGCCGACTGCCGGAGACTTCAACGCCTTACTGAATGCCTTGCGCGCGGCGGGCCTCATGGCTGGATCCACGCCAGCGCCGAAGGTGCCGGTCAAAAGCATCTCGATCTCTCCATCGTCCCCGACCGTCAAAGCTAACGGCACCTTACGCCTCTCGGCGACGGTCAAGCCTGACAATGCCACCGACAGGACGGTATCATGGTCTTCCGGCGACAAGCTGACCGCTACCGTCACAAGTGACGGAACCGTGACCGGAATCAAACAAGGATCGACGAGCATCACCGCCACCGCAAGAGATGGGTCAAAGGTCTCCTCGACAGTCACGCTGACCGTCACCGCCAAGCCCACGGGCCAGGGCCCGCTCGCACTGTTCGGCGACTCGCAGCTGATCGTGGACTCGGACACGAGCCTGACCAACATGGGCCCGTACCCTTCGGGCGCGAACCCGGGCACGGCCACCAGCTGGCCGTCCGACCAGTCCAAACAGATCGCGTCCATCACCGGCCTGAGGGTCATCGACCTGTATTACGACGGCGCGCGCATCGCCCGCGACAAGACCGGCTGGCGGGGTGGATGGGCCATGCAGTCCAACCGTCTGGCCTCGCTCGTCAAGGCCGACGCCGCGAACACGCCGGGAGTGATCGTCATCTACGGATTCTACAGCAACGATTTGCTCGACGGCCTGACGGACACCAAGCCCGCGACCGACCTGTCGAAGATCGCCGCCGCATACAAGGCGAAGTTCGACGAGCTGAAGGCCAAGTACCCGCAGGCTCGTATCCTCTACGCGCTCCAGTGCATATTCAGGTCCGCTGCGACTGAGGCCAAGCCGGTCATGACGGGCCTGCCGGCCGGCACCATCATGACCAACAACTTCACGGCCCTGCAATCCTCGGAACGAATCTTGTTCACCGAGACGACGCTGGGCGTGCCGGTCATCGACGCGACCGACGAAGTATGGGCGCTCGGCAGTGGGTTGACCATCTCCGACATGATTCACCCCACCGCGGAGGGAGCCGTCAAACTCGGCCAGATCCTCGGCCGGCACATCAAACAGGCCATCCAACAGTAACGTCCTCCGTGCCTCCCACGGCACGGGGAGGCACGAAAGGAACACATTTTGACCAATATCACGTTATCCGCCCTCAAACAGGGCTCGGCCGAGATCACGGTTAACGGCGAGATTCCGGCATGGAGCGAATGATTTTCATGGCATGCCGGATTGCCGCTCGTGTTCACCGCCTCTGACCACCCGTATTAACCAATATCAAAGCCTCGCCTCGTGCGGGGCTTTTCCATAAAGGAGATGTAATGTGCTGCAAAATTTTCTAGCAGGCGTCGGGGGTGTTGGTGGCGCGTGCGCGCTCATCACGCTCGGATTGAAAGTCTGGCCTGGCGCACTGGACGCGCTGGCGACCGGATTGTATTCGCACGTGCGGCCGGAACGCCTGCCCTACGATTCGCCGCTCTCGCAGCATTTCGCAAAAACACGGCAGCTAGGCGAGCGTACTGAGAAATTCGATGGACGGTTGGACGAACTCTGCCGCGACACCATCAAAAACACGATCATCAGCCTGATCTACGGCGACAAGGACACCGACCACAGCGAGGCCGTCAGCTACGAGCTGTCAAAGCTTGAAAAATTGGACGCGCAATGCTGGATAGTTGCTGCTGCCGAAAAATATTTGGAGGACCGGCAATGATGCGTCTCATGATCGCGGGCGGCACCTACCTATTGCTCCTCGCACTCATCATCATTTTCAACCACGGCGCGCACATGCGCTGACATCGATTTTCACAACCGCAAGGCCATCTCTTCGGAGGTGGCCTTTTCTATTGCTCCGTGAGGGGCGGGAAGGAGGCCGTCATGGACGAAGTGACCATGACGCCGGAAATGACACCGCAGGGCGACAGTCTGCCGCCCGAGAACATTCAGGTCGTGTCCGAGGAGGACGCGGCCAAGGCCGTGGAAGGATTGGAGGACTGAGCATGGCAAGCGTCAGCGCTTTGATTAACCGCATGCGCTACTGGTGCGCCGTGGCCAACATGGGCTACAGCCAGTCCGACCGTTGGAACTTCAACGTTTCGGCGGGCAACTGCGACTGTTCCAGCCTGGTGATTCACTGTCTCAAGGAGGCTGGTTTCGATACCGGCTCGGCCACCTACACCGGCAACCTCTCCTCCGAGCTGACCAAGCGTGGCTGGACTCGCCTGCCAGTCAACGGCAGCCCTCAGCCGGGCGACATCCTGCTTAATGACGTGCACCACGTCGCGGTCTATCTTGGTGGCGGCAGGCTCGCGCAGGCGTCCATCAGCGAGCGTGGCACCGCCTATGGCAGGGCGGGCGATCAGACCGGCCGCGAGACAAATATCAGGGGCTACTACAACTATCCCTGGAACTGCTATTTGCGCTACGGCGGCGTCTCTTCGGCTTCCGCCGGCGCTATCGCGGTTGACGGCAATGTCGGTCCGGCCACTGTCCGCCGTTGGCAGCAGGTGATGGGCACTACGGTGGATGGCATCATCAGCGGCCAACAGGTACCGGACGGCAGGACCTACGCGCGTCCCGCAATCGATTCGAGCGTGGTCCGCTACGGCAATGGCGGCAGTGATCTGATCCGCGCCGTGCAGCGCCGACTCGGCTGCGGCACTGATGGCCTGCTTGGCCCTGCCACCATTCGCGCCATCCAAGCGCATTACGGTCTGGCTCAGGACGCGAGCTTCGGCCCAGCGACCGCACGCGCCCTGCAGTCGGCGCTCAACCAAAACCGATTCTAAGGGGGTTTAATATGGCTCAGCATGCAGCGCCGACGACTTTGGAGACCACGGTCAATAATCTGACCAACGAGCGTGAGGACGGTCAGGACAACCAGCAGCCGGACGCGTACAGGCCGGTGTTCAACGATACGGTCAGGACCGGCATCTACGTGGCCTCTCTGGCTGCGTCCATCGTCGGTTTGGGTTTCATGATGTTCGGTGATGCGCAGGTTGGCGGTTTCATCTCCACTGCCGCCGGTGTCGTCGCGTCCGGTTTCGGCGTCGCCTACAATCCGCTGCGCAACGCCTGACCGTGATTAATTTTCTGGCGTGAAACTCAAACTCGCGCCGGAAACTCAACCTCGGGTGTGGAAAAATTTGCGGCACTCGGGTGCTTGTGGAAATTCTCACACCCTGTTTTTAAATCTGCCCCTTCTCCATCATGGAGGAGGGGCTTTATTTTTAGGACTTTTCAAAATGGGCATCAGACAACAGACGATTGACGATTACGGCGCGTTCGTGGAGAAATTCAAACCGAAGAAGACCACGGACGACTGCTACACCCCCCCCGCAGTGTATGAGACGATAAAGGACTGGGCATGCCGTGAGTATGGCATCGACCCCAGCAATGTGGTGCGCCCGTTCTATCCGGGCGGCGACTACGAGAGTTTTGACTATTCTGGTGGCAAGGTGGTGGTGGACAATCCACCTTTCTCGATTCTGTCGAAGATATGCGCGTTCTATCGTGACCGTGATATCCCGTTTTTCCTGTTCGCTCCGAACCTCACGATTTTCAGCAGCACGTCGCGCAACGGCGCGCATATGATCGTCACGGATTCGACCATCGAATACGCGAACGGCGCGCAGGTCAACACGTCGTTCGTGACGAGTTTCGGTGATGACCTGATCCGCACCGCGCCGGATCTGGCCAACGCGATAGACGAGACCGTGAAGCGCGTCAGGAAAGAGCAGCGCAGGCATCCGCCGAAATACGCGTATCCGCGTGAACTGCTTACCGTGAGCAGGCTCGGGAAGATCGGCAGGCAGGTCGAGTTCTGCGTCAAGGCTTCAGACGTTGCGTTCACGAGGGCTCTCGACTCGCAGAAGGCCATGAAGAAGGCCATCTTCGGCGGCGGCTATCTGATGAGCGAGAACAAGGCCGCAGAACTGAAGGCCGCAGAACTGAAGGCCGCAGAACTGAAGGCCGCAGAACTGAAGGCCGCAGAAGATGTGACGGTATGGCCGCTCAGCGATTCCGAGAAGCGGATCATCGAAAACCTCGCATAAATGATTCCTGTTGGAATATTTTGCGCCCACATGCAACATCGCCCCTCTCTCAGCTGATGCTGGGGGAGGGGCGTTTTCGTGTTTATTCGGTCTTGTGTTTGCGTGGCCTGCCTCCGCCGACGCCGCGTCCGGGGCGTTGCGCGTTCCATTGGTCGATGGTCTCTGGCAGCCAGCCGCGCGTGCGGCCTATTAGGGCGTCCGGTTGGGGGAGCTTGTAGGCGCTGACGGCGGCGGTGCTGATGCCGAGGCGCTTGGCCACGTCGGTGACGCTCAGGTATTCGACGGCCATGTCAGTCCTTCCTTCCGGCGATGAGCGCGAAGACGGCGCTGACGATGGCACATCCGGCGGTGAGCGCGAACGGCCAGCCGAACCATGCGCTGGCGGCGGTTCCGAGCGCGAACACCGCGCTGACTATCGATTCCGTTCTCATGATGTCCCATGGCATAATCGGAGATATGGGGTTCCGGCCCCTAGGTCTGGCCGGAACCCTTGCTCACTTCCTCTTCTTCGGTTTCCGTCTCATCTCCTTGATGAGTCCGGTCACTGCTTTGATGAGGGCCGCGAGGCTCGCGACGAGAAGCGAGATGCTGGTGATTATCTCCGATGGTGTCATGTTCACCTCCTTTCCTTGATATAAACTATATTAGCACAGTAAATAAAGTAATGCAAGCCGAAAC
>QRFC01002744.1_pt1 | contig 12480 bp, 11 predicted proteins | sample 1861061 | NCBI WGS metagenome assembly QRFC01 (sample SAMN09711282, study PRJNA482702) | Human gut metagenome, whole genome shotgun sequencing project. | reverse complement strand
CAAACGAATCAAATCAATCATATGTGAATTGTCAAGGTGCTCCGGCTACTGAAAAGTAGTCGGGGATTTTTCTATCATACCTAAAAATTAAGCGCTTACTTTTTAAATGTCATGCACCCTTCGCTCCTTCCATATATTTTGAGATCACCTTTTGTAAAACATCATCAAATCTTAAAATTACTTCAATCCGTTTTTTATCATACACATACACCGTATCAATCATCATATCTATAATCTCTTTGGTCAGCTTTCCTCTTTCTATCTGTACCTCCAACTGTTGGACTGCTGTTCTTATCCGGCTTCTGTATCGTTCTTCTTCAATGATCACACTGGCAAGTGCTTTTTGTTCGGATTGTATCTTTTCGATTTTTTCTGTCAGCTGTTTCTTCACTGTTATATATTTTTCTCTGCTAAGTACACCTTCTGCATAAGCTTCATACTGATGGATACGTTCATTTTTTAATTTTTCCAGTTCCGATTCCAACACTCTTTGTTGTCTTTTCCCTGTAAAACTATTATCCGTATATTTTTCTTCGGATTCTCTTTGCACTGAATCCAATATCCTTAGTATCCTTTTTAAAGAATACCAGATATGCCCTTCTATCACAGATACCGGATACGCATCTTCAGGACAATGAGAATATCTTCCTGCCTGAACTTTATGGGGACAATATATTTTTGGATGAATACCGCCATCTGTATAAGCTAATGCCCTGTGGCAGTTTCCACACCGTACTTTTCCTTTCAGAAGGAAGTCTTTCGTACCACGATATTCTGGCTTTGTCATAAACATAATAGATGCACTTGCCACTTCATACTCTTCTTCCGTAATGATTGCCGGATTGATATTCTTCCGTATAATGACATCTCGTTCTGCTGTCTTTCTTGTTACTTTACTTCCAACCGCTACTGTATGCCGCCTTCCCATAACTAAAGCACCTGTGTACTCAAACCTTCCAAGAATTGTACGGATCATCCCGGTATCCCAAACAACTTCCTTATCTGGCATTTTATAATTCCCCTGCCGCAGCAATCCGTTCATCTGATTATATTTTCCAGGTGTCGGCACCTTCTTCTCGTTCATGTAATAGCAGATCTGGGAAGTATTGCAGCCTTCCATCGCTTTATCAAATATCATACGGACATATTTACCTGCTACCGGATCTATTTTCCAGCATCCATGCTCTTCATCTTTTAAATAACCAAATGGAGGTTTCGAGCCTGTCCATTTTCCGTTCTTCCATTTCACTTTCAAGGCACTCTTTAACTTTTTGGATATATCCTTGCTGTAAAGATTATTGACAAGATTATTGATTGCCATATCTAATCCCATCGTTTTTCCTATGTACTCTTTACTGTCATAATTATTGTTTAATGAAATAAAGCGGATTCCCAGGAGTGGGAACACTTGCTCCAGATAATCTCCAACTCCAATATAATCTCTCCCAAATCGTGAAAAGTCTTTTACAATGACGGTATCTATTTTTCCTGCCTTCGCATCTTCTATCATTTTCTTAAATGCCGGACGTTCAAAATTCGTTCCGGAATACCCATCATCCACATATTCTATGTATTCATCACTCATGTCCTCTCTGTCAGTGATAAAATTGACAAGAAGTGATCTCTGGTTGTCAATGCTGTTGCTTTCATCTTTATTTTCTTTCCCTAAATCTCCATCTGCTATAGAGAGTCTTAAATACAATCCATTAGCCAATCTGAACACCTTCCATTTCTTCTGCTATCTGCTGGAATTCATCCTTACATTTGAAGCACACATGGATACTCCCATCTGCATATACTTCTATATATTCCACCAGTTCTTGTACAAGTGCCTCATTATATTCTCTTTTATCCAGATATTTTTCCATATGATTTACCATATCCATATATCGGTTTGCTTTCTTTTCCAAGATCCTTTGATTCTGTTCTTGTACCTGAAGCTCTTCCCGGAGATTTTGGAGTTCCCCTATATAGCGTTCCTTCATCATATCAAAATCATCTTTATCCACAATACCTGCTACATAATCTTCATATAGTCTTGTATTGCGTTCTTCCGTCTGTGCGATCTTACGCTCTAATGTCCTTACCTTTTCCGCTACTTTATAAAAAATATTATCTTCTTTTGTTGCACTTTTCATTTTCTGCAAAAGCAATTTCCTGTCACACATACTCTTGATCAAAATCTGGATCTGATCCATCACAAGGATCTTGAGTAAGTTTTCTTCTATCAAATTTCTGGAACACTGTTCATTCCCACAATAGTAATCGCTTCCCATTTTTTCATTGGTTGTATAATTATGGGTATATCGTCTGAAATACATAACGTTCCCACACTCTCCACAGCGAACCATTCCCGGAAAACTATCCTGATATTTTTGTCTGTCCTTCGTATATCTGGACTGGCGTTTCTTCGTTACCTTATGAATCTCTTCTCTGCTTTCCTGCAATTCCTCATAATCATCCCTCGCAACCAGCGGAGTATGCATATCTTTCTGCACATCCCACTCTTCTGGTTCGGTATGGTACTGTTTCACTCCTTTGTACAAAGACTGTTTCAGTTTTCCTGTGACAATATCTCCTGTATAGGTTGGATTTTCTAATATTTTTCTGACAGTTCCTCCATTCCACTTTGTCTCCTCAAGTGGAACTCTTGCTATCTTTCTTTTTTCTTTCTGTCCGGGTGTCGCAATTCCCAACAGGTTCAGCCTGTCAGCAATTTCTCTCTTACTGACTCCCAGCAATGTCCATTGGAATATCATACACACAACCGGGGCAACCGTTTCATCTACGACCTGTCTTGTTTTATCCTCAGAACGGACATAACCAAATGCAACCTTAGATAACGTAATATTTCCGTTCCGCTTTTGTGCTTCCTTTGCCGCCAGGATTTTTTTAGACATATCCTTTGCATACATGGCATTTACCATGTTTTTGATGGGAACACTTATATTTTCCCTGTCCTCCTTTCTGGAGCTATCATAATCATCCGTAATCGCAATAAAGCGTACATTTAACTTTGGCAATATAGTCTCCAGGTAATATCCTGTTTCCAGATAGTCTCTGCCGAATCTGGACAAATCTTTTACAACGATACATTGCACCTTGCCAGAACGAACATCTTCCATCAATCTCATAAATCCGGGACGTTCAAAATTTGTGCCTGTAAATCCATTATCAATGTATACCTCTTCCAGTCTCAGATCCGGATGCTCTTCTATAAATCTTTCTACAAGCATCTGCTGCACAACTAATGTTTCATCCGTTTCATTTCCTCCGTTTTCAACAGACAGACGAATATACGCAGCCGTATCCAGTAAGTTTTCTTTTTTGACAACCGTTTGTATATTAGATTCTACGTTTCTGTTTTTTCTGCTCTTTCTTGCCATCCCTATTCCTCCATCCATTCTGCTGGAAAGTATTTTTTCCATTCCTGCTTGGATAAACATACCTGCACTTCTTTAAAATCTCTTATCAATACTTTCTCAATCCATTTATTGATATGCTCTGGCTGTAGTTCTTTCGGAAGATTCTCTTTCTTAAAAGTCTCTAACCATTCATTTTTATTGCTATATGCCTTTTCTATAACGGATACCTCTTTCATAAGTTCACTGAAATCTCCATCATACATACGAAGCTGATCCCGTATTTCTTCTTTTCCCACCAGATATTCTTCTTCATTGATTTTTCCTGTCTGGTAGTTCTGATATAATGGAATACGCTCTTTTTCCACTTGCTCCATCTCTTCAAAGATTGTCCACGCTCTTTGTGAATACTGCTTCAACCATTCATATTTTTCTGATTCTGCTTCTCTGGCTGACAGTTTCTTTTTTATCTGTTCTGCCAGTTCCATTTCTCTTTGTATGGCTTTTCTTACTTCAGCAATCACGGTTTCAAAATAAATGTAGGTACTTTTATCTCTTGGAAGCTGATTCGTCCCACTTGCGAAAAGAAAAACCGTTTCCCCCGTTTTAAAATTTCTCTGTGATATTTTTCTTCCTGTCTCGGCATCAAATATCTTTTTTACAAATAATCCATTTTTACCTGGTCTTGTTTTTCTTGGCTTCTTTCTCTTATCGAGAATCTCCTGCACTTTTTCAAACATGCCTTCTTCCAAAATAGGAGCTATAGGAAGTGTACAAATTTTTTTGTTGATCGTCTTTTGCCAGTAACCAGCATACGCTGTGCATCTAAGGATTCTCTTTACAGAGCAGAATAACCATTTATTGTCATATGTCGGCCATACCTTATGACCGACTCGTGCATTATGCACCATCGGAGATTCTATTCCACTGTCATTTAAAATTTTCACTATATTTGCAATCGGCATACCATCTAATACCATCTGAAAGATCTCCCGCACAACAACTGCCGCTTCTTCATCAATAAGCAATTCCCTGCGGTCATCAGAAAGAATGTATCCATACTTTTCATCATGCACGGTATAAAGTCCCTCCAGCTGTTCTCTGACTGCATACTCTCTCATGCCTTTTAACTGAACTGCCGCATACCTAGCTTTCTTTATATATTCATATAATTCTTCTTTCGTTTTTCCAATGCTGATAAATTCGTCCTGTACAACTGCAAAATGTATTCCTGCCGGGACAAATGTTTTTACTAAGACATCATCTGCACAGGATATTGTCCTTCCGCATCTGTCAATGCTGTCTACAACTACCATATCAAATTTGCGGTTGATCCCATCTTTTGTCAGTTCTTCAAAAACTGTGTTCTCTTCTGTATCTTTTTTTCTGTCGCAATACTTTGCAGATAATGTCCATCCCTGTTTTTTCAAGTATTCCTGTATATGCTGGTCCTGCTGTTTTATAATATCCGCCGGAATCTTTCCGTCCTCTTTACAGGAAGTCGTTCTGGTATAACTTACGCACCGCATACAAATTCTCCTTTCCGTTCCTGCCGCTCACGTATGATCTGCACTGCTTCTATCATTTCCTGCATCTCGTCACTATACTTGAACTGAATCTCAATCTGCTCCTTGCTGTATACAATGATCTGCTCTATCAATGTAACAACTGCTTTCCGGTCAAGGCTTTGGATATTTTTATATTTTTTGAAATCCTCTATCCATGGGTGCATCCGTTTTTCTTCCGCAGATAACTTTTCTTTCTTCTCTTCCGTTTCCTGTTTTGCCTTTTCTGCTTTCTGCATCTTCTCTGTGAATCTCTGATTATATTCATGGTACTCTTCTCTGCTGACAATACCGTCTACCATATCCTGATACAATCTCGCCTTTAAGTCTTTATATCTTTCCACTTCCTCATAAAGTGACATTAACTGCTGTTCTAAAGACCGGCTCTCCACTTTCTTGTAAGTATCCATTCCATTTTTCTTGATGATCTCTTCTGCTTCGGTCAATAATGCGATCTGCTTTTTTACAGAATCCAAGACAACTTCATAAATCATTTTTTCACTGATCAGATGGGAACTGCATCCTTCTTTGTTCTTATAAGTGGAGCAATGATAATAACAGTATTTTTTCCCTTTCTTCGTTGTGCTTCGCTTGACCATGTTCTCACCACAGTCCCCACAACGTACAAATCCAGAAAACAAATAAACTGATTTTCTTTTCGGAGCGATCCGGGTATCTATTTCCAACAGACTTTGTACATATTGAAAACTCTCTTCTGGAATGATTGCTTCATGTGTATTTTCTACTCGTATCCAGTTTTCTCTTGCGATAGGAGAACTTTTCTTCACCTTATAATTGATCTTTCGGTTTTTGCCCTGAACCATTGTGCCTATGTAAAGTTCATTCTGCAAAATACGGTTGATGGAAGTGACTGCCCATTTAGGATCAGAACCGGAACGGAATCCGCTGTTATAATTCATCCCCCGGCTTCTCTTATATTCCAATGGCGGCAAAACTCCCATTTCATTTAACCGGGCTGCTATTCTTTGTGAACTGTACCCATCTATTTTCAGATTAAAAATAAGCCGTACAATATCTGCCGCATATTCATCAACAATAAGATGGTTCTTATCTTCTGGATCTTTTAAGTATCCATAAGCTGCAAAGTTACCAATAAACTGCCCGTTTTTCCTTTTTACATCTAACTGACTTCGGATTTTAATTGAGATGTCCCTGCAATAAGCATCATTGATAAGATTCTTAAACGGAACAATGATCTGATCTGCATCATCCGATCCTGCAGCACTGTCATAATGGTCTGTGATTGCGATGAACCGTACACCCATAAATGGAAAGATCTTTTCCAGATACCTTCCTGTTTCAATGTAGTTTCTTCCCAATCTAGATAAATCTTTTACGATGATACAGTTGATCTTCTTCCTTTTCGCATCCTCAAGCATCCTTTGGAATGCCGGACGATCAAAGTTCGTTCCACTGTATCCATCGTCGATATATTCCTCGACCAGCTGGATCTCTTTGTGCTGTTTTACAAAATCGTTAATGAGACTTCTTTGATTGCGGATACTGTCACTCTCCAGTTTGTCTCCATCCTCTCTGGATAACCGGAGATAATCCGCTGCTAAAATAGACTTTTGATTGAAATACATAAAGCCATCAACCTCCTACTTTACTCGCTCTGTGGCGGTGTAAACCAAGAAATTCACGGCTCCTTGAATGCTTTTAAATTTTGACCCACATCCATATTAACATAACTTCTGGATTACTACCATACCTTTTTCTTTCTTTTTTCGATTATTTTTTTCTGGACGATTTTCCTTTTACATGGAAATACATCTGCTCAGGCTTTCTTCCAGAGAGCATTTTCCTGCAAAGCTGATCTTCACAACTACCCCATGTGATTTATAGCAATACGGATTTTTAATCTGCTTGATGTAATCTGCAATCCTTTCTGCCTGCGGTAATTCTTCATGAATCTCCACATCATCCAGCTCTACTAACGTACTTCTATCTACGGTACGGATGTCCACTGTTGCCATTTCCTGCAATTCTTCTAGTGTAGGCATTTCTATATTTTTCATCTGACTACCTCCTGTGATCTCTCTTTTTCTACTAATCACAGCTGGCAGAGGGCAAAATGTCAGATGAATTTTCACTTTTTTTATTTTTTTCATTTTTATCTGTCTTTTTGATGTCTCCCACGCATGATTATGGGAAAGGATTCTCTCTTAGAGCAAGTTTCGCAATGTAGCACAATAACCCCTTCCGGGGTTACTGGCCACTTGCAACTTGATGGGGATTTCGTTTCCCCATACCCTCGACCGCAATCAAAGATATGCGTATTGGTTCCCATTGTCATGGTCACAGCGTGATGATTCTTCATCACTTGTTTTCACAGCAAGCTGTAAAATTTTCTCTTTCCTATGCGGAACCTTTATGCAGAAAGGAGCATTGAATGACAAGACCAAAAAAAGATGAATCACTTACCAAGACCAAAGACGTTCACCTGCGTATGAGCGAAACAGAATATGAGATTCTTCTGGAAAGAGCCACTGCAACAAACATGACTGTTTCTGATTTTATCCGAAATGCCTTGAACAGTCAGAATGTTATTATCAAATATGAAATCACTGCAGATGTTCCAGAAATAAAAAGACTGATTGGTGAATTGGGTAAGATAGGAAGCAACCTCAATCAGATTGCCCGATATTTTAATCAAGGTGGAATTATCTCCTCAGAAATGAGAACAGAAATAAAAAAATCTCTCCGGGATATTTATGAAATGAAATATGAAGTGATGAGAATGGCAGGTGATTTCCGTGGCAGTGATTAAACATATCGCAAGCAAAAATGCTGACTATGGAGAATCTGAACGGTATCTCATCTTTCAGCATAATGAATACACCCAAAAACCAATCCTCGATGATAAGGGGCATATGATATTACGAGATGAATATTACCTGGATGGTCTGAACTGTGATCCGTTTACCTTTGCATCTGAATGTCAGGAACTAAACAGCTATTACCATAAAAATAAAAATTTCAATGAGATCAAGTCTCATCATTACATTATCAGCTTTGACCCAAAAGACAGAGAGGAATGTGGACTGACTGGTGAACGGGCACAACAGCTTGGACTGACTTTTGCAAAGAAGAACTTTCCCGGTCATCAGGCTTTAGTTTGTACTCATACAGACGGTCATAATGAAAGCGGCAATATCCATGTGCATATTGTGATCAACAGCCTTCGGAAATATGACGTACCCCAAGAACCCTATATGGAATTTGACTGTGAATCAAAAGCCGGATATAAACACCACCTAAGCACATCCTACCTTGCTCACTTAAAACAAGATGTTATGGACATGTGCCAGAAAGAGGGCCTACATCAAGTTGATCTGCTCTCTCCTGCTGAAAGAAAAATCACGGAAAAAGAATACTGGGCACAGCGTCGTGGACAGGAAAAACTTGATAAGCTCAACCAGAAAATGCTTGAAGATGGTATCACTCCAAAAGAGACTCGCTATCAAACAGAGAAACAGCTTCTCCGGGATGCTATTGACGATGCTGCAAGCACCGCCAAGTCACCAGAAGAGTTTGCAAAAATCCTTGATGAAAAATATCATATCATCTTCAAGATCAGCAGAAACCGGTACAGCTATCTTCATCCAGGCAGAAAAAAATATATCACTGGGCGAAATCTCGGAACACGATATGAAGAGGATTTTCTATTACAGGCATTTAAGGAAAATGCAAAATCACTCTCCGATAGGAAAATGGAAATTGAAGAACCGCAAGTCACAACCACTACAAAAGTTTTGCAGACAACACTTTCGCCTGATGCATCCGATATTCCTGTACCGTTCATTTTCATAAAATCAGATCTCCGACTTGTGATAGATTTACAGACCTGTATCAAAGCACAGCAGAGTGAAGCCTATGCTCAAAAAGTAAAACTCTCCAATTTGAAACAGATGGCTCAGACGGTTGCCTATATTCAGGAACATGGATATGACTCTCTTGAAGATTTCCATACGGCACTTGACCAGGCATCTGATCAGACCAGTGCCGCCAGAAAATCTTTAAAGGATACAGAACAGCAGCTTAAAGATGTGAATGAACAGATTCATTTTACCGGACAGTACCTTGCATACAAAAACGTATATGCCGACTACCGTAAGAGCCGCAATAAGGATAAATTCTACGAAGAACACCGGGCAGAGCTTTCTCTTTATGATACAGCTCTCCGAACGCTGAAAGAAAAATCTTCTGGAAACAAATTGCCTTCCATGAAAGCACTCTATGCTGAAAAAGACCGACTTATTGAATTGCGAAATATGCAACGGGAAGATTTTTCTAACCGCCGGAATTATGAACGGGAGTTTCGTACCGTGTCTGCCAATATTGATATGATCCTTGGGAAAAATCGTGAGAAAGAACAAGAGCTTGAAAAAGGAAAGGATTTATAATACCTATAATCTCTGTTTCTTCTCCAGACATAAAATAAATTCCTGTTTGCATCTTTCTTAAAAAGAGGTATGATATAGAAAAAAGCACAGGAGGTATTAAGATGAAGGCACATAAATATTGGTCACTCGGTGCATTAGCAACCATGATTGGAACTTTTTACACTGGTTATAAAGATATGAAATCTGCCCATAAATATTTTGCTTGCAGCTCTCTTCTCTGTATGATCATGTCTATCTATTCTGGTCACAAAATGATTTCTGGAAAGTCTCGAAAAAAGATAGAATCTGCTTCTGAAGAATCTGCTGAATAATCATAAAAAGGGGCTTTTCCATGTGTGAAGAAATAGAAAAGATGCTGTTGGAAAGTTCACATGAAACAGCTGTAAAAATCGCAATGCGTATGCTATCTTCCGGCAAACTAACCCTTGAAGAAATTGCTTATTTTACTGACTTGTCCATTCATGAACTTGAAAATCTAAATGCATAAAAATAACTCCCCATGAAACGTATTTGATATATATATCATGGGGAATCTTCGGCATACTGCATTGTATTAATATTAAATAGTTCTTCTGCATTTAAGAGACTGTGAGAAAAAGTCTCAAGGTGTGGGGAGTCCTGTTACAATTACGACATGACATAAAGAAGTAAAAATCAACCATTTTTTACTTTTTCTTTTGCTCCATTTCCTCTGCCTGTTCTTGCTGTGGCTGTCCTTTGCCTTGGCTGACTATCTTCTTTTGATGATTACGGAGCCGTTTCAATACCAATCTTCGTGACACTATTTTTCTAATCACCGAGATTATGAACGGGAGCTTCGCACTGTGTCTGCTAATGCGAAAAGCTGAACGTATTGAAATTGCTAAGCGTATGCTGGTCTCCGGTAAACTCACTTGCGAAGATATTGCCACTTTTACAAACCTAACCTTAGAAGAAATCAAGGCTCTGGCTGTACAGAAAACTGCATAACGAAAAAATGAGGAACTATCTCCCGACAACTGGAAATAGTTCCTCATTTTCTTTTCTATAACAATATGATATCAATATTCCGCTATGAAAATATACATTTATTGTCTATGAATTTTCCTCTAGACAGCGACTTTCCTCCTCCGATTTCTGTTTCTGTTGATCAATCAAATTATTAACCACTTCAATTAAACTCTTTACATGAATCTCGGATATATATTTTTTCCCCTCTTTACACTTATTCTGAAACTGTATCAACGATTCTCTCAAATGCGGGAATCCATCTTTAGACAACTCTGCTTTATAATCTGAGACACTTATATTAAATTGCCACATTTTTTTAAAATAAACGACAAAATCCTCTTTATCTTCATTCGGTATCTTTTCAAATCCTTCACTTGTAGCTTCTGCCATGTCAATGTCAAATTTATTAAATCTCTTATTTTGCATTTCAGTCAAACCCCTCAAAGGTTCTTTTCTCATCAAATTTATATATAATGTCTTATTTTTTTCAAACATTAAAATATTTTCATCTAAAAAATTTTTAATTGTTTCATGAACCTTCCATTCTTCTGGAAGAAAATATTCTTTATCTTCCTCAAAAATAGTTCTTCGACTATATGGTTGATTTTCTCCCATCTCAACCATTTTCTTTATCTGTTTGTTTACTCCTTCATGTATTTTTTCCCATTCAATATCTGGAAGCGTAATCCTATACTTTCGAGCCCAGCATCGATTGTATAATAGATTTTCATAATCTTCCAATTTGATTTCACCATTGTATGCCTTTTCCAAAAAACCTGGATATCCTTCCTCTATATCTTTTTCATCTAAACTAAGCAACTCAAATACTCGTACTTTTTCTTCTGGAGCAGTAGCTTTATCTCTATTTATTATATAATCAAATTCTGCATCTAATTTATTTTGATCCCATACTCCGTGTCTTACCCATTGTTTTATCCCATTCGTAATATACTTATCATTATAAAATTCTGAATAAAGTATCGTTATGTTATTATCAGAAAATAATGTTCCATATTTTCCACTTTCTGAAATCAATCCTGCTCTAAAACTTAAAACATAAGCAAGAAAAGAAGTCAGCCATCTTTCTTTCTTATCTATCTGCTTTTCATCAAGTAAACAATATATCCTTTTAAAATCTTGAATTGCACATTTTAAACTCCGTATATTATGTGGCTTACGCTTAAACAACTCCCTTTTTTTCTGTCTCTCTGCCTCACGTTCTTCTGCAGATCTATAATTCTTTTCCATAGAATCTGTCTCAACTTCCGATGAATCAGAAAAAAAAGCACTTATAATTTCCTTATTACTCTCAAGAAAATTTTTATAATTTTGAGAAGCAGTATCTTCTTCACATATCATACTTTCAATCACACTAGAAACCACAGTTGAATAATCTGGTGAATACCGTATTGTCCTCTGAATAATTTTTTCTTTAATTTCATTATATTTAATTTTATCCTTCTCATTTGATTTTATCTTTTCTTCATTAGCTACTACGATTGTATTAATATGTAAATTTTCACAATAGTCATTAATACATCCAAGTAAATCATTGGTAGAAATATTAGCACGTTCGAGATCATCAAATATTAATACAACTTTTTTCTCTCCCATTTGAGAATCAACTTTAACAAAATCAATAGCATTGATTGAAAGGACACCATTTACAATCGTTTTTAACGAATCTGGCATTAACTCAGTCCCCTTTTCAGCAATGGTTTTTATCGGCTTACCAAGTTTCTTTACTGAATCTGCTATTCCTGATATTTTCTCGTTTGATTCTGCAAAAGCATATAACCAACATTTTTTTACCTCAGTTCTTATCTCTTCTATTGATTCCATTCCAAATAAACTCACACGCAAAATAATGTGTGTATCTTTTAATTCGTCAGTCAACATATTATTTAATAAATATGTTTTTCCACATCCCCACTCTCCTGTAATCATTAATGCTCCAACAGGTTTTGGCTCTTCACAGTAATATTTAAGTTCTTCTAATATATTCATATTGTCCTCCTCACATAATCAATGATTTTATAGGCGTTTGCGAAACGCCACAAGCCGCATAAATACGGCATTTTTTGTTACCTATAAACAAATAACTCCTCACCGGATATGGTATAATAGAGTTGACTA
>QRFC01002727.1_pt1 | contig 12550 bp, 7 predicted proteins | sample 1861061 | NCBI WGS metagenome assembly QRFC01 (sample SAMN09711282, study PRJNA482702) | Human gut metagenome, whole genome shotgun sequencing project. | reverse complement strand
TTTTCTGTAACAAAAAATCGATTCTTCATTTCTTCCTGTCATTTCGGATCATCGCATACCACACCTCGTCACAGATTCCGAGGTTGTTCTTTCCGGCAGCTCTAAGAATACCTTCCCGTTTCATTCCGGCTTTTTCCATAACGCGTCCTGATTTTGGATTGTTTGCATCATGACAGGCGGCAATACGATTTAGTCCGACAACATCAAAAAGATAATCCATCACGGCTTTTAATGCTTCAGGCATTAATCCCTGCCCCCAGTACGCCCGGCTCATACAATAACCCATATCAGCAGCCTTTGTATTCTCATTAAGCTTTACAACAGAAATATTACCAATAGCCTTTCCTGTTTCTTTATACTCCATAACCCAATTAAAGTATCCGCCATCTTCATATCCGGGTATCCAATCGGCAAGAAGGCTCTTTGTCACTTCAACGCTCGAATGCGTCGGCCATGTCAGGAATCTCCCGACTTCGGGATCAGATGCCCAATTTGCATACATATCCTCTGCATCCTCTAATCTGAATCTTCGAAGTATCAATCTATCGGTTTCTATTCTTTGCGTTCCTGCTTTATTCATATTTTCTCCCCTTTGAACTCCTATTTGTCCTTATAATTTCTTTCTCATATACCGCGGCTCGTATTCGGCATATCCGTGCTTCGGATAGAATGAATAGGACTCAAACCACTGCTCCGGCGGATCGCCGAGATGCACCCGCGCTGCCGTAATGCCGTTGCCGCGCATTCCCGCCTCAATAGTTTCAAGCAGAGCCGAACCGATGCCTTTATATACAGCCGATGAATAAACGCTTCATTCGTTCCTTCGATCCTCGAATACCCGCCGCAGCCGATCACCAGGTCGTTATCATCCGCCGCGATCCAGAACATATCCCTACGGTCAAAGTAATTCTTTTTGATATCGAGCAGATCTTCGTTGATACTCGGTATTCTTCCGAGTGCGTCCTTGGTCTGCAAAACCATGAAAATCATATCGTCCCTGTATCTGTCTTCGTATAATTTGATTTCCATGCTATCATTTTTCCTCCTTCATATAGGTAAGGGACATCTCTCCAACTGTTCTCACGAAGTCCCGGAAATTCATATCGCTCGAGACAGCAAACAAACCGTCTCCACATGTGCAGTGTGGGGGAACATATCGACGGGCTGGATTTTTTTGACCTTATAGCCGTTGCGGACGAGGAAAGAGAGGTCTCTCGCTTGTGTTTCGGGGTTGCAGGAGATATAGACGATTTTCTTCGGGCTGAGAGTGACGACAGATGAAAGAAATGCCTTGTCGCTTCCCGCTCTCGGAGGATCCATGAAAACAATGTCCGCTTTTTCGCCGTTCGAAGCCATGTCAACCATGAATTCGCCTGCGTCGGCGCAGTAAAATCGAATATTCTTTGTATCATTAAGCTTGGCATTGGCAATCGCATCGTGAACGGCATCACGGTTGACCTCAACGCCGATAACCTGCTTAGCTTCCTTGGCGGCGACGATACCTATTGTGCCGATGCCGCAATAAGCGTCGATTACGGTCTCTTTACCCGTGAGATTCGCAAACTCCATCGCTTTATTGTAGAGCTTTTCGGTCTGAATCGGATTTATTTGATAGAACGATTTCGGCGAAATTCCGAAAACACAGCCGCAAAGCGAGTCCTTAATATGACCCTTGCCGTAAAGAACTTTTTCTGTTTCACCGAGAACCATGCTCGTATCGGAATTGTTGATATTTTGAACGATAGTTGTTATCTCGGGGTGAATTTCAAGCAGTTCTTTTATGAAAGCATTTTTACCGGGAAAAACCACAGTTCCCATAACAAGAACAACCATAATTTCACCGCTTTTGAAGCCTCGTTTAACGAGCACGTGACGCAAAAATCCCGTGCCTCTGTCCTCGTTATAAGCTGTCATGCGATATTTCGGCATCATTGAACGAATCGTCACGATGATTTCATCGGCTTTCCTGTCTTCGATTCGGCAGCGGTCGATGCAGACTATTCTGTGCGACTTTGACTGATAGACGCCCGAGATTATTTTGCCGCCCCTTGTTGAGCCGAAAGCAGCCTGAACCTTGTTGCGATAATGGAACGGGTGCTCCATTCCGATTATGTTATCAACATGGCAGTATTTGCCGAGAAGCTTGACCACCTTCGCTTCCTTAAAGCCAAGCTGACGTTCATATGTCATGTTTTGCAGTTGGCAGCCGCCGCATTTCCCGGCGACCGGGCAAAAGCTTGTTTTTTGTTCTTTCTTTGACTTTTTATCGTTCATTTCTGAGGTTCCTTATCAATTATTTTGCAGACGCCGACAGTTACTGTGCCCAGCAACGCAATTATGACCCAGCTGATTATTGTGCCGTTCCAGCCGAAGCTGTCCGAAAGCAGGGCGAAGCCGTAAGCCGAAGCTGCCGAGCCTACATATGTCATGAAATTCAGCGTACCGGAAAGTTCCGATACATTTTCGTTGTTGCCGTAAATTCCGGGAATAAAGCTTATGAGAACAAGGTTAACTCCATGCATACAGCCGACGATGAGTGCGCACATAATCGCAGTCAGAATTACGGAATGACCGCCAAAGGCGACAAGAATTATCGTTGAAGCAGCGCCGAGGGCGAAAACCATCAGTCCGCATTTGAACGGCTTTCTGCCTGTTTTGTTATAAAGCTTGGAGCAGATTTGCAGGCTGATGTATGAGAAAATCGGAATGACCGCACTGGTAAGAATTGATTTTTCGCTGCTCAGTCCGAATGACTCATAAATGTAGGTCGGAAGCCATGTCGTTACGCCGTCGCGGAGAATTCCCTGGAAGAATATCGCCGCAAGCGTTAAAATGAGCAACATGAGCGGCATGGCCGGGCTGTGCATTTTCTTTTTCTTGTCAGAGGATTTTTTGAGAACATATTTGATGTCTGCCGACCTCTCTATTTTTGTCAGCACGGCGAACCATGTAATTGCCATGATAATGCCGCAAAGCGCAGTGATAAAGAATACACCCTTCCAGCTCCAAACGGAGATAACGGCAGGGGAGAGCAGATAAATTATAATTGTTGCGACCGTACTTCCGAGATTTGTCTGAACGCAGCCTTTGTTGAAATCATCTTCGTTCATTGCCGTTTTCATTATCTTGAGCATCGGCGGCCACATGAGCGACTGTGCCAGTCCGTTCACGCCCCAAACAAGGCACATCGGAACCGCTCCCTTGACAAACGGAATGAGCAGATTCATCGCCGCTGTTGAGCAGAAACCGATAGTCATCAGCTTTTTGGGATCAAAACGGTCGCCGAGCTTGCCGCTGACGAGCTGACCTACGCCGTAGGTAATAAATCCGACGGTGGTGACTGCGCCTGCCGCAGCTTTTTCAATGTAGCCGTCGGAGATTATCGCTGCAATTACGGCGGCGAAATTTATTCTTGTAAGGTAGCTGACAAAATATGCAAGGGAGCATAGATATATTAGCTTTTTTGAGTTTTTTCTGTCGAGCTTGTTCATTATTCAATGTCCTTGGGCTTTTTCATTGTGAGTGAAATTCTTTTCTTTTCGATATTAACATCAAGCACCCAAACCGTGACGATCTGTCCGACCTTGAGTACGTCGGACGGGTGTTTTATATAGCGATTTGTGATCTGCGAAACGTGAACCAGTCCGTCCTGGTGAACACCGATATCAATGAAAGCGCCGAAGTCGATAACATTTCTGACCGTTCCTTTCAGCTCCATGCCGGGCTTGAGATCCTTCATATCCATAACATCTGTACGGAGCATCGGCGGCGGAAGCTCATCACGCGGATCACGACCGGGGCGCATAAGCTCCTTAGTAATATCCTGCATTGTCGGGACACCTACGCCGATTTTTTCGGCAACCTTTTCTTCGCCGAGAGCGGTAATCTTTTCGCCGAGATCGCCGATTTTGTTTTTTGCGGCGTCATTAACCGTGTAGCCGCAGATTTCAAGCAGAGCCTTTGCGGCGGTATAGCTTTCCGGGTGAACACCCGTGTTATCAAGAAGATTTTTGCTCTCCGGTACGCGCATGAAGCCGGCACACTGCTCAAATGCCTTTGCGCCGAGCTTTGGCACTTTTTTGAGCTGCGACCGAGAAGTAAATTCGCCGTTTTCCTCACGGTAAGCGACAATATTTTTTGCAACGGTCGAGTTGATTCCGGAAACCCTTGTCAAAAGTGAAGGTGAAGCTGTGTTGAGGTCAACGCCGACGCTGTTTACTGCGTCCTCAACAACGCCGTTCAGTGCGCTGTCAAGCTCCTTCTTCGGCATGTCATGCTGATATTGACCTACGCCGATTGCCTTCGGGTCTATCTTAACGAGTTCGGCAAGAGGATCCTGCAAACGTCTTGCAATGGAAACCGCACTTCTGAGCGAAACGTCGTACTGCGGAAATTCCTCGGCGGCAAGTTTTGAAGCGGAATAGACCGATGCGCCGGCTTCGCTGACTACCATGTAAGCGGTGCCGGTGTCAAGCTCCTTGAGAAGCTCGGCGGTAAAAATTTCCGTCTCCTTTGATGCCGTTCCGTTACCGATTGCAATAATCTGCACACCGTATTTCTTTATAAAACTCTTTATAAGTGCCTTTGCCTGCGCCTGCTGAGCGGCGGAGTGGGTGATATAAGCAACTCCGGTGTCGAGCACACGTCCGGTTGCGTCAACGACTGCAACCTTGCAGCCTGTTCTGTATCCGGGATCAAGCCCGAGCGCAACCTTGCCCTTGACGGGAGGCTGGAGCAAAAGTTCCTTTAAATTGAGCGAGAAATTTCTGATTGCCGAAGCGTCGGCTCTCTCGGTCAATGCGGAGCGAATCTCACGCTCGACCGACGGAAAAATCAGTCTGTCGTATGCATCAACGCCTGCGTCACGAACCGTGTCTGTACAGGGCGAGCCTTTGTCGTTGAGCGTTTCGGAAGCAATGACATTCAATGCCTTAACCCGGTCAAGCTCAAGGCTGACCTTGAGAAATCCCTCATTTTCTCCGCGGTTAATTGCGAGGATTCTGTGGTCGGCAATTTTGCTGACAGGCTCGGAGTAGTCGTAGTATTGCTCATAAACGCTCTTTGCTTCGGCGTCGCTTGCTTTTACATTTACTATGCCGACAACGTTGAGAAGATTTTTCAGTCTGCGGCGGATATCGGCCATATCCGAAATGTCCTCGGCGATGATATCCATTGCGCCTTGGAGTGCGTCCTCGGCGGTGTTGACCTCTTTCTCCTCGTTTATGTAGTCCTTGGCAAGCTCAATAGCAGACGGGCTGTTTGCTGTCTGAAGATAGATAGCCTGAGCGAGCGGTTCAAGCCCCTTTTCTCTTGCGACGGAGGCTCTCGTCTTTCTCTTGGGCTTGAACGGACGGTAAATGTCCTCCAATTCCGCAAGAGTTGCCGCCTTATCGAGTGCAGCGGAGATTTCATCGGTCAGCTTTTCCTGACCCTCGATCGATGAACGTATCTCCTCACGGCGCTTGTCCAAATTGCGAAGATACTCCAGTCTTTCGGAGATTGCACGCAGGGTTTGATCGTCGAGTGTACCGTGAGCCTCTTTTCTGTATCGGGCAATGAACGGAATAGTGTTACCATCGTCAATAAGCGAGACAACATTTTCAATCTGCCATTTTTTTAAGTTGAATTCGGCTGTAAGTGTAAGAATTATATCCATAAATTACCTCGTTTTAATTTGTCTTATATCTGTGCCGTCAAAGCGCAGTAGCGTATAGTTGTTGAGAATTCTTGAAGCAATTCTTTCGCTGTAGGTGCTTAAAAGCTGTTCGGGAGAGAGATTGGTGCTTATAATTGTTGACTTATCTTCAAGACCTCTTGAATTAACAATGTTGTAAAGCGAGGAAATCGTGAACTGAGTTGTAAATTCTGCTCCTAAATCGTCGATTATCAAAAGGTCGCAATTAAGTATATTTTCTTCGGTATTGCCGTCGGAACGGCCGAATTTCTCTTTTTCGAGCTTGTTGAAAAGGTTTTGTGCCGAGGAATAGATGACTCCGTAGCCCGCTTCAACAACCCTGCCCGCAATGGCAAGAGAAAGATGAGTTTTTCCGAGACCCGTATGACCGTAGAGCAGGAGACTTGATGATTTTCGGTTGAAATCGACGGCATAGGTTTTGCAGTAATTCAGCACGCTTTCCATTCTTTTGCGCGGGCTTGTGCCGACCCCGTCGGGGTAATAGTCGAGCTTGAAGTTTTCAAACCGACAGTCGTTGACAGGCAGCTTTGAGCAGAGCTTTTCGTATTCAATCGACGTCAAAAGCTCCTTGAAGCAATCGCACATGAGCCCGTTAACGTAGCCCTTATCCTCACACTTTTTGCATGAATAGCGAACGTCAAGCCAATCAACGGGGAAGCCGCCGTTCTTGAGAAGCAGCTTGCGCTGAGCCTGTGCGGAAAGATTGATTTTTGAAAGCTTTTTTATGTATTCCTTTGCATCCGCTGCCCCCATGCCGAGAGCTTTAATAGTTGCCAAGCCTGCCGAGGACATTCTTTCCTCAACCTCAAGAATTTCGGGAACGGCTTCAACGGCAATTCTGTGGTGTTCCTCACGCTCGGCAAGCGCACGGTTTCTTCTTTGTGCCAGCTCCTGCTCGGCTTTTTTATATGTTTCCTTGCTGTATGCCATGTTCAGCTTCCTTTCTTATATACCGGCAATGCTTCGCCGCGGCGGTTGATTTCGTTAATATCAAAAGATACATTTGATATATTAGCCTGTGCGACAGGTGATTTCTTCCTGCGGTATTCTTCTTTTTCTTTTTCGATATCGTCAGGGGTTTTAATTCCCTTGGAGTGCCAATTCATCAGGATTTTATTCATGTACGGGAAGCTTATTTTGCTCGAATGGTTGAGCATTTCCTCATATGCAAGATAAATCATTTCAACGTTGAATTTCAGCTCGACCGACCATGTTCTGAGATAAGCCGACTGCGACGAGGACGGTCTGGGATTCTGAATTCCTGCCATTTCGGCGAATTCTTTCCAAAGCTTGTTACAGGAGTTGAGAATTTTTATTTGCTCGTCCGCTTTTTCGATCGTGTCGATTTCCTTTTCACCCCAAGTCTTGCCGACCTTTGAGATGTATGAAAATCCGCTTTTGCCGACGGATTTACAATAATCGACAAGCATATAAATTACCTCAATCGGCAGACCGTAGTGGTCATGCATCATTAGAAGAATGCTTCTGCTGTCGTAACCGAGAGTTTTGCCGAGCATCTTTTCAATGTCAGAGAACATTGCGAGAATTTCGGGATCCTCCTTGCAGCGTGTCATTATCTGTTCACTTGAAGGCTTTAAAGCGGAAATTTCCTCAAGCTGCTTCGGCGGCTCAGTCGCTTTCGGCTCTTCGGCGGCAATAGGAGCGGGAGCAACGGAAACATCCGTTCCGATAAGAACTCCCCAGCTTGCGATGACGGTCAGCGCATCTTCAACGTCACTGACGCTGTATCCGATTTCCTTCGATATTTTGGCGGAGTCGATCGGCTCTGAAATGTGTCGACATATCCAAAGCAGGGTCTTGAGCTGAGAAGCGCTCGCAAATTTTATGTAGTTATCCACGACCTGAGCCGGCACGGCAAACATGGAGCCGAGAACAGAGGAATTAAAAATATACGACATTATAAACTTCCTTTTACATCAATAATTGCATTTACCATAACATTATACACTTTTACGGCAGAAATTTAAACAGAAAAATTATATTTTACACATCATTTTCAAAGATACAACCGCTTGTGTCACATGGTGCTGTCAATCACAATTTGCTCGACAAAAACGCCAAAATTTGCCGAAAACATAACGATATAAACATGAATTCGTCGTAGAAAAGCCTAAAATTTCAAGTCCTCGGAACATTTTTATTTAAGTCAGGCGAAGTTCAATTTGATTTCGTTAATATTATGCATTGCATATCCTTAGAAGCGGACAGAAAAAGAACGGCAAGCCGATAAAATCCGACTCAAAGCTGTTATTTTTGATAACAACCGTATTTCGTGATAATTAACAAAGAAAAAGGCAAAAAATCTATGTTTTGACGAAAATATAATCTTTTTTAAGGTTGAATAAAGAATATAAACGTGTTATAATGTATAGCAAACTGGGATTGCTATGCATCCCGATAATAAATTTCAAAACAAGATTTTGAAAGTGAAAATTGATTTGAATTTTTTATGAGGTGAAAAACATGAAAATCAATCGATCCTTCGCCCGTTGCGGACGAAAATTCATCAGTGTGGCATTGTGCCTTGTCATGATGTTCACGACGTTCTTTATCTTTGAACCGAGTGTGCTTTCGGAGCTTCTCCCGAAGGCGTCGGCATGGAATTTCACAACCTATGCGACAAGTACAGGCGGCAATAAGGCAGGTTTGACTATCAATACATCAGCTAAAACGGCTATCGTTAATACGTCAGACGGTTTTGCGTATTTTTTGAACAGTATTAACCATGAAAGCAACTCCGGCAAAGGTGAATTTCAAGGATATACTGTTACATTAAATTGTGATGTTTTCCTGCAGAAGTCACAGACTGATCTTGAGGGCATTACATACAGTGATGGATTTTACAGGGAGGACGGAACGGCATGGTACGGTGTCCTTGACGGAAACGGTCATTGTATTTCAAATTTCCGTTATCATTATGAAGGAAAGAGAAATTTTACGATTGGCTGTACAGGACTCATAAAGAAAATGAGCGGCGGAGAAATTAAGAACCTTACTCTTCTCAATCCTCATGTATATACCTATAACAGAAGAAGTAAGGTTGCTTACGGTGCCGGAGCACTTATCGGAAAAATTTCATCCGACAGCAACAGTATGTTCAGCTCGGTAAACATCAGCAATGTTACTGTTTCCGGAGCTGAAATTAACAACGGCAGTAATGACGGAGCAGGCTCTGCGAGAGAAGCCGGCGGTCTTGTAGGACTTATTGAAAGGAAGACAACATTCTCAAACTGCAAAGTGGAAAATTCAAAGATTCAATATAACGACTGGGGCGTAAGAGATGGCGGCTTTGTAGGAAAGTCAACGGCTGAGGTCGTTATTCAGAACGATACACCGACAGTGAGCGTTGATGCCTCAACCGTTGTTTATAAGGACGGTTCGGGAGACTCCGATCACGGCGGACTTATCGGCTGGACATCGGGTAAAACAACAATTAAAAATGTTATAATGAATGCGACTGTTTACAGTGGAAATACCGGTGGTGGATTTATCGGCTATATTGAAAATGCTGAAGCAAATATTACAAATTCCACTATGAGCGGTAAGGTAGTTGCCAAAAACAATTGCGGCGGATTTATAGGAACTTCCGGAAATAACACCGTATTTAATATATCAAATTGTAAGAATTACGGTTCGGTTACAGGTGATAAGTATGTTGGAGGCATCGTCGGAAGAGCGGCAGGCAATACGGTTACCATAACTAACAGTACAAATGAAGGTGTAGTTACCGCAAATAATGACTTTATCGGCGGTATCATCGGCGGAATTGATGGAATTAACAGTTCAAAATTCGAGAATTGTACTAATAGCGGTACGATAACAGGTAAAACGTGGTATATAGGCGGTATTGTAGGCGCAAGTAATAACGACAGCAATATAACATTCAATAACTGTAAAAATACAGTAAACATTTCATCACCTACAAACAGATACGTCGGCGGCATCGTCGGTTACGCCAAGGGCAAGACCATGATGAACAACTGTGTCAATACCGGTAATATCAGCGGTGCACAGTTTACAGCAGGACTTTGCGCATGGATTCAGGACGACGGCTGTGAGATTACAAACTGCCTTAACACAGGTACAGTTTCAACAAACGGCAACTCAAACGGTGCAGGTATTCTTTCAACTGTAGAGAGTCAGGCAAACAACCCGACATGGAAAATCACGAATTGCGTAAATACGGGTGATATTAAAAACGGTGTTTCGGCAATCGGCGGAATACTTGGTTACATGGGTAATCTTAATAACCCGGGTACTGTTATCATAAGCGATTGTATTAACAAAGGAAACATGGCTGTTTCGGGTAACGATGTCGGCGGTATTGTAGGTAACCTCAATAGCCACGGCTCATCGACTCAACATCATAAATACATAAATTGCTACAACTACGGCAACATTTCCTCAAACTCGGGAAGCACTGACGGCGTGTTCGTAGGAGGAATTGTCGGCAAGGAATACGGCTTTGCGGAATTCAGCGGCTGCCGCAACTATGGCACGGTTAACGCATCAAACACCTCCGCAAACAGCATTTCAGGCGGTATCTGCGGATGGATCGAGGACGATACAAGCTCCTTTGCAGACTGCATAAACTATGGCAATGTGACCGCTAAAAACAATATCGGCGGTATCCTCGGCGAAGTTTCCAACGCATACAACGGCACGTCTTTCTCGTTCACTCAGTGCGGCAACTACGGCAGCCTTTCCGCAACTACCAATAACTTTGCGGATATGGGAGGCATTGTCGGTAAGCTTAATGCAAGGGAAAGCACTGTAAAGATTTATATGTCCAAGTGCTTCAACGGCAACGGAAAAGACGGACGTATTGCTTCGGTAAGCTATAAAGCGAAAAATGCCGGCGGCCTTTTCGGCGAAGTTAATCAGCAGGCTGTTATTGCCGATTCTTATAACAACGCTTCAAGCATCAGCAGCGGCACAAACGTAGGCGGCCTTATCGGCACGAACAACGGCAACACCACATTGGCGTATAACTCATTCTCGGTTACTGCGTCGGTTTCAAAGCTTGTCGGTTCGGGCAGCGTTACTCAATACGGATGCTTTACAAATACAATGGGCAAAGGCACGGCGGCTCTTGCGACACTGAACACAACCAGATCGGTTCCCGGTATCAGCTCGGTCGGCAATGCCTATGATTATAAGCAGGGCGTGAACAACGACTATCCGGCACTTAAATGGCAGCTTAACACCCTCACAAAGAATGTCGGCCGTAACCTCATTGCCGATCTTATCGCAGACACGGCAAAGAGCGGATATAGAGCACAAGGCTTGCCCTATGATATCAAGCTTGACGGAGTAACAAAGACATATTATCCGACATATACAAAGACGGAAAACGGCGTTAAGGTAACATACAATACTATGTCCGATTTGTTCACTCTCAGCGGTACTCCGACGGCAACGGGCAAGTTTGAAATTCTTTCGGGAACAAATCCCGAAGCGAAGAACGTTTATTTCTCGGCATACTATGTCGGCGGCAACGCAATGGGTTGTTCGGCAACGGTATATACATCAACTATCAGCAGAACAAGTTCAACTCATGCGCTTAAATCACTTTCGACAGGCGAAAGGGTAGAGATATTTGCAACGGTAAATCCGAATGTTCCCGTTCAGTTTGATAACTACAAGTTCCATGCAAGCATGGACTATGTAAATAATGCAACGGCAACCTCCGGTGCACTTATTGATCTCCATTCAACATGTTCGGGTCTCGGAACTCCGACAAAGGAGGGCTACAAATTCCTCGGCTGGTACACAGTCAGAGCCAAAGGTGATGCAATTACAGACGGATCTACGGCTGTAAGTTTAGGTACGCCGAGCTTTGACGATACCCTCGATCGTGATGTTGATATTTATGCTCACTGGGATCCGATCTCATATACCGTAAGATACAACGGAAACGGCTCCACAGGAGGATCAACAAGCAATTCGGTTCATATCTACGATGAGGCAAAGAACCTTGCGGCAAACGGTTTTTACCGTAAACTTGACGTAAATCTTGATTATTGCAACGGAAGGGAAACCGAGACACTGACTGCAACTTCAAGCTTCCTGGGCTGGGCAACATCGGAGAACGGCAATAAAGTTTACGAAGATAAGCAGATTGTTAAGAACCTCACCGCAGAGGACGGTAAAATTATTGATCTTTATGCTAAGTGGGCTGATTCAAGCGTTGAACTCCCGACTCCGACCAGAACCGGTTATACTTTTGACGGTTGGTATACTAGCGACGGAACAAAGGTAAGTCAGACCTTTACTCCGACCGCCGCGACAAAGCTTACCGCTCACTGGACTCCGATTACTTATACTGTTTCTTATAACGGAAACGGCGCAACGAGCGGTGAAACCGCAAGCTCATCACATACTTATGATGTTGCAAAGGCTCTCACGGCAAACGGCTTCAAGAGAGAGTTCACCGTAACGTTTGATTATAACTACAGCGGTGCAACGGCAACAACGGCTACGGCAGTATCAAACTTTAACGGTTGGGCAAAAACCGCAACCGGCGCCGCTGAATATTCAGACGGTGCAAGCGTAACCAATCTTTCATCGACTGACGGCGATACGGTTATTCTTTATGCAAACTGGACGGATTCAACGGTTAAGTTCCCGACACCGACCCGTGAGGGTTACGATTTCAGCGGTTGGTTTAATGAGGCTGGACAGAAGGTTGAAGAAACAACAGTTATTTCGGAAGATATAACACTTCATGCTCAGTGGTCAATCAAGTCCTACACTGTAACCTTCAAGAACGGAGATGATGTTCTTCAGGAGAGCAAGTGGGAGTACAACACGATTCCTGCGTATAACGGAGCT
>QRFC01002725.1_pt1 | contig 12561 bp, 10 predicted proteins | sample 1861061 | NCBI WGS metagenome assembly QRFC01 (sample SAMN09711282, study PRJNA482702) | Human gut metagenome, whole genome shotgun sequencing project. | reverse complement strand
TTTCAGCTGTGCGTGATTCAGTGCCTTGACGCCGGGGAACGTCTTGACGACATCACACATCTCCAAGCGGTACTCTGACAATTCGCTGGCCCCCTTTAACCTTTAAATCTTTTGTAACCATTTTCTGATAAAAAAGGAGTGCGTGCGCCTGTGCACACGCACCCCGGATTCTGGTTTTAAGTAAGCTGATTACTGGAAGTCCTTAACGTTGTCAGGAGTGACCTTGACGTAGTCAACGTAGACACTCTGCTCACCAGCAGCGTAGGTCTTGCCGCCCAGCAACTCTTCCATGCACTCAACAGCCTGGGTAGCCTGGCCCTTAGCATCGTTCAGAACGGTACCGGTCATGTTGCCGTTAGCAACTTCGTTCTTGGCAGCGTCCAGAGCGTCGACACCAACGAGGTAGATGTCCTTGTTGACGGTACGGCCGGCAGCCTGAATAGCCTGCAGAGCGCCGATAGCCATGTCATCGTTGTTGCAGAAGACAACTTCGATCTGATCGCCGTACTTAGCGAGGTCGTTCTGGCAAATTTCCTGGCCCTTGTTGCGGTCCCAGTCACCACGCTGCAGGTCGAGCTGTTCAACTTCGACGCCGGCATCGGTCAGAGCCTTGACGGAGTACTCGGTACGCAGCTGGGCGTCGATGTTCTCGGGGTCGCCCTGAATCATGATGTAGGAAACCTTGCCGTCGCCGTTGATGTCGCCCTTGTTCTCGGTGTCGAGGATCAGCTCGCCCTGGAAGGTGCCGGACTGAGCGGCGTCGCAGCCAACGTAGACCAGCTTGTCGTAAGCGGACATCTGATCGGCGGTGGGCTCACGGTTGATCAGGACGGTGGGAACATCGGCATCCTTAACGGTGGAGATGATCTGGTCAGCAGCAGAAGTCATAACGGGGTTGATGATCAGTGCATCGACACCCTGGGTGATGAAGGTGTTGATCTGCTCGTTCTGCTTAGCCTGGTCGTTGTTGCCGTCCACGATGGTGACCTCGTAGCCCTTGCCCTCGAGGATTTCCTGCAGAGCATTACGGTAGGTGGTCATGAAAGCATCATCGAACTTGTAGATGCAGACGCCAACCTTGCCGCCCTGAGTGGTCTCGGTAACGCTCTCAGCTGCGCTCTCGGCAGCGGAGGTAGCGGCCTCAGAGGTAGCTTCGGAGGAAGCGGGAGCGCTGGATGCGGAAGAACCGCAAGCGGCCAGAGAAACGGCCATAGTGCCTGCAACTGCGAGTGCGAGTAACTTTTTCATAATTGTTTTCTCCTTCTTTTTGCAGTGGTTTTTTTCGGGTCACCTTGTAGAGGAGGCAGACCCGGTTGACAGTTATTATGTTACCCGATAGTGAAAGAAAAAACAAGGTGAAATTTCACCGATAAAGATGCAGATTTTTCACCTTATTGGACGGTTTCTACATTCATAGACAATGTGTTTTGTGCAAGATGCACAGCAAAAGTGACGAAAAAGTTATTGCTGTAATAAAATTGAAGAAAAAATATCCCGCAGAAACCTGCGGGATAGGATGAATTTATACGGTTATTCAAACGGGAAAACGGCTTTTTGGCCGTCGAGGGCGAAAATATTACTGCGGTCAATGATGCGGGTGGCGGTTTCGGTCTCGCGGGTTACGTCGTTCCCCTGCCCGGCCAGCAGCTTGTAGGCATTCTCGACGCTGAAATAGCCCATGTCGTAGGTGTTCTGCACCACCATGGCGTCTACTGCGCCGGTGTGCAGGGCATCCACTGTGGTGATGTTGGAGTCGAAAGCAACCATCCAGAGGTCATCCGCGCGGTCTAAATCGGAGACAGCCTGGGCCGCGCCAACACTGACGGCCTCGTTAAAGGAGATCAGCACGTTGATCTCAGGGTGGCGGGCCAGCATGGTCAGCGTCTCGGCGCGGGCATTTTCCGGGGTGGCCACGCTGTAGACGGTGGCGGCAACCTCGGCACGGCCGCTGGCGGTAAGAGTGTCGATGACGCCCTCCTCCCGCTCCTGTGCATTGGGGCTGTTGACGTTGTAGCTGACCAGGCCGACGTGCAACGGACCTTCGACGTTTTCCAGCGCTGACTTGGCGGCCATCTGCCCGGCACCGTAGTTATCGGCACCGACATAGGCAGAGACCTTGCTGGAGTTGACCGCCGAATCCACCACGACGATGCGCACGCCTTTGTCGGCGGCGGCATCGATGGCGGCGGCATTCTGCTGGTAGTCTGACGCCGAGAAGATGATGGCCTGGGCACCCTCCTCGACGGCCTTTTCAATCAGGTCGTTCTGGGAGGAATAGTCCTCCTCACTCTCGGAGCCGGTGATGGTCAGATCCATGTTGTACTCAGTGGCGGCGGCCTCGGCCCCGGCAAAGACCGCACTCCAGAACTCGGTGCTGGTGGATTTGGCAATCATGGCAACGTGGTAGCAGGTCGTGGTGGGCGCGGGGGTGGGCGAAGCCGCACAGCCTGCCAGAAGCAGGGCCGACAGACAGGCGGCAAGCGTTTTAACGTGTTTTATCATAATCGCCCTCCCGGTCGGCTGGGACCTGTGGCATGCGGATGGTGACGGTGGTACCCTCGTCGGGCACACTGTCGATGGAAAGCCCGTAGCCGGGGCCAAAATAGATGCGCAGACGGTCGTTGACGTTTTTGATGCCGATGCCGGTGCGGTCGCTGGGTTCGTTTTGCAGCAGTGCGGCTACCTGCTCCGGTGCCATGCCGATGCCGTCATCGCTGACTTTTAGCAGCACATCGCCGCCGTCAGGGCAGACGGTGATCTCAATGTGGCCGTCCTCGACCATCAGGTCCAGACCATGAACGATGGCGTTTTCGATGATGGGCTGCAGGGTGATCTTGTTGCAGAGGTACTGCGTGCAGCTTTCATCCACTGTGAAATGGTAGGTAAACTGGTTTTTGTAGCGGTATTTTTGAATTTGCAGGTAGGCCTCGGCGTGCTGCAACTCTTTCTCAATCGGGATCAGCTCGTGTCCGCGGCTGATGCTGATGCGGAACAGCCGCGCCAGGGCATGCACCATCTGGACGGCGTCAGCGTTTTTGCCGCGCTCGCACATCCAGGCGATGGAATCCAGCGTGTTGTAGAGAAAATGCGGGTTGATCTGCGCCTGCAGGGCTTTCAGCTCGGTTTTGCGCAGGGCGACCTCCTCCTCGCGCACGGCGGTCATCAACCGCTGGATGCGGCCCACCATGTGGAGGAACGAATCGGACAGCTCCTCGACCTCGCGGGTGCCGGTGATGGAATTGAAAACAAAGCCATCGGCGTTCTGCTCAAAGGCTTCCATAGCGGTTTCCAGTTTTTGCAGCGGGCGGCTGATAATGCGGGACAGCACAAAGCCGACCACCACAGCAGCAACCAGAATCAGCGCGGCGGCAATCAGAATGATACGGGTCATCTGCCAGAAACTTTCGTTGACGGTCTCGTCAATATAGCTGACGCCGACCACGCGCCATGTGCTGTTGGGGACTTTCTGCGTGGTGTAGATGACGGTATCCTCCACATAGGTGCCGTCACCCAGACATGCCAGCCGTCCGGCCTCCTCCTTTTTCAGCCCTGCGTAGAGCAGCTGTTGCTGGGGGTGGTAGACCATGTTGCCGCGTTCGTCCATCAGGTAGCAGTAGCCGTGCTGGCCGATGCCCACATTGTTGATGGTGGCGGCCAGAGCTGAAAAACGGATGTCCATCGAAATCCACTGCCGGGGCGAATCCTCCGGCATGCGGCGGACAACGCTGACGACCCACGGGTAGTAGCCCTCAAAAATTGTTTCGACATGGGGGATGCTGACGTAACCGCGGCCGCGGCGCTTAGCCGTAACCAGGTCGAAGGAACTGTTGCGCAGGATGTTCTGGCGTGGGGTGTGGTCCTTGGCCCAGCAGTCCTGCAAAACGCCGTCGGCATCATAGGTGGTTATAGCAATCACCTCGCTGCGGGTGGTCTGCAGTGCATCCAGCAAAGCATTGCGCTCCTCCGGCGATTGGTTCATGGAGTCCATGACAAGATCCATGATCTCATCGATATTATCGACATAATTGCCGACGGACCCCACCACCTGGCTGACCGCCTGAGAACTGCTGGTGCGGGCCCCCTCCACGATAGCCTGACGGTAGCTGCGCAAAAATGTGGCGGTAGATAAAATCAGCGTAACTGCTGCGATGGCCACCACCAGGGAGGCTATCAGCGGGGCGGTGCGCGGTGCGTGGCGGGGCTTCATGCCTGGGCTCCCGCGGTATGGCTGCGGCGCAGGGCACCCGGCGAGGTGCCGCTGTACTTTTTAAAGCAATAGCTGAAATAATGCTGGTCGCTGTAGCCGCAGCGGCGGGCGATTTCCTGAATCTGCAGGTCGGTGGTCAACAGCAATTGCTGGGCGGCCTCCATGCGGCGGCGCACCAGAATGTTGATGAAGGTCTCCCCTGCCGTTTTCTTGATGCAGGCGCTCAGGTGGTTGGGGCTGACGTCCAGCATGGCGCTTAAGGATGCCAGCGAGAGGTCCTCGTCAGAGTAATGCTGCTCGATGATCTCCAGTGCGCGCTCACACAGGCTGCCGCCCTTGCGCACATCGGGGGTGAAGCTGACGCCGCCCTCGGTCTCTTTTGCGGCGGCCAGGGCCTCCATGGACTGGCGGTATCCGGCGTTCAATTCGCAGAAGCGGGCAGCGGCGCGGCTGACACCGACGACGCAATGCTGCCCCAGGGCACGCTCGGTCAGCTGGCAGATCTCGTCGGCCAGAATGTGCAGGTACTCGTCGAAATCCGAAGGGTTTCCGAACAGCACAGCCACCACATGACCGTTGCAGAAAAACGCATAGTGGCGCAGATATTTGTTGGCCAGCTGGTCCACCATCCGGACGAAACCGGCGGCGTTCTCGCTATTGTCGTCAGGTTGGGCGGTCAACACCACCAGCTGGCTGCGGTCATCGGTGCCGCGCAGCAGGCCGCAGGCGGCAGCCGAGGCGCGCAGGGCGGCTTCGACGGCGTCGGAGGTATTATCGCAGTGTTCCAGCACCAGCGGGATCAGGAAGGACGCGCGGTCCTCCTGCACGATGCCGCTGCGGCGCAGGCTGGCATACTGGTGGTCGATGCGCTCATGGATGGATTTCAGCTCGGCGGCCAGGCCGTCCATGGTGAGAGGCTTGAGCATGTAGCTGATGATGTTGTACTGGATGGCCTGCTTGGCGTACTCGAAATCATCGTAGCCGCTTAAAAAGGCAATGTGCATGGCGGGGCGGATCTCGCGGACCTGGCGGGCCAGCTCAATGCCGGTGATGAAGGGCATGCGGATGTCGGTGAGCAGCAGGTCGGGTTCCAGCTGCTCGACAAGTTCGAGGGCGTCCAGGCCGTTGCTGGCACTGCCCACCAGGTGGAAACCGAGGGCTTCCCAGGGGATCATTGTGCAGACAGCTTCCCGCAGTTCGTCCTCGTCATCGGCTACGATGACGGTGTAGAGGTTCTTTTCTGCCATAGAATGGCTCCTTCTCTTTTTTTATTTCGGGGGTTACAGCCAGAACTGGACCAGGCGGCTGACGTTTTGGTAGAGGGCAGGGTTCTGGCCAATCAGGCCGGGCTCGGCAGTGAAGTAGACGCAGAAACTGTAGCAGGCACCGGCCAGCACAGCCAGCGGCAGGATGGTACAGAATGCACGCTGCAATACATCGATGCCGGGCTGAGCGGCGTGGGCTTGCAGTACCTGCTCGGCCAATGCCCAGGCCAGCGCGGCGGCCAACAGCAGCGGGCCAAGCCAATCGGATTGATAACGGTAGAGCATACCGGCCATCTGGCAATCCAGCACGGCCAGCACCAACATGGCAGCCAGTACCACAACTACAAAAGTGCGCAAATCACGCTTGGCGGCCAGACGGCGGCGGGAAAGCGGCAGGCTGGCCAGCCCCCACAGCAGAGGCAGGCAGGCAAAGGCACCGCCGTAGAACAGCTCGGTGATGGTCAGGCCCATATAGTTGGTCTGCATTTTGGTGGCGGTCAGGTACGGGAACACCGCCTGCACGCCAGGAATGCCGAAGAGGAAGGTAAGCACGGCGGGGGCAGTGCGGCCCACCGAGAAGCCGCGGCGGGTCATATCGTTGCTGGTCAGATTGTAGTTGGCGCCAAAATCAAAAGGCGAACCGAACCGGGCGGCGTTGTACCACATCAGTCCGATGGCAACCAGCACCACGGGCAGCACAAAGGCAACGGCCTCGGTGATGCCCTGCTTGGTGAACAGACGCTTTTCCCGCAGGTAGCGCTGCCAGAAGATGGGCAGGCAGAGGGCAGCGAACAGCACCATCTGAGGGCGACAGCCAGCCACGAAGGCCATGCACAAGCTGCCCAACGCAAGATGAAAGAGGATGCGGCCGTGCTTTTCGGCGGGCTGGTTGGCGGCCAGCAGCCATTGCCACAGCGCCAGCATGACGAAGGCAGCGCCGGACAGGATAGCGTACTCATAGATAGAGGGGCGCAGCAGCAAATAGTAAATTTGGCTGCCGGTGCCGATGCCTGCGCAGAGCAGCAGGTAGACAGCCGCGCTCATGTCCGGGAACCAGCGGCGGGCGGCCTGTTTGATGCAGCCGAACGCCGCCAGCAGGAACAGCCAGCTAAGCAAGAACATCGGCAGGCTGGGCGGCAGATCCCGCACGCCGGTCAATGCCTCAAAGGGCAGCTGGAACAGCAGGCACGGGATGACGCCAAAATAGACGTAGTAACGGCCCTGATAGTAGGCAACGTCCCACAGGGCGTCCGGCGCAGCCTGCTGGCGGGCAGCGGTGTCGTAGGGGTTGGCCATCTCCTGCATGGCGGCGGGCGGGTCCTGCTCCAGGTCCAGGCGGCCGTTCAGCAGGCTGTGGGCCAGGGCACCGTACTGGGCGGCAGCATCGCTGGCCCAATCGTCGATATGTAAGGTGAAGTTGATGCGGCTGCCGCCGTCCCAATCGGCCGTGTTGTAAAAGCTGGTGGAGACACCGGCGTTGAAGCGGTCGGCAAACGGCGCAAAGAACGCCGCCGCACCCAATATGACCGCTACCAGCAGGACAACGGGGCGGTACTTTTTGCGGTGCGTAAGGTAGGCATCCCGCCAGGCAGCAGAAACCGGGCGCAGTGCGTAGGCGGCGGACAGCAGCGCCAAAACTGCTGCCCAGCGCACCAGCGAAAAATCAAAGGCGCGGGGCACATTGGCGTAGATGGTCTGCAAGGTGTAGCTGACTGGATACTGGCGGTACTCGCCGTTATAGGGGTAGGCCGTCAGCGTGAGGGTGGACGCCTTGCCGGAAAGGTCCAGGCTGCGCACCTGGCTGCGGGGGGCGTTGGCGGCAACTTCCCAGTTCCAGCTCTGGCGGGAGGATGATGTGGCTTCGTCCGTGGCGGCGACGTTGAGGATAAACAGCGGGTTCTGCACTTCCGGATGGGGGCCATTGTAGACATATTCCAGTCCCGAAAGCTGCAGATTGTACAGCTCCCGGTCCAGGCCGGTGAACGTTAAGGTGGTATGCTCGTCGTCCAGCGTCAGGGCGTTATGGTCGTCCTCGGCCTCCTGCAGGTAGGCCCGCAGGTCGACAGGCTCATAGCTGTGGGTGGCCCAGAAGTTGAGGTTACCGATAAATACCTCGGCCCCGAGGGACGCTGCCAGCAGCAGTGCCGCCGCGGTCCATTTGCGCCCCGAGGCATGGCGGAACCCCGCCGCAAGGCCGCAAGCCCACAGCACCATGGCCGTGATGCCAAGGCAGCGGAAGGCGTCAAACCCGATGGTCAGCCCCGGCTTGGACCAGATGCAGGCGGCCCAAAGCCAGACAAGTACGGCGGGCAGCAAGGCGCAGCATCCATCGGCACGGGTGGGCTTTCGGCGGCCAAGGCGGGCAGGCACCACCGCAAAGGCGGCGGCCAGCACCAGCGTGAATAGAATAGCCAAAATCAGCATAAAGCAAATTTCCGTTCTGTTACTGTTTATTGGACGGCAGCACCGCCCGAGATAAAATCATTATACACCATTACGCAGGGCGTTGTACAGCATTTCCGCCTTGGCGTGGCTGATGCCCTTGACTTCCTCCAAATCGGAGATGCTGGCGGCCTTGACGGCGGCCACGGTCTTGAAGTGGGCCAGCAGCGCGGCGCTGGTCTTTTCGCCCACGCCGGGAATGGCCGTGAGGGTGGCAGCGTAGGACTTTTTCTTCATCGCGCGCTTACGGTAGTCGTTAGCGTAGCGGTGGGTCTCGTCCTGAATGTTGGTGACGAAGGTAAAGATGTTGCGGTTGCGGTTGATGGCAATTTCGCCGCCCTCGTCGTCCACGATGGCACGGGTGCGGTGGTGGTCGTCCTTGACCATGCCAAAGGTGGGCACATGCTCCAGCGCGGTGCCGCGCAAAGCCTGTTTGACCGCGCCCACCTGTCCCTTACCGCCATCGATCAGCAGCAAGTCCGGCAGGGTGGCAAACTGATTTTGGGGGCCGTCCGGCTTTTCGCCGCGGCGGGCCGCTTCGTATTCGGCGGCGCGGCGGGAAAGTGTCTCGGCCAGAGAGGCGTAGTCGTCGGTGCCTGCAACGGTCTTCATCTTAAAGCGGCGGTAGCCGGAGCGGTGGGGCTTGCCGTCCATAAATACGACCATGCCGCAGACGCTGGAGCCATCGCCCCAGTTGGAAATATCGTAGCTTTCGATGACCCGCGGCGGGGCTTTCAGACCCAGCACCTGGGCGGCTTCTTCCAGCAGCTTTTGCTCGCGGGTGTAGCGACCGCTCTCGCGGCCCAGGCGCTCTACCGCGTTTGTGTAGGCCATTGTTACCAGTTTGGCTACATCGCCGCGCTGGGGCACGTACAGCTCCACCTTGGTGCCGCGGGCCTGGGCCAGCGCTTCGTTCAGCGCCTCGGCATCCGGCGGCAGAGCGTCGACAGCAATCGTTTTAGGGACAGTCTCGCCGTTCAGATAATACTGGGGCAGGAATTCCTCCCGCACGGCATCAATGTCGGTGGTGTCGTGGAACATGAACTCCCGCTTGTCGGTCAGTCGGCCGTCGCGGTAGCGCAGCACAGCGGCGCAGACGGCCCGCGTGGTGCCCGCCAGGGCGATGATATCCATCTCGGTGTCAGCATCCATCACGACTTTCTGGCCGGCGGCCACGCGCTCAATGGCCTGGATCTGGTCGCGCAGCAGGGCGGCGGTCTCGAAGTCCAAACGATCGGAGGCGGCTTCCATCTTCTCCCGCAACTGCTTGACGATGTCCTTTTTGCCGTAGCGGACCATTCGCAACGCACCCTGTACGGCATCGTTGTAGGCCTCGCAAGTAATCTTTCCGCTGCAAACGGCCATGCACTTGCCGATGTGGGCATTTAAGCAGGGGCGGCTTTTGCCGAAGTCCCGCGGGAACTCCTTGCTGCAGCGGGGCAGCAAAAAGCAATCCTGCGCCATCTCCACCATCTCCCGCACGGCGAAGGAGGATGTGAACGGGCCGATGTAGTCGGCATCGTCGTCATCTTTCTGCAAAGCCGCCGAAACACGGGGCCAGGGGCCGCGGGTGATCTTGACATAGCTGTAGCCTTTGTCATCCTTGAGCAGGATGTTGTACTTGGGCGTGTGGGCCTTGATCTGGCTGGCCTCGAGGACGAGGGCCTCAAACTCTGACTGGCAGACGATCACATCAAAGGTGAAAGCATGGTTGATCATCTGGGTGACTTTGGCATCGTGGGGCACACCCTCGCGGAAATACTGCGACACGCGGATCTTGAGCCGCTTGGCCTTGCCGATGTAGATGATGGTATCGGTTTTATCCCGGATGATATACACCCCGGGCAGCAGCGGCAGCATACAGGCTTTTTTGTAGAGTTCAGCTTTTGTCATGGACGCCTCTTTCGTGGGAATGCTTATAAGAAATTACAAAAAAAGCGGCGGGTCGCCCCACCGCTAATTTTTTGAGAATGGATCACTCAGCAAAGCCGGAGCTGACCAGCTTGACCAGGCCATCAACAGCAGCCTGCTCATCGGCGCCATCGGCAATGATGCGGATGGTGGTGCCGCCAACGATGCCCAGGCTCAAGACACCCAGCAGGGACTTAGCGTTGACGCGGCGCTCCTCTTTCTCGACCCAAATGGAGGACTTGTACTCGTTCGCCTTCTGGATGAAGAAGGTAGCCGGACGGGCGTGCAGACCAACCTGATTCTCAACGGTAACTTCTTTGACGTACATAGTTATTCTCTCCTACTTTTGAAAATAATATGCCCTTGTATTTATACCGTGGGCTACTTCCAGGCGGTCTATTGCGCATAATACGCCGCCTTGATTGTCTCTATTTTATCCTATTTGGTCGATTTTGTACAGTGTATTTTTACAAAATCGGCAGGATTCTGTAATTCCGCCAAATCTCGGCACTTTCGTTTGTGCAAGTTTACTAGTTTGTTTTCAACATTGTTGTCGATTGATACTAAAACCGCAATCTTAACCGTGAAAACGCATGCGCAGTTCCTCGCAATACACAGCAAAAGGGGCGCCCTGGGCGGGGTCATGGACGGTCAGCACGCCATTCAGCCGCCAGCCCATGCGCTTGTACAGGCTGATGGCGCGGGTGTTGGTGCTAAGCACACCTAACGTTGGGTGCTCGTGTTCCTGCAGCTTTTTCCGGGCAAAATCCAGCACTTTGGCGCCGATGCCCTGCCCGCGGGCGGACTCGGTGACAAACAGATGGCCGATCATGCCGGTTTTATGGCAGACGCCTACCATGGCATCGGTCTCCCCTACCTTATTGTAGTGAAGGTAGAAGGCCCAGCCGTTTTTTCGCTCTGCGTCCAGGTCGGGGCGCCAGTGCTCCGGCGTCATGGCAGCCAGCTGTTCCTCTGTGCAGACAGGGGCACAGACGGTACGACGGCCCTCGGCCATCAGCTCAGCGGCACGGGCCATTTGATCCTCGGTCTTGACCAGGCGCATGTTCTCGCCGCGCTTCCACTTGGGCAGTTCGGTGAGGGGGTGAGTCTCGCACCACCGGTCGTACAGGTCAGGGCGGCGCTCCCGGGTGCGCTGACGGCTCTGGTCGCCGCGCCAGGCGTCGATCTTCTTGTGGTCGCCGGTCAGCAGCACGGGCGGCACGGCGCGGCCCTCCCACACTTCGGGGCGGGTGAACTGGGGATATTCCAGCAGGCCGTCCCAATAACTTTCGTCCTGGTAGCCTTTTTCCTCGGCCAATACGCCTGGCTGCAGGCGCAGGACGCTGTCGGCCACCACCAGGCTGGCCAGTTCGCCGCCGGTCAGCACGTAGTCGCCGATGGAAATCTCCTCGTCGCCGAAGGCATCAATGACGCGCTGGTCGATGCCCTCGTAATGGCCGCAGACCAGCGCCAGCGAATCGTAGGAGGCCAGCCGCTTGGCGGTCTCCTCATTGTACTGCTGGCCGGCAGCTGTCAGAAAGACAACATGCGGCTTGGTGCGGCCTTGGGCGGCGCACTGGTCCTGCACGGCGCGCAGGCAGTCGGCGATGGGCTGGGCATACAGTACCATGCCGCAGCCGCCGCCGTAGGGATAGTCGTCGGTCTGCTTCTGCTTGTTTTTGGTGTAGTCACGAATCTGATGACAGTGGGCTTCGAACAGGTTCTTGGCCCGGGCACGGCCCAGGATGCTGGCCGAGAGGAAACCGTCGCACAGCTCCGGGAAGAGGGTCACAATATCGATACGCATGCCTTACTCCTTGTCACCGTTGACAGCATCGTTAAACATGCCGTCGATGGGGGTGACCAGGATCGTGCGGGCGTCGATGTCGATGGTCTTGACAAACTCTGGCACGGCGGGCAGCATGTGCTTCTCGCCTGCAGCATCGGTGACGGTGTAGATGTCCTGGGCGGCGGGGTGGTCCACCTCGGTCAGGATGCCGTAGACAGCGCCGGTGTCGGCATCCCTGACCTCACAGCCCAGCAGGTCATCGATAAAATAACGGCCCTTGGGCAGACGGGCGTCGGCCTTGGCAAAGTAGTAGGTGCGGCCCACCTGAGCGCGTGCAGCGTCCATATCGGTTACATCAGCCAGGCGCAGCAGGATGACATTGCCCTGGGTGCGCACGCCGAGGACGCGGCACTCCCCTGTGCCGTCGGCGGTAGCGTACAGTCGCTTGAACTTGGCCAGGAATTCTGCGCCGTCACACAGCGGCAGGGCTTTCATTTCGCCACGCACGCCGTGGGTGGATACGATCTTGCAGGCGGGAAGATAGCTTTGCATGGAATGATCCTCCTTACTAGAATAAAAAAGCACTTTACCAGACGGCAAAGTGCTTTAAAGGTTTTAGTCAATCTCAACGATGACTTTTTCGCCCTGGCGGACAGCAGCGGCACGCATAACAACGCGGATTGCCTTTGCGATACGTCCCTGCTTGCCGATGACGCGGCCCATATCGGACTCAGCCACTTTGAGGTGATAGACGGTAGTGCCGTCATCACGCACGGGGTCAACGGTCACCTGCACAGCCTCCTTGTCTTCGACAAGGCCGCGGGCAACGGCTAATAAGAGTTCCTGCATGTGGCGTTCCCTCCCTTATAACAAGGCGAACAGATTACAGAACGGAAGCTTTCTTCAGCAGCTCACGAACGGTATCGGTGGGCTGAGCGCCATTGGAC
>QRFC01002709.1_pt1 | contig 12612 bp, 8 predicted proteins | sample 1861061 | NCBI WGS metagenome assembly QRFC01 (sample SAMN09711282, study PRJNA482702) | Human gut metagenome, whole genome shotgun sequencing project. | reverse complement strand
GGTGAGTATTCATATCGAACAGCTGATAAAGATAATACATATATATTAACCTCAATGGTTATGTCAACTAATGAAAAATATGCAGATATTCCATTGATAGGTATTTTTAAAATCAAAAATGGTAAATTAATTAAGCTTGGAAATTTTGTTGATGAGTATGCGTCGTGGAGTAGCTATGGTGCAAAAATTGGAAATTATTTAGATGATACTCATGATTTTTCAAAAGTTAATTCAGTAAGATATAAAATTGCCGTAGAGATTAGCGCTAACGCTTCAAAACAACCATTGGTGATTTTAACGGCCAAAGATGGCACTGCTGTTGAAGATGAGTTAACAGTTGAAGATGTGCATCAGAATTACTATGTGATAAAAATTTTAAATAGGAATAAGATGTAGGTCATAAATAGTATTATTTATATTAAAAGGAATACAATCAAGATGGTAATTATGGTAATTGATAAAATGAGGGATGAAATATGTCTGTAAATGATAGTGAGTTATATGATTAATTTGATTTATTTGCCGCGGATGATTTCCAATGCCAAAATATAAGGAGCTGCTGTAAACCCTAAAATCGGACTGCTGTAATATTCGTTGTCATTGATGTCGCCGTCGTGGGTGAATTTTTCCCATAGGCACCCGTAGGGGCGTTTTACCAAAGTGCGAGTTTTGTGTGGAATATATTGATCGGGGTAGGGATCAACATAGTTTTTGGTTACCATATTGAGGTATTTGAGGGCGACACGTTCGGCATCTTCACGAAATCCTGCTTTGATCAACCCCTTCATAGCCTGGAATTGCATCGATCCCCAAATTGCCGTACGTCCGAATTGGTAAGGGATATCTTCTTGGGATTCCGAGCAGACTGTCAATCCGCTTTTAACCTCCAATTCCCGCAACAGATTGTTTTTCATCTCCTCGGCTTGGGCTCCTTCGATGACGTGCCACATCAGGGCTGTAAAACTGGTAATGCAAGAGATTTCGGTATGTTTCCCATTGACATAATCGTAATCTAACATTAATCCTCGTTGGGGTGACCACAAATATTTTTTCATTAAAACTGCACGTTTTTTTGCAGCTTTTACCCAATTTACGTTACCCTTAACTCCCAATTCCTTTTCGAAATAGGCAAAATTGAGCTCATATTGGTAGAGATTCGCGTTTAGGTCGACCGGGATAAAATCCATGCACCGCCCGTAATAACGGGGTGTAAAGTCCATAGATTCGCATTCCGCCAGACGTTGTGCTGCGATTCTTAATTTGGTCGAGTCGGGAACATCCCGCGAAACGTGAAACCGATAAAACAGAACACGATCATAAAATTCGAGCAATTCGGCTGTGTCGGCATGTTGACCGAAGCGTTGTAATCCTGGAATCGAGGTGCTGTGATCTTCGATCTGGTTCCCATTACGATTTGTCCAAAAATCATACTCTTTCAGAACAGCCGGATAAGCCTGTTTGAGCCACTCTTTGTCTCCGGTTTTTTCATAATAATCGCGGACCATCATCGAAAAGAAAGGCAACTGGCTGCGACTCTCTCCCCAACCGAAAGCATTCGGAATAAAGGAGAGCGAATCCGCGATATAAATAAAGCAGTCGAGATTATTACGGGCCTGTTCGATGAATCCCTGTTTGAGAAGTGCATCGTTAATGAAATAGAGATCGTAATAATAGAGAGTTCCCGGATTCAACGCATAGGAATAGGGTTTAGGAAGGCGGGGATTGCTCTCGACAAACTCCATCCAATTATCCCGAATGTAGTTTTCGACTTCGGACCATTTCTCTGGATATAGTGGTTCAAGTGTTGTCTGAGCTTGAATTGTCCCGCCATAAAGGCATAGAGTAATACAAATCGTTCTGAGAACAGGTGAAATTTTCATGGCTGATTGAGGTGTCGTTTAGAGAAATGAGCGAGATAGACGTGTTTTTGTAGATCTTGGTTGGAAATCTGTAAATGATGAGTAAACGTCGTTCCAACCTGTGTCGGAATTATACCAACAATAAATTGGCTGAGTTTGTTTCCACATGAGTATAACGTGGTGGATGTAAATGAACCGGAAGAGTGTGACAGTCGTAAATAAACGTATGTCCCTCTTCCGGTTATAACAATCTAGTCAATTTGAAAGTTATTTGCTTTGGAGTTGGATAAATTTGTAGGTAATCGGGTTATTGAACTCGATAGCCATCCGATCAACATACTGATTGAACTCCTCTTTATTGGTCAATTTCGTCCCTTCGCTCCAGGCGGTGCAAACCATATATTCGTAAGTGTTGTCTTTATCGGGTGTTACTCGAAAAACGTGATTGCCCGTATAGGCAGGAATATATTGATATTCGGGTTTGTACTCCTCTTTAACAATGATGGCCCCACCGATAAAGTCCACTACGATATTATCGCGTTGATCAATCTTTTCGGGGTCTCGTACCTCTTCCGGTCCTGACGAGATCAAGTAGCCGTTTTTTTGAATGAAATTGTCCTCTTGAGGCTTCTTTTTCATGCCGCAGCCCATCAATACACCTGAACCATTGGGTTGGAAGGTTGTATAATGCACTGTAGATATGCAATAATTTTGATGTGCGTATGCCGTGTAGTATTGTTCGTATTCGTAATAACCGTTGCCGGTGTCCCAATTCATCCCTTTGATTCGGATTGTAGAGCGTAAGGGACCATTGACGATCACATCGTATGCATAACGAGTGTCGGAGATCTGTCCGGCGTTCCACAGTGATTCAGGATGCAAACGCTGTTTGGCTGGAGTTTTGCGAGGCATCGAGACCGAGTCGGGATCATCGGGAAATTCGAACAGGCAAATGGCACTGGCTCCGAATGAGGGGGCCACCTCTTGAATGTCTGAACCGTAATCGTGATTCAGGTTGGCGATCCCATATCCGTCGATGTTTTGGGTATAAAGAATGGGCGAAACCAATGTGGGTTTACGTTTCCCATAGGCATCCACACTGTTGGCAAACCAAATTTTCCATCCTACCTCTTCGGTCTCCCAAAATGGCATGATGTGGCGACAGTAGCTGCCGATATTGGCATGGGTGTGGTGTCGGTTCCATCCTCGGATGTTTTCACCCAAATAGATATAGATCGTGCGAGTCTCGTTGGGTTTCATGTCGAGTTGGAAGAAAAGCTCATCCCAAATGCCGTCTTTATCCAGATCATCTAATTGGTGAAAAACCATGCGGCCGTTATGTTCCTCGCGCAGTTGATGCCCACCCTTCACGTTCAGCACCGAATCGGATGGGGCAGGACGGGGATCACCTGTCGGGTCAACCACTGTAATCATCATTTCATGCAGGTCTGCCAATGGAAAATTCTCCCGTTTGATGATAACAGGAGTGTTGGGGCGTTCCAGATTTGTGGGGTTTGTGACTTCGAATTCGAGGCGTTGTGCAGGGGCGAAATCACCCTGCGTATACCATGGGTAATCGGCACTATTGCCTGACAGTGTCAGCAGACAGGCTCCCCAAACGGTTAACAGGTAACGTGGATGCATGGATGAAACAAAATTTAGGTTTTGGTTAAGGGTTTGTTTATAGGTCAAATAAAGATACAAATTTTTTTTTACATGCACGAATGGCCCAGGATGCTAAGTGTAGAAGTTTGAGATCGTTTGTGAATATCCGAATACGGAGGAGAATATTGGGCGATTTTATGTTATTTAGCTTGGGGAGTGGTAAATGTTTGGAATACTTGTGGCGAGTTGCACTGTCGAATAATAAAAATCTCCCGGATCTTCATTAGGTCCGGGAGATTGTAAGTAATGATTTATTCCGATCTGCTACGTCTGAGGGAAGCTATGGTAATAAAGCTGTTGCAGAGCCTAAATGTTATATCTGCGATTTGTACTAAAGAGCCTTTACTTCGTTCGGTGCAAATTCCCAGGAATAGGTTTGATCTCCCAAAGTGTAGCGAACAATCGGATTCGTGCTGCTCTCATCGAGTGTGAACTCTTGGGCCGTACTCTTCTGGTCAGAAGGGTAGAAAACAGTTGCTACTACAGTCTCTTTGGCCGGTGCTTGTAGAGAGGTGAAGATACAGGGAACAATCTGCATCGGATCATTTTTAACCACTCGTACCACATACTGCTTTTGAAGACTGACCTCATATGGGCTGTTGATCAGAGGTTGCATCTCCATGGAGGTGTGTTTCCCTTGCAGGGAGACACTGTGCCCATCGTTGATGGTTACATCTACTCGAGGATGGAATAACAGATCGATTTTGGCCCCTTTCTCACAAGTTATGCGATCCAATACGATTACAGCATTGGTTCGTTTGTCGAGTACCATGGCCCGTTTCCACCCTTTCATCTCCTGTTTGGGATAGGCATTGGTCGGATCCATCAACGTGTAATCGAATGCCGGTGAGGTGTAAAATTTGTCAATCTTACCACCCAGTCCCTCAATCCAAGGTTGATCTTTGTGCTTACATGGAATTTGCTCCTCGCCGTTGACATGGACGACATTATGCGAAAGACTACGGACGTGCAGGTATTTCCATCTGTCTTCGGTGAAGAAGAACTGATCATACACCTTCTGATCCATCTCTCCCACCAAAATGTCACCTTGCCAACTCAGGATGAAGGATCCTGCATCTAAATGTCCGTGGTGCGGATCATTCATCGGAGCACATTTGATGGCAACCTGCAGATTCTCTTCACCGAAGTCTTTACGCATGAAGGCCCAATCGATACTCGGAAAATATTTGGATGCCACAGCAGGCTTTTCTGCCTGGATGGTCGGGCGTGGCCAAATCAGTTCCCAAAAGTTCATCGACCGGCGGTCATCACTGAAATATTTTTCGAGGTAGTACATGGCTGCCGGGTCTGGATTCTCGGCAATAAATTTGTTGTAGAAATAGGAGTAGCCGATGGGCCCTGGTGAAAAGCCGTCATTGAAGGTTCCGGTCATGCCATATAGTCCGAAATCGGCTGGATGTTGCCATCCCTCGACTTGGAACAGGTTTACCTCTCCATCGGTTAAGCGTTTGATGGCATCGATAAACGCAATGGACTCCCGAAGCCCGTATATGGAGTAGTGACGTCCTTCCGCCCAACCGTTGTCGGAACCATACTGTTCCAAATTCTTTTCCATGCCTTCGCAACTGCGGGCTACGACATCGATCAGTTTCGGGTCTTCGGTCAGCAGAGCCAATGCTGCAATGCCCAAACCTCCGTAGCAACTGGCCGACCAGTTGCAGCGATATGCCCCACTCCACCAGAAGTAGTCGTAATTGCCCCGTACGCGCAGAATGGCATTTTCAAGCAGTCCGCTGCGGATGCGGTTACGCTGTTCTTTATCCATTGCGGGATAGATCCAATCGTAAACCAGGCCTAAAGCCAATGCGATCTCGCTGGTATGCAGATCAAAGGTGAAAACCACCTGGTCGTCCCCGGCGCCCCAAGGCCATACACGTTTGTGAATCACCTTATAGCGATGAAGTCCCAAGACCCAATAGGTCATTTCGCAGAGGCGATCAGCGTAGTGGAATGCCTTTTGGGCGTAGGCTTCATCTCCGGTCATTTGGTAAAGAAAAGCCAATAATTTAGCCCCTTCCCGATAGTAACCGACGAAATGTTCGAAATCAAAAGTCTCGTTATATACGTTGGCATCGTTATCCAAAAAAGGTTCGGGTTCGACAGTTGTCAACAACAGACGTCGTCCCTGTTGTTGCAACAGATCGAAAATCTGTGCCTCGGCAGGATTAGCGGCAATGCGATCGAGCATCTCTTGTTTGCTCTGATTGTCGAAAACCAAATAGGGGTGTTCGAGTTTGCGTTCGAGAATACCCTGACTGATGGTTGTGTAGTCTCGCGCTGCAAATGACGGGGTGATGCAACAGAGCAGCAGTATTCCAAAAAGTATTTTAAGTTTCATAGGTATTGAGGTTAGGTGTTCAAGGTTTTGTTCAAATAGTTCAGGCCGGAGCGTCAAAGAGGTGAACCATACTCCTATATTGTAAAATGATTGTCTTTTGATAGAGATGTCTGTGAATACGTTCTATATGAGAATACGGTCGTGACAGGATGTATGTGCTGTTTCGATAGTAACCATAAAAAAATGCTATCCGATGTGCCAGTAAGCTAATCGAATAGCAATTTAAGAAAAATAGGTCAAATCCCAAAGATGTCCGGAAAACTATCTTGTGTCGTTTGATCGCTATCGTATGTTATGGAGGGATCAAACTTTACCGTATCTATTCCAGGTTTCATAACCAAGCAAGGCTTGCAGGATGAGTCTCTCCTTTGGTTACAATCTCTTGTCGAGAGGACCTGTATATGTGTTGTTGTTACGTTTGATCTCTTTCCTATGAGGTAGGTGGTGTATGCTTAAATTTCGTTGCTGTATTTTGGCGAAATGGCTACAATGTGTTCTACCTCGTCGTCTGTAAGTGGCGTGTAATCCTCCAAATGGTAATATTCGAGCAAGAGGGAGCCAATGTGGTTTAGGAATTGCTCTGTTGTGTCATCGTTCCCGAGCAGATCGCTCATGTTGACCACCGGACTGGGAACCGAAGCAACTCCCTTTCCCCGGACGGAACGATCTCCGCGTAACGCGTGATGCAGCATCTCTAAGTCACTCCGATGTAACAGTGTGCCATGGAACAGTTGGCGGTTGCGGGTGACATGCGATGCTGTACCGGAAATTTTTCGTCCATCAACCAGCAGTTCTTTGCGGTGTCCGACTGTCGCGTTGATCCCGATATGTTGCAGTACGGAAACAATCGGTGTCAGAAAGTCACGATCTAATACCGGAGAAGCCTCTTTATTGGCTATGAACGAATAGTTGATATTCCCAAAGTCGTGGTAAACGGCACCACCTCCGGACAATCTGCGGACTACCTCGATCTGATGCGTACGGCAAAAGGTCTCGTCAATTTCGGCTGCAACGGTTTGGTTGCGTCCGATGATGACCGACGGACGGTTCCTATACAATAACAGAACGTCGTCTGGACGTTCTGTTATCATGTATTCTTCCAATGCGCAATTTTGCGCCGGAGAGTTCCAAGGACTGATGATTATTTTCATCTTGAACGGGTTGTCAATGGCCCTTTGTCATTATTGTTTGTTCAAATTTCCGTTGCTTCCTTCATGGTGACTTGGTCCCTTAACCTCTGGAATGAGAACTGGACAGTGTGCCATGATCTATTGATCCAGGTTCAAGAACAAATCACTTGTTGTGGAAGATCGGACGTGAACTACTGACCTACGTGGAAAGCAACACGCAACTCTTCGATCTCCTTGTCGTTGATTGGCTGCAGTGTTCCGATCGGAGCTGCCATAATCAGCGATTTAGCACTGAATTCAGCAACCTCGAGGTGGTCGAAGGTGTCGATCAGCTTCTTGCCGGTGATCAGCACTGAGTCGTTGGCCAACAGCAGGCAAGGATGTGTTTTGGTCATCTCTGCGATTGCGTTGGGATCTTCGTATTGCAGGTTGAATGGTACCAAAGGTACATCCTGCAACTGAATCCAGCTCTCAGGGATCGTACGGACATCGAATTTAATGCCTGATGTACAGAAGCCCATCAAATACGGGGACTGGGTCAGGATGATTGAATCGATGTTCGGGTTGCTCTGGTAAATAGCCTGGTGCATAGCCACCGAGCGGCTCGGGATCTTACCAGCCTCTACCATGCCGTTTTTCACCTGAACGATGTTTTCCGGCTCAATGTCCCAACGGGGTACACCCGGAGGGGTGATCAGGAAGTCATTTCCGCGCCAGCGAACTGATACGGTACCGTAAGTACTGATCATCAAACCCTGGTCGCAAGAACGACGTACAATGCGGCAAATATCGGTACGGATTGCACGTTCGTCCGAAGGATAACTTACACCCATGAAGTGTGGGTAATCTGTCGGAAGAGATGCATCGTGGCGACCGATCTGCTCGTCTGTCAAATAGGTCGGATCACCCAGAACTTTGGCGTTCAGTTCAGTACGTGCACACAACTCCAGGGTTTCGAAACGCTGATAAGCATCCATCAAATCCTCACCGCAGAGCACTACACCATGGTTCTCCATGATGACAGCTTTGTAGTCAGGGTGGTTGCGGAATTCAGTCGCAATTTTCTTACCCAGTTCCTGGCTGCCCGGACATGCATAAGGTGCAAATCCGATCTTACCGCAAATGCGGCGAGCCTGCGGAATGATATTGGTATTTGGAATTTTGTGAACGATGCTGAACGATACCAATGCGGGTGGGTGTGCATGGATTACGGCACGCATGCCGGGACGCATCTGATAAATCGCTTTGTGGAAGGGGTACTCCGAAGAGGGTTTGTGCGGACCGATAATGGTACCATCCGCTTTCACACAGATGATGTCCTTTTCGGTCAACGAACCTTTGTCAATCGCACTCGGGGTAATCCACATGTCGCCATTGTCGTCCATGATCGAGACGTTACCGCCCGATGTGGTCGTCATGCCACTGCGATAGATACGGCCGATGATCACCGTAATCTGTTCGGCAGGATGCATCAACTTGGTGTCTAACTGTTTCATAACCTAACCTAAAATTGTTTTTTATTTGTCCGGCTCATGCCGGTCGTTATTGTTTTTTCAACTCTTGGGTTTGTGTTCCCGTATCCTACACTGTGGGTGAAACCGTGTCTTGTTTCACCCTGCAGTGCGGTTTGTTGTGTCAGGCCTGTCGTTGCATCTCAGCCGATGAGAAACTCTATGCGAGCTTGTCAGCATTAGCCAGAAGATACTCTTCGGCTTCGATGTTCCACAAACCTTTGTGGCGTGCGCAGATCTTGGCCAGTTCTGCAAACACCGGTTGTTTTTCACCCAGTCTTTCGAAATCCGCAATCGGTGTTAGCGGCATGTCGATGTGGGTGTATATCAGTTTCTTTCCGCCTGGAATCGAAGGCAGATTGAGCGTTGTGTCGATTACAGCATTCAAACCTCCTACGTGAGTGACCAGTCCGGCCGGATCGAGTCCTTCGCTCATCATCTTTAGCGCTTCGATCATATCTGCCGTATTTCCTCCACTGGTTCCTACAACGTGGGTATAAGCGTAGTGTACGTTGTAGAAATTGAACGGAGCTTTGAAGTCGGTCTTGGCCGGTCCTGCAAAGAAGTTCAAGCAACCATCAAATGCCAGGATGGCATCTGCCTGTTCTACCACAGGAACCACCGGGGCAAAGACAAAGACATCGTTGTAGCCTTTCCCGCCTGTAAGCGCTTTCAGTTCGGCGGTAGGATCTGCCATTGCGCCGGTATTGACATATTTCAGTTCGATGCCATTTTTGGCAGCCTCTTCTGGAGAGTAGAGCGATGCTGCACGGTCCAAACGGCTCTGATCAATATCGGTTACTACCAGCAGACGAGGTTTCCGGTCTTTGCGGTGGATGGCGTAATTGATAGCTGCCAATCCCATCGGACCGACACCTGCCAGAATTGCCATACAACCTCCGTCAGCAATCTCCATCTGGTGAACATACGATCCGGGGGTGATGTGGTAGTTGGCGTGCATGGCTCCGATTACGCATGAGAGCGGTTCAGCCAATGCAGCCGGATAGAAACCTTTACCGGTATAGTTGAGCAGGCATCCCTTTTCCATCACTTCGTTGGGAATAACCACATAAGTGGCATCACCGCCGATATGGTGATAAGAGTATCCCGGTGCACTTAATACCCCGACCGGCCCGTTCTCATAGTTCAGCGCAGGCTGAATGGAGAATTTTTGACCGGGAGTGAACTGATTTTTCCATTTGGCTCCGACTTCGATGATTTCACCGGCAAACTCGTGGCCGATGATCACCGGGTTTTCGGCGATATCACGAGGTACACGTTTGTGAATATCTGCCTCATGTGAAGCTTTGTATGACGACATGCAGATGCTGTCACACATAACTTTGGCCAGGATTTGATCCTCGCTGATTTGCGGCAGCTCAAACTCCTCCATTCGGAGGTCGTTCTTGCCGTATAGTCTGACTGCTTTCGTTTTCATGATAGCTTGTTTTAACGATACTTGCCGCTTTCGGCTGCAAATATACGCATTAAATTAATAAAAATAGGTCCCGCAAAAACTCGTTAAAAATATCGAGCTTCCTGCGGGACTTTTTTGTTACCTGTTCGCAGGTTAGCTTAACATGACCTGACCTCCAGTGACAGGAAGTGCCTGGCCTGTTTCGCACGTCTGCTCAATCAAATAAAGTACGGCCTTGGTCACATCTTCCGGACCAGTTCCTTTACGCATCGGTACCTGTGCCATGTAGTATGCACGAACATCTTCTACATTCTTTGCACCTGGCACCTTACCTGCATGCAGATATTGCAGGAACAGTCCATTTTCGGGATTGCTCCACAGCGGACCTTCGTAGTAGTTGCCGGGACAAACGGCATTTACTTTGATACGGAACGGTGCCAGTTCCAAAGCGAAAGATTGGGTGAGTCCTACACCTCCGAACTTGCTGCCTGCGTATGCAAAATTGGCTTTCGAGCCGCGCAGACCTGATTTAGAGTTGATCTGAATGATGTCGCCGTAATTATCTTCGCAATATTTGTTCTGCAGTTTCATGACGCGAGAAGCGGCCTGTGCGCAGTAGAAATAGGCGTTGTAGTTGATCTTGGTGACAAACTCGAAATGTTCGGGAGTCATCTCTTCCAAACCTCCTGCCCGCAATACACCGGCGTTGCTGATAAAGACATCCAGACCTCCGAATGCACAAACCGTTTTGTGGATCAATTCGCGCAGACTGGCCGTATCGGCTACATTGGTCTTAACGAAAATCGCTCGGTTACTTTTAGCCAGGGTGTTGAGATTCTCTGCAGTTTTCGCTCCAGCAACTTCGTTCAAGTCGGCAACGACGATGTTGGCGCCTTGTTGAATCAGGCAACGTGCGATGCCCTCGCCGAAACCTTGGGCTGCACCGGTAACGATGATTGTTTTGTTTTCAACACGACCGGCTGTCGCACCGGCACTCACTTTGCGCCGGTAGTTTTCGACCTCCCAGTTGTCAATGAAGTCGATCTGTGCCTGAGTCATTGGATGCTCACCGCCGAAAGATTGTGCGAGGTAAGCGATCTTCATCATGTCCTGGTAAACCTCGGCAATGATGTCGCAGCCAGCAGCATTATCTCCGACAGCTACCAAACCGATACCTTTGATCAAAATCACTTTCGGAGCGTAACCGTATTTTGCTTTGTAAGCGTCGATCTCTTGTTGAGCGGTTGCCAGAATGGCTTCAGTTCCTTCGCTGTCGATATATATGTAGTTCGATTTGCAGTAAACGATAATATCGGGTGAGAAGGGTTTTGAAATTTTGGCAAACAGCTCTTTTGACTCGGTGAAGTAGGAGATCAGAGCATTGTTGATCACTTTCAATGTTTTGAGGTTGCCTTTGTCGCTGACCATCATGCGGATGGCTGGAATAATCTCATGAGCAGTGCCGCAAACATCGGCTTCTCCTCTCAGCGGACTTTGGGTCAGTGCCTTCTCAATTTTCCCCAAAACGTCGTCGTAAATGGCTTGAATCTTTTCGGTTGATTCAGCTCCTACGAAAATACCGTGGTTTTGAAGCAGAATAATCGAAGGTTCGTGTCCGTGTTTTTTTGTGTATTCACGAATCTGACTCTCCACCTCTTTGAACAAGATATAGCCCGGATCAATGTACGGAATGTACAGTGCTTCATCGCCGAACAGTTTGTGAGTCATCTCTTCAGCCTGTTGTGAGCACATCAGACCGTTGACAAAAGTCGGGTGCAGATGCACGATAAAGCTGGCACTAAGTGCATTGTGAAGCGAAGTCTCTACACTGGGACGACGATCTTTCGTGATGCAGGCTGCGGCCAGATCATTCTTAACCTCCTCTTCTCGTGTAGCGGTATCGCTCGAATACTGCTTTTCAGAGATAACATTCAGTTTTTTTCGGTCCAGAACAGCAAACCCATCTTCAGTGATCGTAGCTAAAGCGTGTCCGCTTGCTTTTACCCACAAGGTGTCTGCATTTTTATAAGAGGTGTTGCCGCCTCCTGCAATAACATAGCGGCTGTCGGAGCCGTAAAACTGGGATATTTTTACAAGTTGTTTCAGTTCGTTCATGGTTTTACGTTTGTCGATATGGATAAATTTTTATTGTCTGTTTTTCTCTCTTGCTCGGATTGTAGGGTGTTTTGACTCTATTTCCCATTCTCTAATTGGAATCAAGCAGCAGAAACAGACAATATCAATTATCCGATCACTGCTTTGATTGCTTGGTCTCCGTAGGCGATATACTCGTCACGTTTGCTGACATCGGGGCGCCCTTCGCGGTCCACATAGCCCTGTTTGCCATTCTTGACCAACTCTTGATGTGCCGCTACGACGCACGCCCCCTCATAGTTGATCTGACGCAATTTCTCTGAGAGAGGTACTCCGCCGCGTGCCGCAAGTTGGATTGGCTCCATGGCCGGTGTGTTATGTTCGCTGCCGAATGTAACGACAAATCCACTGTCGTGCAGGTACCCGGCGTACTCTTCCAATACCTCGAGACTGTTGCGTGTAGGAATGAACTCGACAGAGAAAAATCCTCTCCGTTTGAGCTCTGCAGCAGTCTTACGTACATCGGCTTCAAACTGAGTAAAATTGCCTTTGGCATCATCAGCCAAGAAAGGATAAG
>QRFC01002686.1_pt1 | contig 12695 bp, 9 predicted proteins | sample 1861061 | NCBI WGS metagenome assembly QRFC01 (sample SAMN09711282, study PRJNA482702) | Human gut metagenome, whole genome shotgun sequencing project. | reverse complement strand
ATAAACATAGTAAATAAAGTGAGGATAGATTAAATACGAGAAATATTTGTGGCGTCCGCTTCAGACCTCACAAAAGCTTCTAAGGTATGCTATTTTGCAACTTAGAAGCTTTTTCTTTTTACTTAAAAGGAAAATATGATTGATAAAAATATTTCCTCCTATAACGACAAGCTACATATACAACAATGCATCATACTAATTGATTCAGATTAGATTGGTCCCCAATCATTACACACGACATGTATTTTCTATGATTTGCCAGTATTTTTTGTCTATAGCATGGACTATATCCGCTATCTTATTGCGCAGAGATTGCGGTTCCAACACCTCTGCCTCCGCCATCAGCATAAGAATTGCCTGCTTGAAATCATAGGTATGAGGACACAAATAATACGAAAAAATGGAATACTCCTCTGTCGTGACCTCCTCCCGCTGCGTATGGTGTAACGGCAGCGCCCGGATAAACTTGGCCTGATACGAACTCATCTTCAATACAACACGCTGCGGATCATCGTGATGATCGATACCATAGCAGTTCGTAAAATAGGCTTCTGGAACAAAATCCTTAGGCATCTTAAAAGTCTCTTCCGTAACCTCCAATGCCTCTATCCGATCCAAAGCGTAAATCCGCACCTGACCCACATAATTATTCAAACCAATTACATACCAACGCTGTTTGAACACCTTGACAAAATAGGGTTGCAGGGTCGTCGTAAACGGTTCATTCCAATAAGGATGATAGGTCATACAAAGCTCCTTATTGTCCCGCATCGCCTCGATAATCGGGGTCAAATAGTGTTGGCCGGAAGGGATGTGCTCAAACTGAATGCGCTCTTTAATCTTGTGGCTCTCGTTGATCAGATTGTTCACGGCAAACGTGTTCAATAACCACGAACGGACTCCGCCACGCTCCATATCCTCGGAGTTTTCGATATAATAGACGTACCCGTCACGTTTATCACACTCAATATTGATGTCGAACATCTGCTCGATAGCTTTACGATGATTGTGAAAGGTGCGCAAAGGAATTTCATCTCCCGTTTCGTTCAACTGGGAACGCATCCACCGTTCATTGATCTCCTCGAATGTAATACGACCTCTGCGATATATCGTATCCACCAACCATACATAACGGTTAAACAGATTCGACATATTATCTTTTGATGATTTTCTGTTCTTCATAATCACTCGATTTTATCTGCGAAAACCTATAGGCTGCCGCTGTATGTTTTTGGTATGAATCAATTCATGTTTACAATAGTCGTGGAGCATTGACAACGTGGATCGCCGACCGCGAATAATATGATCGATGATCCCTTTACGAGCAATGTTTTCAATCTGTCCTCCACTGAAATCATAACTCTTGGCCAAGATCGTCGCATCGGTCTCCGACAGACTCGGTATCATGGAGTGCCATATAGCTCTTTTTGCCTCAAGATTCGGCTTCTCAAACTCAATTTTAAACAGGAATCTGCGCTCAAAAGCCGGATCAAGATTCTGCGTCAAGTTCGTAGTGGCTATCATAATGCCATCCAACTTCTCCATCTCCTGCAAGATAATGTTTTGTATAGAGTTTTCCATCTTATCCACCGCACGTTGAGCTCCCTCCTGCCGAATACCAATTACGGCATCCGCCTCGTTGAACAGCAAAATCGGAGCATGTTCGGTCTGTTGCAAAAGATCCCGATAGCGATCGAACAGAGCTTGAATATTCTTTTCACTTTCTCCGACCCACATACTTTTAATCTCCGATACATTCACATACATGATGTCACGCCCCGTCTGACGTGCAACCTGATACACCGTCTCTGTTTTCCCCGTACCGGGGGAGCCGTAAAACAGACAGGCGAAACCTTTACGCATTCCATTCTTGACCAACCGTTTCTGAACTTTCGTAAAGTTGTCAATATCCAGCAAAGAGACTAACTGATCGATCTGACCCTTCTCCCGCGAATTGTAAAAAAGCGATTTTTCTGCAATCTCCTTGGCCAGAATAATATTTCGAGGAACCACCTTTTCCTGTACCGTCAGATTGAGTTCCGACAACAACTCTTTGCAAGCTGTCTCTGTTAAACAATAACAATCACGAGCCAGCAGATTATTATCTTTCTTGGGCTCTATGAGATGATTGACCAATAAGGCATGCGTCCCATTTTTTAACCTTCGCTTAACTGCATTATACTGAAAATTAGAATCATACAAATTTTCTATATCATAAAACAAAATGGCGTTATCCTCTTCATTCACCAACTTATGACAAAAGAATGCCAATAAAGTGATCTCATCTTCATCGAAATCCTTATACCCAGATATTTTCTTCGTAAATAACAGATGACGATTATCAGCTAACAACTCAGATATACAACTACACAGGTCATTATACGTCAACTCATCTTCCTTGGCATCGTTAAACAAAACATTAAACTGATCAAACAGCTGTTGAATGGTCAGATTCTGAAATTTCGGCGGAGTATAAGGCTGATTCTTCTTGAGTGCCTGAACCACATCACCCGGCATACGATACCCTTCCAATCTGCGATTAATCTCTCTTTTGCGGATATATCCTCTTGCGACCAGTCCATCAAGAGCCTCTGCATAGCACAAAATATTGATATTGTGACAATCAAAGTGGCGTGCAAGATCACAAAGTCGAATAGACTGATCATCACACTGATCCGTAAATACAGCTAACAACAAGGCCTGATCCCGCGTAAGTGAAAGCAGATCGGCTACAGCAGACAGATGAGAGTCGCAAGCCTGAAGGCTCTCGCGCGACAATTTTTTCCCTTGTGTTGCATCGACGATGCATTCCAAATGTTTGATCAGGGAAAGAGAGCCTGCTCCCTTCTCCTCTCCTGCAAATGGTTCGATTGGGTTCTTAGCATCCATATTCCACTCAATTTGATAATACAAATGTATTGGATGCCTATGCCAAATAATGGCATTAATAAAAAATCCGGTTTGACATACCGGATTTTTATTGATTGCTTCAAATTGAATGTATGTTTAGCGTGTATAGACTCTTAGAAAAGGACTCGAAAAACTTTTGTGTTGTCAACGATCTTATCTACCACAGATAGCTGTTCCTGAAATTACATAGCGAGTACCTCACATTACGCATTTAACAATGCTTGCGTTTATTAAATCTTTTACAGATTACATTTCAAATACTGTCCATAGAGCGCTATTAATACTACAACAAGACACTGCCCAAATCATCATTACCGCAACATCCACCTCGTCTTCCTCAACAATAATAGACCTGCACGTTATCCATCTCCATCTCAAACGGCAGCCTTTAGAATTAAAGAAATAGGGCATCAATGTACACCTGAAGGCATAGGTTGTGGTGTAGATGTTGGTCCTACGACTCGTAAACGACCGACCGAGTCTATAACCAGCCGGTCAATACAAACCACCCGATCAAACGATGGACGCGCTCCCTCAGGATCTGCATGACGGTGATAAATAATAAATCGCTCCGTGCTGTCCAGTGAAAACACAATGGAATTGTGCCCCGGGGACGAAACTCCCCGACTTAAATCAGTCGCCAAAATAGGATTCTCCTCGGCCTTCGTCCATGGCCCCATGGGGTGATCTGCCGTGGCGTAACCGACACCGTAATGTTCATAACCCGTATTGTTTGCCGAATAGGTCATGTAATATTTGCCGTTGTATTTGAAAACAAAGGCCCCTTCGTTGGCCCGGTTTGACTCCCAATCGACCATCTCCCAGGGCTGATCCGCCTCAACAACTATCTCCGGAGCTCCCATCGTACCGGAAAGATCATCCTTCAAGCGCACAACATAGTTTTGACCGATCGATATGCCGGGTCGGGAGGTATTGCGGCTGAAAAAGAGATACAACGACCCTTCCGGATCATCGTCTTGAAAAATATGGCAATCGATAGCCGAATAACCGAAATCGAACCAAGGAGAATACAAATCTCGATACGGTCCCTCGGGGCTATCCGCGACAGCCAAAGAGGTCAGCATAATCCGGGTTTTCGGATTGTAGGAGCTGTAGGTCATGTAAAATTTTCCCCGATATACAAACACCTCAGGGGCCCAAAAGCCGCCGGTTCCGGGATGGCCTTCAGGTTTGGTGTAGGCCTCACCCAAGAAGGTCCAATGGACCAAATCGGGTGACGAGTAACAATCAAAGCCACTGTTCTGACGGGTCGTTCCTGTCATGTAGTAGAGACTGTCATACCGAAACACAAACGGATCGGCAACACGAATCATCTTGCCATCAGCGGTACGCAACGGATTGGTATAGGTATTGTGAGTTTGGGCTATCCCGGCAGTTGCCAGCAATATTCCAACCCCGGTCAAATATAATCGCTTGAGTAGGTCAGATCGTTTCATCAGGTTATTGGTTTAGGCATACAAAAGATCCATGAAGATACAAAATATTTCTGCAAGCCTACATATCGTGATATGTCAATCCTGTTGTCAGTCGGTTTACTCTTTGGATATCTCATCAAAACAATCATAGACCGCTATCACTTCCACATGATCAATAAAAATTCGGCAAAGGTAAACTGCCATTGCTACCCTTGCCGAATATATGTATCAGAGATAACCGATCGTGATGACGATTAACGTATCTAAAAGACTACTCTAAACGTCCGATTGCCCGCAGATACTCGGTTTCATAGATTTTGTATTGAGCCTGAGCTTCGATCAGATTACTCTCGGCCTCCTGCCATTGGGACTGTGCATCCAACAAATCCGTAAGTGGAGACATCGAAACGGCATAACGATTACGCATCACCCGCAGGTTCTCTTCTGCCTCACGCAGCCCGTCTTCAGCCGTCCGAATTAACAGATAGCTATCCTGAAAGTTGCGAACAGCCTGCTGAACCTCCAACGATATCAAACGACTGTTTTTCTGCAACTCAAGCTGCGCATTTTGCAATTCAAACTGCGCTTTGCGGACCTTCTTGCGACCCTCACCCCAATGAAAAATAGGGATCTGAACCGCCAACATCGCCACCCCAATGCCATCACGAAACTCTTGAGAGTAAGGGACCATCATCCCTCCCCCGGCATCAACGATACTATTAAGCTTCACATTGCCAAAATAGGTATAGCCTGCGGTCAATCCAACCGTTGGCAACATGTCTGCCCGAGTCATGCGAATCTGCTGTTCATTCGCAGCAATCTGACTCTTCAACAAATTCAACTCCGGACGATCTGCAATATCTGTGGTCAAATTTCCCGATTCTGACACCACAATAGCTGTATCTGCCGGTTCTATCTGAGTGTCAGACGACACACCTATGATTCGACACAAAGACAACCGACAAAGATCGGCGCCATTTACTCCTTTCTGTAACTGATAACGGATATTGCTGCGTTTTGCCTCGATCCGCAACAGATCATTATCTGTCGCCATACCGGCTGCAAGCGCAGTCTGAACCTGGCGGTACAAAGTATCCATCTGCGCACAATAACGCTCCAACATCCGCACTTTGCGACCAACAGCAATATAGGTCCAATAGGCATTATCGGCCTCAACCAACACATCCATACGGGTCATGCGACGTTGCTCCTCGGCCACATCCTCTCCGATCTGCGCCAATCTCTTCCCTGTATTGATCTTACCACCGGTATAGATTGGCTGGGTCAACGTAATCCCGGCCATATACATACCCCGCATACGCAGCTCCGAACCCATCATATCAAAATCCGGAACCATATAGGCTCCCGTTGCCGAACCGGCAAATTTCGGCAAATAGTTTGTCGTGGCAATTTTACGATCAAGTGCTGCCTGCTGCAACTTATTGTCCGCCTGCTGTAAATCCTCGCTGTGCGACAAAGCCATACTCCTACACTCCGATAACGTGAGCGTAAGCCGTGGTTGTGCCTCAACGCCGGTCAGACTCAGCACTCCGACACAACCCATCCATATAATTCGTTTTACATTCATCGTTTTTCCTTGTTATGCATTAACTGGTTTCCGAATACGGAACATCGCCGTATAGAAAAGCGGTAACAAAATGAGAGTAATAATGGTACCGACAGTCAATCCTCCCATGATGGTAATGGCCATCGAACTGTACATCGGATCCGTCACTAAGGGCAACATACCGACAATCGTAGTCAGAGAGGCCATCAACACCGGTCGAACACGAGAAACCGTCGCTTCAATAACGGCCGTATAGGGATGTTTTTTCTCTTCGGTCTGCAAGCGGTTGATCTCATCGACCAGCACAATGGCATTCTTGACCATCATACCGATCAATCCCAGAATACCGATAATGGCCATAAAGGTCATGGGTTGGCCGCTCAACAACAACGAAGGCGTAATTCCACAGAAGACAAACGGGAAACAGAGCAGAATTAGGATTACTTTACGCCAACTGTTGAACAGCAACAGCAAAATGGCCAAAATCAAAAAGACCGTAAGCGGAACAAAACGCATCAGGTTACCGATCGCTTCGCCCTGGACTTCGCCTTCACCGACCCAACGCATGGCATAACCAGCCGGCAGTGGAATAGCTTCGATCTCATCTTTGATCGAAGAGACTACCTTAGCCGGGGTGGCTGCATCACAATCGGGATTCGGATCACACTCCGCCTCAATGATCCGGCGACCATTGAGCCTTAACACCACATCCTCATCCCAATCCAAACGGATATCTTTAGCCACATTGCCCAGCGGTGTCGCACGAAATACTTTGTCCTGCAATTCGCCCATGGCATTGCTGCCACCCAAAGCTCCCTGTAACTCCTCGTTCGAGAGATGAACATTCATCATGCTCCATACAGGAATGTCATTCAGATTACTGATTCGGCTGCCATCCGCATTACGCACCTGCAAATTCAGCATCACCATACGATCCTGATCGTTCAGTACACCGACCGGCATGCCATCCGTTGCAGCCAACAGGGCATTGGCCACGTCCCCACGTGCAATTCCGGATCGCAAAGCATCCTGTTGCACATATTCAGCCACCATGGCCTTACCCGTCGGTTTCCAGTTATTCTGAACCGAATAGGGATCCACATAGGGACAACGACGCATAATCGCTTCGGCCTGATGACTCAGAGCGCGCAATACGGCCGGATCAGGCCCAGAAAACTCCACCTCAACCGTATGAGAAGTTGCAATCGAGAAGTTGTATTTGCGAATTCGGATATAGGCCTCAGGGAAAGACTCTCGCAACTGTTTTCGTACGATCGGGATCTGTTTGAGGACCGTTTTATAATCCTTGCAATCGATGATCAACTCCCCATAGCAATCACCCCCAGAAGTCATCGGACGCACCAGACAATAGTGTGCCGGTGCACTTCCCTGGCTGATGGCAATACGCTCAAGCGCTGGATTGTCCGAAAGCGAATCTTCCATCTCCAACAGTCGGTCACGGACCGTATTCGCATCGGTTGCTGCCGGGAAAAAGCACTCGACCACAAACTGTTTATAGTCAAAATCGGGGAAAAACAGGTTTTTGACACGGGTCATTCCAAAGATACTGAGAGCTAACACCCCAAATGCGACAAGAATCGTTGTCCGTTTATATCCAATCAAAAAGGCGATGGCTCGACGAACAAAACGATGTATGGGAGAATCCATCACCGCACCACTTGTTCCGTTACTTTTTTCACGACTCGGCAACCACGATTTGGCACACATCGGCACCTGAACCAAAGCCAACACCCAACTGGCCAACAGGCTGACACACAACACCAGGAACAAATCTCCGGCATACTCTCCAGCCGTATCGGGCGAGAGATAGACGCTGAGGAAGGTCGAGGCAGCAATAATCGTAGCACCGAGCAAAGGCATCGCCGTATTACGGCCAATCCGATAGAGATAAACTTTCGGAGGCAATCCCCGTTGCTTATCGACCAGAATGCCATCCATAATCACAACAGCATTATCGACCAACATACCCATCGCCACAATGAAGGCGCCCAAAGAGATACGTTGCAGCGTCGTCCCGCACATCAGCAAAATCGGGAAAGAGACTGCAACCGTCAGAACCAATCCAAATCCAATGATCAGCCCACTGCGGAATCCCATTGTGAAGATCAACACCAAAATCACAATAGCCACCGATTCAAGCAGATTCCACATGAATGAGGAGATGGCATCATTGACCTTATCGGGTTGGAAAAATATCTTTTCGGTCTGGAATCCTGCCGGCATCTGTTGCATGGCCTGAGCCAGTTTAGCATCGACCGCCTTACCCACATCGGGGACAATGGCCGACGATTCCATCGCCACACAAATAGCCAACGCCGGACGTCCTCCGACAAAAAATCCATTGCGTTGCGGCTCCGAATAAGCCCGCTCCACACGAGCAATATCTCCAATCCGAATCCGTTTTCCATCCATGGTCTGGATCAGCAGATTGCGGATATCCTCCTCGTTCTCCACCGAGGAATCGACATACAATGCTATCCGCTCATCACCGCTGTGGTACTTGCCGGCATTGACCATCTTTCCGGCAGACTGCAAAGCAGAGATGATCTGTGTCGGAACAATTCCATTGCGGGCAATCTGTTCTTTGGAGAGAATGATGTTGATCACCTCATCACGATTCCCGACAATGTTGATCCGCTTCACCCCCTTTACATCGAGCAACTCCCGACGGATATATTTGGCATAGTCGTACATCTCCGGATAATCGTACCCATCGGCCGTCAAGGCATAAAAAATGCCATACACATCCATCATGTCGTCGATCACAATGGGGGCATAACACCCCCGCGGCAAGCGAGAAGCCACATCATTCACCTTGCGGCGCAACAGATCAAAGTGCTGCTCAATATCACGATTCAATACCGTCATCTGAAATTCGACGGTAAACATCGCCGAACCATTCTGACACTCGGTTTTGATCTTTTTAACATTCGGCAGTGCCCGCAGCTCATCCTCCATCGTTTGAGCCACCTTCAACTCCATATCATGGGCACTCGCCCCAGGCCAAGGCACCACAACCATCGCCTGTTTCAGCGAAATGGCCGGATCCTCCAGTTTGGGCATCTGGATAAACGACAAAACTCCCGCCACCAGAATCGCTACCATCAACGACCAAAACAACAGAGGCCGTTGTATGAAAAATCGGGTCATCTTCATCACAACAATCCTCCCACATTGGTTGTACTCGGACGTTCGATAACACGCACTTTCTCTCCCTCCTGCAATGCACCGACTCCAGCCCGGACAATCTGTTCACTACCGGTCAACCCTTCACGAATCACCGCTCTTCCCTGAGCATCCATTCCATCAAGCTCTACCTGCTGTTTCATCAGCGTAGAGTCTGCGCCAAGCAGCCATACGCACGAGGTATCGCCATCCCGAAATACCGCACACAACGGTACAACAAACCCAGTAGCTGCCGCTGTATCCGCCATCACAATCCCTACTTCGACATTCATGCCGGCTGTCAACTGTTTAGCGGGTTGTCCTACAAAGGACAACCGCAACTGATACAATTGATTGCCATCCGCTTTAGGGGTCAAACTCAACAGCTGCATCGGCAACTCTCCCTCCGATCCGGCAGCCCGACAGAAATAGCGGGTAAAACGATCGCGCTGCTGATACTCATCCACCGGAATATCTGCGACAACCTCCATCCGCGAAATATCCAGCAATGTCAACAATGCCGTACCCGCATCAACCATCTCGGCCGGTGAAAAATTCACGGTCTGGACATACCCATCCGTAGGAGCATAGAGTTTCGTGTATTTGAGTTTATTTTTATTGGCCTGTAATTGAACTCCCAATTGTCGTAATCCAGCTGTAGCCTTTTCATAATCATTGGCCGAAATACTCTTTTGGCGATACAACTGCTCTGTACGGGCCACCTCATCTTTGAGTTGATCGTACTGAATCTGTAATGCATCGACTCCCAGCTGATAATCCGCATCATCCAGCTCGGCAAGCAACTGACCTTTATGTACAAAATCACCTTCCGCAACATGAATGCGCTCAATCTGTCCGGCCGTCTTAAATCCTAAATTAATGGTATGGGCTTCACGGACAATTCCGGAATGTTTTTTCACAACCGATCCCTCCATCGACACAGGAGTCGTCAACATTACGCTGTGTACTGCAGCCCCCTTTTGGGGCGATTCGCCGCATGAAGCCAAAACGCCTGCGACAAAAATCATCATGATCGCCTTTTTCATATCTCTATCTATAACATGTTGCAACAAACCATCTGTTCACTCTTTTGCGCAAAGATCTCGATTTATTCTATTACAATTTCCTCCTAATGGGACAAAATATTGTCCGATAGGATAACAAAACGATTACTAAAACCCTAAATAACCTAACTTTATTCCTCGAAAAGTCTAATCATTGACACCTCAGACTATGAACACACCGTTTCTGGATATGAATCTGGTAAGGCTCTCCGCACAACAAGGAGCCCTAAACCTGGACAACGAATTTATTCTGCTTGATAACTTCGACTCCTCCTCACATCAAAATGAAGCGTCGGATCTGTTTGTAAATCACCCTGTCAAACTCGCCTGTCATGTAGTCACGTTCTGTCTATCCGGTACCCTGCGATTTCGAATCAATTTACAATATTTTGAATTAAAAGCTAACGATATTCTGATCTGTCAAGAGGGGATTATTGGTGAATTTCTCGGTATGGATCCCGGAACAAAACTGGCCGTTATAGCCTCCTCCAACGAATTCTACACCATTCCCGGCAATTTCGAAACGGCTATCTCCTTACGGCGTCAACTCCATGTTCATCCTCTTTGCCACATGACCGCTGCTGTCATCGAAGAGTGCATGACCATATACCATTTGATGAAAAACAAAATCACAGAAAAAGATAACATCTTCCGTAAAGGTTCCCTAATAGGATATACGCAGGTATTGGTATATACCATTTTCAACCATTGCCTTTTGGATGACAATGCGATCGACAAACCTAAGGAGGCTGCTAACAGACAATATGAACTTTACTCACGGTTTTTCCAAGAGGTCCAAAAACATTACACTCAAGAACGCAGCATAGCCTTTTATGCCAATTTACTTTGCGTGACTCCAAAGTATCTTTCACAGGTGGTCCGAAAAGTCAGCGGACGTCTCGCTGGCGAATGGATAACGGATTATGTGATTCTCGAAGCCAAAGCACTGCTCAAAAGTCGAAAATATACCATACAACAAATCAGCAACATGCTGAACTTCGCCAACCAATCCTTTTTTGGAAAATATTTTAAAGACAAAGTCGGATGTTCACCTTCCGCCTACCAAAATGCGGAATAAATCACTTTGAGCCCAAACAATACACCCCTAAACCATTTGAACGTTCAGACACATGATCAGACAAATGGGACGGGAAACACATAACAAAACAACAATAACACTTAGGGTGTAACAACGATCTGGGGCTTCAGGATCAGGTCAAAAAAGCAAACCATCCGGATTCAAAAGAGAGTGTTCCAACTCCAATAGGGCCCTTTTACACTCTAATCCGTGTGCATAACCTGTCAATTTTCCTCCAGCTCCCACCACACGATGGCAAGGAACAATAATAATCCACGGATTACGATTACAAGCCAGGCCTACCGCCCGTGCTGCTCCCGCAACACCCACCTCCCGGGCCACCTCTCCATAGGTCCTGCATGATCCGTAAGGGATACGACACAGCGCCTCCCATACACGCCGTTGAAACGAAGTGCCTACGGGAGCCAACGGCAGTTCAAACATCATTCGACGACCTTCGAAATATTCCCGTAACTGTTCGGCAGCCTCACGAATCAGTGGGGTCTCCATCTTTCGACCCACCACCTCATCTTCCAACATCGTTTCACAGAGCTGATCATTAACTCGTTTTTGTTCTATGATTGAACGTTGTTTCTGACTCTCTCCTTCGTCAGAAACAACACACTGCAACGAATCATCCAGCTTGCCGATTTGTGCACTGTTTCCAATGGTGAATTTATTGGTTACCAGCGAAACTGATGTTAACCCCTGTTCAGATGCAAAAATACGCATCCTCCCTATCGGCATCAGATAGTCATAAAAACAGAGCGATGATGACTGTTCTGTACTTCGTTGTAACCACTCTTTTACTCGCCGTTGAACCATATTTCACCTCCAAGATATTTGTCCTTAAACAGTCTTTCTTTGACTGCACAATGCATGGTCAGTCATCATATCAGATCCTTCCCCGAAAGAAAAAAACCATCATTAAAGATAGCGAATTACTCGTAAATGATCAACGGGTAACTCCGACAAACAGATTTCTCTCATTCACCCACCCACTCAATAAAAAACAGAATGGTCCGACCTCTGCTTGAGGCCGGACCATTCACCTTTTCCAAATCAAATATCCAGTCTGATAAACTCACGCCTGTTTTGTGCAGGTCCCTACATCACGATTTTGCAGCATGGCTGTCACAACAACAATACAATCAGGGTTTTATCACACAATCAACCTAATCTACATCCAGGTCGATCAGTTGGAAATTCTGATCGAACTCGACCTCAAAACGGTTGCTGAGTTTTATATCATAGCCCCGTTTGTCACGGCTAATCGACACGATCTGCTGCCCTGCATATTGTGAAGCAACCCATGTCTTAATCTGTTGAGGAACAATCGCAGCCGGAACTGCAACCTGCAGACAATCGACCTCAGTCCACTCACCGTTTTTGTTAAACTCCACCTGACTTCCATCTGCCATCACAACGTCATAAGTACGATCAAAAACATCCTG
>QRFC01002685.1_pt1 | contig 12695 bp, 9 predicted proteins | sample 1861061 | NCBI WGS metagenome assembly QRFC01 (sample SAMN09711282, study PRJNA482702) | Human gut metagenome, whole genome shotgun sequencing project. | reverse complement strand
ATACCATATTTATTAGTTCCTAACATCTTATTACCAACAGCGTATAGTATAGATGCTATAGCAAATAAAATATCTACTAAATATATTATTAAAACTGTCTTTCTTTGAGATAATCTTAATTTTAATAACTGATGATGTAAATGATTTTTATCTGGTTCTCCTAGTGGTTTATGATTTATTAATCTTCTTAATATAGCAAATAATGTATCCATAATAGGTATAGCTAGTAATAACATTGGTACTAGAAATGATGTTAAAGTTATATTTTTAAACCCTAATAAAGCTATTACTGCAATTATATAACCTAAGAACATACTACCAGAATCACCCATAAATATTTTAGCAGGATTAAAGTTATGAACTAAGAATCCTAGGGTGCTTCCTAACATTATGAATGTTAAAATTATATCTAAACCATTAGAATTATTAAGTAACATAGCAATAACTCCTATTGTTAGAAAATAAATACTTGCTATTCCTGATGATAATCCATCTAATCCATCAATTAAATTAATACAATTAATTATAGCTACAATAAATATTATAGTTATTGGATATGCTAATATACCAAAATCTATATATAAGCCAAATGCTGATATGTCTTGTAATAATATTCCACCATATAATGGTACTATAGAGGCTCCTACTGTTTGAGCAAGTAATTTCCATTTAGCAGGTACTGGTTTTATATCATCAAAAATACCAGTAATTAATATGATAAAACTTCCTATTAAGATAGCATTCATTTGAACTGAATGAACACCAAATAACATATATCCTAGTAAAAAGCCAGCATATATACCAAGGCCTCCCAATCTAGGAATAGGAACCTTATGTACCTTTCTAGCATTTGGTATATCCATTGCTCCAATAAATTCTGCTATTTTCTTTACTACTGGTATAAATAGTGCAACAAAAACAAATGTTACTAATACCATTAATAATACATTTTTTATTTCCATAATTAATACAACTCCTCAAATAACTAATACATTTATATTATATAACATATTTATTTTTTTATCAATCATATGATATTATTAATTTTTTAAACTATCCTTATAATAATTTGAAATTAAAATATTTGAACTATATTCTACTTTATTAAGTAATTCTGATGTTAATGGTTTAATATCAGTTCCATCATAATATGTATAATCTCTAAATATAACATACTCTTCATTAGTATTTAGTGCATCGTAACCAGTATATAAATAATCATTATCTATTCCAAATAAATTTACAATAGTAGGTAAAATATTTATTGAACTAGTTATCACATCTATTTGATTACTATCCAGTTCACTACTATAAATAAAGAATTTTGTTTTATTTAATTTTTCTGTTTCGTCATCTCTAATAATGATTTTATTAGGATGATCACTAAATGCCACTATTACAGTATCTTCTAAAAGATTATCTTCTTTTAATTTTTCTAATAGTAACTTAAACATATTATCAGTTTCTCTAGCTGCAGAAAAACCACATAGATATTCTTCATTAGTGATATCAGGATATATTTCTTTTATATCATCTAAGTTTGTAGTACATTCTATTTTTTCATAAGTATATGGTGAATGTGGCGAATAAGTTATAATAAAACTCATAAATTTATCATTTAATTGTACTATCTGATTATAACCATCTCTAATAATATAACTATCTAATACTAAATACTTATCATCTATTCCCATGTCTGCATAATTATGATATTGATTATAACCAAGTTTTATATGCATATTTATTCTATTATATATAAAACCGTTTGAAGCATGAAATGAGTTTGTTATATATCCTTCTTTTTTAAATAAATTAGCAATTGAATACGGATAATCATTATCAATATAAGCGTAATTAGGAGATAGTTTATTTATACTAGGATACATTCCAGTATTGGCAACAAACTCTGTATTAGCGGTCTCTCCAGTAACATACCCTGGCGAATAATGAATAGTAAAATTGAAGCCGTGATTCATCATCTCATACATTGTTGGAGTAACTTCTTCATTTACCATCCAATCATCCATACTTTCCATCATCACAAATATTAAATTTTTATCCTTAAAGATACCAGTATAATTTTTATCATTTACTTCTTTTTTGTTTTCTTCTATATATTTTGTTACATTTTCTCTAGCATTAACTGAATTATCTTTTTCTAAAAAGCTATGATAAAAGTCATTGATTATATATTCGTAAGTACCACATATTCTAAGTAGCTTTGTTGGCTCTATCCAATTTTTGTAATAATTAGATGAATTGTTGGATACTTCTCTAGAATCCCAACCATCACTAGTATTATTTAACTTGGTATTAATAAAGATTATTCTTCCACCAATAATTAGTAAAATTATGCCTATCAAAATGATGGTTTGTTTTGATTTTATTTGATATACTTTTTTAGTTCTTGTTTTAAATATTAATAAAATTATATCTACTGCTGTTAAAAAGAATAGAATTAATTTTAAATTAACAAATTTAAGTATTGATCCCAAAAAAGAAAATCCATCTCCCGAAAGAAATAAATCCTTCCATGAAAATATTGAATGAAAATACGAATTCATAAAGTAATTTACTATTGACAAAATCAATAACAAAATATTTATTATACAAGATATTATCTTTCTAGATTTTGGATTCATTGCGTATAATATTATAAAATATAATAATACCCATAATATATTAAATACTATTGCTGTTTTTACAAAATACCCACTTACGCTCAAATTTCTAGTTATTAAGTATTGATTAAAGAAATCAATAAATATTAAATATATTCCTTCATAAATAAAGAACAATGCTGTTTTAAAATATCTACTATTTTTAATTTTACTTATCATAATTTTCCCCCACATTACTATCTATAACCACTATTTAGTGTATTTATCAATTATTGCATCTACTATATATTTACTAGTGAAGCCATCACCATATGGATTTGATGCATGACTCATCTTATTATACTCTTCTTTATCATCTAATAATTTTTTTGTTTCTCTATATATTGTTTCTTCATCAGTTCCTACTAATTTTAGCGTTCCTGCTTCTATTCCTTCTGGTCTCTCTGTTGTGTCTCTTAATACTAAAACTGGTTTTCCAAGGGATGGGGCTTCTTCTTGAATGCCACCAGAATCTGTTAAGATTATATAACTTTTATTTTGAAAATTATGGAAATCAATTACTTCCAATGGCTCAATTAGTCTTACTCTATCAATTCCTTCAAATACTTCATTTGCTACTTCTCTTACTTTTGGATTTAAGTGTATTGGATATACAACTTTAACATCTGGATATTCTTCAACAATTCTTTTTACTGCTCTAAATATATGTCTCATTGGTTCTCCTAGATTTTCTCTTCTATGAGCAGTTAATAATATTAATTTATCGTTTCCAATCCAATCAAAGATTTCATTGTTATAATCTTCTTTAATTGTTGTTTTCATAGCATCGATAGCAGTATTTCCTGTTACATATATTTTATCTTCTGATATATTTTCTTGTAATAAATTATTTTTGCTTACTTCTGTTGGTGCAAAATACATATCAGTCATTCTATCAACCATTTGTCTATTCATTTCTTCTGGGAATGGTGAATATTTATCCCATGTTCTAAGTCCTGCTTCAACATGTCCAATATCTACTCCATTGTAGAAGGCTGCTAATGCACCTGCAAAGGTTGTTGTTGTATCACCATGAACTAATATAATATTAGGATTTTCTTTTTTTATTACTTCTTCAAGTCCCAATAATACTCTAGATGTTATTTCAGATAATGTTTGTCCTTGTTTCATGATATTTAAATCATAATCTGGTTTAATATCAAATACTGTTAAAACCTGATCTAACATTTCTCTATGTTGTGCTGTTACACATACTACACTTTCAATTTCTTTTCTTCCCTCTAATTCTTTTACCAATGGAGCCATCTTTATAGCTTCTGGTCTTGTTCCGAATATTGTCATTACTTTAATCATTTTATACTCCTCCTTTAAATTTTATTTTCTATTTATACTCATTAATGAGACACCTATTATTACAATAAATATTCCAATTCCTTGTGTTAAAGTTATCTTTTCTTTTAATATTAAACATGATTCTAATACTACTAATGTATTGACTATTGCTACTGAAAGTGGCATTGCTACAGTTAAATTCATTTTGCTTACTATAAACATCCAGAGAATAAAACTGAAACCATAACACAACAATCCTATTATCATTTTTAATGAATAATTAATTGTTAAATCAAATATTTTTAACGATAAATTACTATTTGTACTCCCTAATTTAAATAATATAAGGCCTGATGATGCTAATATAACATAACATACAAACATTATTACTAATTTCATATTAATCCTTCTTTCCATTCTTTCCATTTTTTTCTACTCTTTCTTTTAAAATTGATATCTCTTGAACTAAAGTTTTTATTTTTTCATTTTGAACGGATATACTTGTTGTTATAATAAATGAAACATAGAAAAGAAAAAAGAATCCCAATAGAAAAATCATGTTTGATGGTTCTTCAAATCCTGCTAATTTTGATAATTTGAAGACTATTGTTGGAAATACAACTATAACACCCATAATGATTATTAATAGTATCCAAAAACTAGCATATTTCATTGTCATTTTTTTTCTTTTCAATCTATTAATAATTAACACCACTTGAAATATTAGCAATATAATTAAAAATATTTTTAAATTAACACTCATTTTAAACCTCCTTTGTTTATACTTGTAACCACAATTGATAAACAGACGCTAAACATATAATAAATACTTTTTAAAGGTTTAATTGAAGATTCTCCAAATTCCCTTTCATGCATCTCAACTGGTATTTCCTTTACATTGTACCCTCTATTTATTAATAATGTAGTTGATTCTGGTTCGGGATACTCTGATGGATAATTATCTGAAAATATCTTTATTACATTCTTATTTGAGGCTCTAAATCCACTAGTAGGGTCATAAATTTTTTTACCTGTGCATATTTTGATTAGTATTGAAAGTATCTTTATTCCAATTCTTCTTGTACTACTCGACTTAAATTGACTTAAATTTTCAATAAATCTAGAACCAATAACAAAATCAGCACCATTTTCTATTTCTTTAATAAGTGAATCTATATATTTCTCATCATGCTGCCCATCGCCATCAAATTGTATTGCTATATCATAATTATTTTCTAAGGCATATTTATATCCTGTTTGTACAGCTCCACCTATACCTAGATTATGTATTAGATTAATTACATTAAACTTGTTTTTATCACATATTTCTTTAGTATTATCAGTACTTCCATCGTTAATTATTATGTAATCTATTGTATTCTTTGAACAATTATTATATTTTTTTATTTTATTTACTGTTTTTTCTATATTTAGTTCTTCGTTATATGCTGGTATTATTATTAATGTTTTCATTTCTTTGACTCCTTTTTTTAATAAAATTGTAAATTATACCAAATCCTAATCCTATTATTATATATCTTATAAAAAACATACTTATTGCATATCTACTAAATGCAAACGTATATGAATATAGTGCTATTTGTGAAGCATAAACTAACATTAAAAATAACCATTCTTTTATTTTTTTCTTATCAAATAATATTAATAATGTGCTTATTAAAAACATTACTATTTCAATTTTTCTTATTTTAACTAATAGAGTAGAATTTACATTTAATACGGTATCCCAATAAAAGTAATTATAAAAGTTTTCTTTTGGTTTATAGTATAAATATGACTTTAACATAGACTTTTTATCTCTATTCCACCATTCATGCATACGATATTTTGCCTTCATACCATCATATTCTAGAGAATAATATTTTGTCATATATTCCTTTACTTCTCTATTTTCTAAATAATATTTCATTTCTTTAGTCATTTTTTCATCAACATTTTTTTTATAATCTAACTCTTCATCAGACGGATACCCAAATCCTTGATATGTTCCTAATAATAATGGATTACCAGTTCCATATGTCAATGGTATAAACTTTCCAAAAACTTTATAATTTCTGTATGTCCATGGTGTTAAACACACTAGTAAAATAATTCCTGCAATTGAACATTGTTTAATTAATAATTTAAAATTATATTTTTTTAGTAATAAAAATACAAATAAACATAAAGGAAATATCCCTATATTAGGTCTTATAAATACTGCCATTATATAATAAATAACTATCAATATATAGTCTTTATTATTTGTATTTTTTGACAATTTAAGAGTATGATATATCAATAATGCAAATAGTAATATATATGGTGTTTCTGTTAAAGTAAGATTATCCATCCATATATAATCTATTGCTAAAAAGAATATACAAGGTAATGTTGATATATATTTACTATAATATAGATTAATAGTTTTATATACAATATAAATAGTTAATATACCCATTAACATCCATAATATTTTTAATGCTATCATTAATTTAAAACCAGTTCCAAATATTAGTGCCATAAATGCAATTAGAAAAGTCATACCAGGCATTATTTGAGCGGAAATTACACCATGCATTGTTATTTTACCGGTTTGTAAAAACGTAATCCCACTTTTTACATAACTAGCGTCATCACTATTTAATGTGTAATTAAAACCTAATTGTTTAATTGCTAATACATGCAAAATTAATGAAATAATCATTATTATTAATATAGGCCAATTACCATTTATAAATTTTGAAATATAATTTTTCATTTTTTTAAAATGTTTTTTTATATCTTGTTTCTTTTTATTTACTTGTTTCATAACTCACCACACAATTTCTTTATTAAAATCTAAAATATATAAACGGATTATAACTTGAACTAGTCAAATAAACAATACACATTATAAATAACATTAATAATAGAATATTTGTTAGTATTATATATATTGTTTTGCCTGAATATTTTTCTTTTATTTTTTTTAATATTGGAAACGACAGTATAAATGCTGGTAAAACAAACATTAATGCATTAAAAGTCGAAAGATTATCAGCTAATATAGTTAACCAATCAGTTTGTTTATACACAAACATTGTTTTTATAAATAATAATAACTCATTTAGTGAATTTGATCTAAAAATCATCCAACCAATCATTACTATAATAAATGTATATAACCAGTTTATTATAGTTGGCAATTTTTTTAATATTCTATCAAAAAATAATTTTTCAAATAGCAATAATAAGCCATAATATATTCCCCAAATTATAAAATTCCAAGCCGCACCATGCCATAGGCCAGTTAACAGCCATACTAATATAATATTTCTAATCCATTTAAATTTATTTACTCTATTTCCGCCTAATGGAATATAAACATAATCTCTAAACCAAGTTGATAATGATATATGCCATCTTCTCCAAAATTCAGTAACAGATTTTGATATATATGGATAATCGAAGTTTTCTAAAAAATGAAAACCAAATATTCTTCCTAAACCTATTGCCATATCACTATATCCTGAAAAGTCAAAATATATTTGAAGAGTATAAGCTAATGTACCAAGCCATATTATAGTAGTTCCATATGCGCCATTGTGCTTGTTAAATATCAAATCTGCTAATAAGGCCATTTGGTTTGCTATAATAACTTTTTTGGACAATCCTATAATAAATCTTTTTGTTCCGGATATTACATCTTCTTTTGTTTCTTTTCTATTATCAATTTCTTCTTCTACTGTTTCATATCTAACTATAGGTCCGGCTATTAATTGAGGAAATAGTGAAACATATAGTGCTAATGAAAAATAGTTTTTTTGTAATTTGATTTTTTTATTATATAAATCTATTATATATGATAGTATTTGAAATGTATAAAAGCTTATTCCTATAGGCATAACTATATTTAATGGTTTAATTTTTGCTTTAAATGCTAAATTAACATTTTCTATTAAGAAATTACTATATTTAAAAAATATCAAGCTGCCAAGAACTAAAATTATGCATATTATTAAACTTATTTTTTTTAATATTTTTTTATTTTCTTTATCAAATTTATCTATTAATATGCCAAATATATATACAATTAATATTGTTAATAACATTAAAAATATATATTTAGGCTCACCCCATGCATAAAATATCAAAGAAAAGATTAATAATACAATATTTTTATATTTTCTTTTTTTTAGTATAAAATAAAGTATTAATAAAATAGGTAAAAAACCAAATAAGAAAGTTAAACTACTAAATAACATATTATACCTCCAAGTTAAATTCACTCATTGCAAAGTAATCTTTATTTCCTATCAAAAGTACTTTATCAATATTATTATTATTTAGATATTCTAAATAATTGAATTTTTTATTATTTTCTCTTTCATAATTTCTTAAATCAATTGAATACGTTTTATTAAAATGACTAGCTAATAATTTTAATATAGCATTATCATATGATTCTCCTACTATTAAAATATTTTCCTTTGAATTATCATGATTGTCAAAAATAATTTCACCATCATCATATCCATAAAAACTTCCATATGATACATCTTTTTTAGGATTATTTATATGATATTCTTGGTTTCCATAATCACTTTTTTCTCCATTTATATATATATCGTAATTTGGAAATTTGAATTCATAAGCACAGAATTCTTCTTTATAAAAATGTGTTGCTCCGCTAAAATTTGCTTTTGAGCCACTAAAATTATTATTCAAACAAACTTTATCCTTATATTTTAAAGGTTCATCGTTTGTTAAAATTTTAACCAATTGAGTATATGCTAAATATGATCCTTTATAATTCCAATGATGATCTGTTTTATAAAATTTATCTTTAAATTCTTCAAAACTATTTATTTCATACTTATAAATCTTGTCTGAATTTATATTTTTTTTCAAATAATCATATATATCACTTTTTTCATTGGTAGTAAAATTTATATCTGTATCTTTTTCTATATAGTATATATATGTATCTACCGGTGTATCAGCTAGTGTTTTATTTATACTAGCTATCCTATTATCATAAGATTCTTTATCATATGAAATATATCCTGGATAATACACTAGATTTTTATCACATCCATAACTAACAGTAGATTCTCCTAACTGTATATATCTATTACTACAATCATTTTTAAATCCAATGTCTGCTACTATATTAGTAGTTACATTATGTAAAAAATTATATCCTTTTTTCATCGCTGTTGCTAAAGGTATTTGATCAGAAAACGCTAATTCAACATCATCTTGAAATGTTTTATCTAATATTTTACTTATGCTCAATTTAGGCATTTTATATGCTGTCCTATTTTCATAATAGTTTATATCATCAGAATTTAATATTGTGTTTAATAATCCAACAATTAAGATTAAAAATACAAATATTGTAAAAATATTATCAGTTATTTTTTTATTGTCTTTTTTTTTTACTTTAAATAGAAATTTTACATTACTATCATAGAATCTTTTTAATCTTTTTGGTTCTTTTAATATTCTATATAGCCATTCTAAATTTAATTTAATAAATATTTTAGGTGCTCTTTTCTTATGACCACTTATTACATCAAAGGAACCTCCTACTCCAACGAATATTCCCTTATCAAATTGATTTAAATGTTTATATATCAATTTTTCTTGAAGTGGAATACCAAGAGCTACTAGCACAATATCAGGTTTGGCTTTTGCTATTTTTTCAAACACCTTATCTTTATCTTTTTCATAACCATTTGATGCTCCAACTAATTTTAAATTTGGATAACTTTTTTCAATTACTTCTTTCATAGAATCAATTACTTCTTGTTTTGCCCCAAACAAATAAATTGATTTTTTTTGTTTATTCCCTAACTCTAATAGTTTATTTGCAATATCAATACCAGTAATTCTTTCTTTGATGTCATAATCAATCATTCTTGCTGCTTTTACTATCCCAATTCCGTCTGGCACTAATATAGTCTCTTTATCTAAAAGTAGTTTCTTCATTTCTTCATCATTTTCACTCATCATAAATGTTTCTGGATTAGCAGTTACAATGAATGTCTTTTTATTCTCTTTTATTTTTTTTTCTAATATTTGATAAAAGGATTCTTCACTCTTATTGTATAATTTATCAAATAATTCTTTCATTTTGTTACCTCCTATGTATATACCTAAAACAATTATATCAAAAAAAGCCTTAAAAAAAAAGGCTTTTACGCCTTTTTTTACTTTATTTGATCAAAATATTTATTTAAATCATTAATTGTTGTGTATGTAACTATTACAAATCGTCTAAGTTTAAACTTATTACTATCAACGTGGATTAAGTTATCACTATTATTGCTTTCTCCTATAAAGGCCATTGTAAATCCTGCCTTTTTAAGCATTTTTATACTATAGTCATTGTACTCATAAAATGGATAACAAAATACTGTGCTACCACCCAAATCTTCTCTACTTTGTTTTAAGTCTTTTTGTATTTCTTCTTCTGGCAAACATTTTATGCCGCCACCTTGTCCGCCCGGACATTGTCCACCATCATGCATGTTATGAGTATGTGAATGTAACTCTATATAATCAGTCTTATAGTATTCCTTCTCATCAAACCAGGAAGTAACCAAGAAAATAGTGGCATACATTTTATATTCAGTAAGTAAATCTACTGCTACTTTTGTTTTTGGACCATCGTCTATTGTGATTAGCACACTTTTGGGAAGCTGCACTTTTCCATCAATGTACATTTCTACTTCTTTCGTTTGCAGAGTCAACATATTTTTTTCTTTTATTAAATCCAAATGCGATTTAAATTGTTTTTTAGAATGACATATTTCCGTAGTACATTCTTTTTTTTCATCAGCATTGTTCTCATCATAAAAAGCATGGTAGTTTAAAACTGCTATTCCTGAAGCATTCTTTTTATCTGTATTATTACTTTTCTTAATTTCTTTTACATCATCTTTTTTTACATATAATAATCTATTATTAAATTCTATACCATACTTATTATCATCTTTTATTATTATTGGTAAATCATATGATTTATTGAATGTATATAGTAAATTATCATTTTCATCATAAAATGATGTACTATCATTAGTTACTATATTTTCGTTAAAGACTATATAATTTTTGTATCTGTCATTTATTTCTGATAACTTATCTATTTTATCTACATCTTTATAACTTATATAGTAATCATCATCAAAAGTCGTAATCTTAAAATATTTAGTAGTATCAGATATGGTTTCATTATCTAAACTTAATTCTACATTATTACCTATAGTTCCAACTACTTCATTATTACTATTATATAATTTTGATTCTTTATTTGTTTTAACAAACTCATTATAATGGCTATTTATTTCTTTAATAGTTTTTTCTTTTTTTAATTCGATGTTATTGTTTTTAATATAATTAAATGCTATATAACTAAGTCCACCTAATATAATAATTATTATCATAATAACTATTATTACCCTACTCTTTTTTATTTTTCGTTTTCTTTTCATTATATACCTCACAGTTATATTTTATTTTAATATATTAATCCACTCTTTTTTTACATTATCTAATAAATATTTTTGACAGTATTTATAACCTTTTTCGCTATGTTCACTACCATTTTTATTTTTTAATTCTTTTATTATTTCTTCAGCCATTTTTTCTTTATTTCTATCTTTTACTAAAATCCCTACATTATTTTTTAATAATTCTTTTGCTCCATCAGATGAATCAAAAGCAATACAAGGTAATCCATAACTCATAGCTTCAATTAATACAAGTCCAAACGATTCGGTATAAGATGGTAAAATAAATATTGAAGAATCTAAAATATATTTTTCTTTTTCCTTATTTCCTAGAAAACCAGTGAAAATAATCTTATCAGTTAATTTTAATTCCTTAGTATAATTTTCTAATTCTTTTTTTAATGGTCCGTCTCCCACCATAAATAGTTTAGTTTTTGGTAATTCTTTATTAACTATTTTAAATACATTTATTAAATCTTTTTGACCTTTTTCAGGACTTAATCTACCTATTGTAATAATATTTTTATTTGTTAGTTTACTTCTCTTATCTGGAAGACTATCTATTACATTAGGAATATATATACATTTGGTTTTACCTATTTTATTCTCATAAAACTTTCTTAAATTATCAGATACTACAACAAAGTAATCAAAATCTCTTATAGAATCTATTACTTTAGTTATATACTTTTTATCATTATTATGAAAATTATGTTCAGTTGCAATTTTTATTATATTATTATAAGCATAATAAATAATTTTTTAGCTGATGTTTCTATTTTTCCGATATCTTATTGTAACGCTCCCACTCTTTTCTGTCAACGCTTTTATGTGATGGAAATTTGACGTTTTAAAGTCGAAAATAAATCATTGGTGATAATTTACGATTTTTTTCGCAGTAACAGAGACCAATGTATTGGTGTCCGCAAACTTTTATACATAAAAAGAACAGTCTCACCTTAAACACCATTTTCCAGGCAAAACTGTCCTCTTTCATTATTCCTTAACTTTTCACACTAAGTCTCACCAGCGCCCTCTGCAGCTTGGCTTCAACGATCTTGTATTCCTTATCGGAAAGTCCACCCTTGGCCAGCTTTTCCTGGGCACGCTCTTTGGCTTTTCCAGCGCGGTCGGCGTCGATGTCCTCCTGCCATTCCCAGGTGGTTGCAAGAAGACTGCAATTGCCATCCATTACGGTGAGCATGCCACCGATGCAGGCTGCACTGCGGCTGGTGCCATTCTC
>QRFC01002680.1_pt1 | contig 12708 bp, 8 predicted proteins | sample 1861061 | NCBI WGS metagenome assembly QRFC01 (sample SAMN09711282, study PRJNA482702) | Human gut metagenome, whole genome shotgun sequencing project. | reverse complement strand
GGGCGTGCTCGGCGAAGAATGCGAGGAGTTGATGACCTCTTTTTTCGCAGGTTTGCGCAATTAGATTTTGAAAAAAAAGAAAAAAAATATACTTTTGCGATCAACGTATCCGAAAACGGGTGCACGAACTGAAAAACTTTAAAAAACGGAATAGGCAATGAAAAAATTATTGGTATCGGTAATCGCGCTGCTGGCAACGGTGTCGCTTTCGGCGCAGGATCTTACGGCGGTGTATAACGAAGCTGCAGCAGCTTTCGGAAACAAGGACTTCGCGGGAGCCGCCGCAAAATTCGAAGAGGTAATCGACAAGGGCATGGACGACGAGACCGCCGCTTCGCTGGTGGCCATCGCCAAGACCACGCTTCCCAAATGCTACTTCATGCTGGGCGGCAGTGCACTGAAAACCAAGAATTACGAGGAGGCGCTGAAGAATTTCACCAAGTCGGCCGAGCTGTCGGAGCTTTACGGCGATATGAACCAGATGGCCAAATCGAACGGCTGGGTTGCCAAGATTTACCAGATACAGGGCGGCGACGCTTTCAACAACAAGGATTACGCGACCGCTTCGGAGATTTTCGCCAAGGGTTACGCCGCCGACCCCGACAATACGGGCATGGCGCTCAATCTGGCGATGAGCTACTGCGAAATGGCGATGAGCAGCGGCGACATGGCACAGTATGAGAAGGGTATGGAGGTTTACGAGGCCATCGCCGCCAAGACCCATCCCAAATACGCCGAGGATGTAGCCAAGGCCAAGGAGGGCATGGCGCTCTATACCAATAATATGGTTGCCAAGATGCAGGCTGCCAACGATTTCGACGGCATTATCAAGATGGCCGACGACCTGCTGGCCAAGAATCCCGAAAGCGCACTCGCCCAGAACGTTCGTCTGCAGGCTTATGCCAACAAGAAGGACTATGCGAAGGTGATCGAGCTGGGACAGGCCGCTGCCGACGCGCAGACCGACGCTGCCGACAAGAGCCTGATGTACTACCTGCTGGGCGCCGCCTACAACGCCAAGGAGATGAAGCCGCAGGCTATCGCCGCATTCAAGCAGGTGACCGACGGTCCCGCCGCCGAGAATGCCAAGGCAGCCCTCGCGGAGCTTTCGAAATAGGAATATTCATCCATGCGATACGAAGCGGGTCCCCATCGGGGATCCGCTTTTTTCGTCTCGCCGAGGGGGCTTATTGTGCAGTCAGGGCGATTTCTCGGACTGCCGGGAGCTTCTTGCGCAGTCGGGGGAGGGGGCGGATTGCCGGGGCGAATCATCGCGCTGGCGGAGTAAATTCTTGCACCGCCGGAGGGCTCTTATGCGGTCGGGGCGAAAGCGCTTATTCTGTTTTGATATTGCCGCGGATGCGCGCCAGACCGCTGCGGGTCAGGGGCGTTGCGCCCATGCGGGCTTCGAACTCCGTTTCGTCCAACGCCATCCATGCTGCGGCATCCATCGTCAGCGGGTCGAAGACGGGATCGAACGCCCGATTGGCGTGCATCGGCGCCTTCTGGTTGTGGGGACAGCAGCTCTGGCAGCGGTCGCAGCCGAAAATCCAGCCGTCGAGGTCGATTCCTCCGGACGGCTCCCGTTCGATGGTGTGGCACGAGATGCAGCGGCCCGTGTCGATCACCTTCGGGGCGACGATGGCGCCCGTGGGACAGCTCTCGATGCAGTTGCGGCAGCGGCCGCAGCGGGAACCCTCGAACGGGGCGTCGTAGGCGTCGGCTTCGTCGGTCAGGAGCAGCTCGCCCAGCAGGACATAGGTGCCGTGGCGGGGCGTGACGAGCAGCGACTGGCGGCCTATCCAGCCCAGTCCGGCCTCTACGGCGAGCTGTTTTTCGAGCAGCGGGGCCGTGTCGACGAACGCCCGGCCGCCGAGTCCGGGATCGGCGGCTTTGAGATGTTCCAGCATGCCGTTCAGCATTCCCTTTATCGTCGTGTGGTAGTCCGCCGTGCAGGCATAGGAGGCGATTTTGGTGCGGTGTCCGGGGGGATACCCTTCGCCGATGCGGTTTTTGTAACTTACGGCGCAGACCACCGCCGTACGCGCCCCTTCGACGAGTTTGCGCGGATCGGCGCGTTTCTCGACATTGCGTTCCATGTAGGTCAGCGACGACTGATACCCCTTGCCCAGCCACGCCCGGAGCCACGCCTCGTTCTGAGCCATGTGGCCGCAGGGCGCAAGGCCGCAGAGATCGAATCCTGCGTCGGCGGCAAGTTTTTTGATGTGCTGATAGTCGAGCATAGTGATAAATTTGTCCCAAAAATAGTGTTTTTTAACCGGAAATTAGTAATTTCGCCCCAAACTTTCACGTTATTCGGACGTAGTTGAAAACGAAAAATTATGACCATCAATACACTTTACGAACTGGCTCGCAACAGCGTGGAAAAGTTCGCGTCGAAAGTCGCATTTTCGATGTTCGAAGGCGACGACGTGACTTACGCCGAGGTGGACCGTCGTATTGCCAAGGTGCAGGAAATCCTTACGGGAGCCGGCCTGCAGGCCGGCGACAAGGTGGCCCTGCTGAGCAGCAACATGCCCAACTGGGGCGTCTGCTACTTTGCCGTCACTTCGGCCGGCATGATCGCCGTGCCGATTCTTCCGGACTTTTCGGGCGAAGAGCTGGACATGATCATCGAGCATTCGGAGGCCCGTGCGCTGCTCGTCTCCGACAAACTTTTCACCAAACTTTCGAAAGAGACCATCGGACGGCTCAACGTCGTGGTCCGCACCAAGAACCTCGGAGTCATCGCCCAGCAGGTCCATGCCCAAGGTTCGACGGCGGTGCCCAAACCCGATGATCTGGCGGTCATCATCTATACTTCGGGAACTACCTCCAAGCCCAAGGGCGTGATGCTGACCCATTCGGCGCTCTGCGCGCAGGTGGGCATTTCGTCGAGCATCTTCCCCGTGCAGCCCGACGACGTATTCCTTTCGGTGCTGCCGCTCTCCCATACGTACGAATGTTCGATCGGCATGATCTATCCCTTCTCGATGGGCGCGCAGGTCGTATATCTGGACCGTCCGCCCACGGCCTCGGCCCTGATGCCGGCGTTGCGCGCGGTGCGTCCCTCGGTGATGCTGATCGTGCCGCTGATCATCGAAAAAATCTACCGCTTGCAGGTGCTCGCCAAATTCAAGTCCACCGGATTCTGGCGCACGCTCTATAAGATCGGCTTCATGCGCCGTTACCTGCACCGCGTCGCGGGCAAGAAACTGCTCAAGCTCTTCGGCGGCCGCCTGCGTTTCCTCGGAATCGGCGGCGCGAAGCTCGACGGAGACGCCGAAAAATTCCTGCTGGAGGCCAAGGTGCCTTACGCCATCGGTTACGGACTTACCGAGACTGCGCCGCTGCTGGCCGGTGCCGCGCCCTCGCAGGTGCGGCTCGGTTCGACCGGTCCGCAGGCTCCGGGCGTCGAACTGCGGCTGGAGAATATCAATCCCGATACCCGTCAGGGCGAGATCGTGGCGCACTCGCCCAGCGTCATGCTCGGCTATTTCAAGAATCCCGAAGCCACGAAGGAGGTATTTACGGCCGACGGCTGGTTCCGGACGGGCGACCTCGGCGAATTCGACAAGGACGGATGGCTCTATATCAAGGGGCGTCTGAAAAACATGATCGTGGGGCCGGGCGGCGAAAATATCTATCCGGAGGACATCGAAACCGTCCTCAATTCGCATGTCTACATCGCCGATTCGATCGTCACCGAACAGCAGGGCCGTCTGGTGGCCCTCGTGCACTTCAACCGCGACGAGATCGAAAGCATGATCGACGACTGGCGCGAGGAGTGGACCTCCAAGAAAGAGGCGTTGGAGGCCAAGACCGAACAGCTTAAAAAAGAGATTCTGGATTTCGTGAATGCCAAGGTCAACCGTTTTTCGCGTATCTCGGAGGTCGTCGAGGAGAAGGACGACTTCGTCAAAACCCCGACGCACAAAATCAAGCGTTTCCTCTACAGCAAGAAGAAGGAGTCCGGAACTCCGGGGGAGCACCCTGCCGGACGGCCCGAAACCAAATAGGGGCTTCGGATATTGTGGAATAAGAAATACCGCACTTTTCGGAGTGCGGTATTTTTTTTCGCTTTCTCTGCAACCCTTTTTTGTCGGGCTGCGGTTTCCACGCTGCGGTCCTCGCCTGCCTGCTGCGGTCTCGCTATCGGCCGGTCGCTGCTGCGGCATCGACGGTCAGGAACGGGACGCTCTCCGCATCGGGAAGCACGGCGCGTTCGGTTCGAGTCTGCACGATCTCCTTATAGTGGGCCGAGAGGTCCAGTTCGGCGTTTTTGAGACCTTTGGTGCCCGGTCTCTGGCTTTTGAAAGCCGGCGGCCGTGAAGAGCAGGCAGAGCGCCGTGTTCAGGAGTTTGATTCGCATGGCTTCCGGGGTTTTACTGCATGATGACCGATTCGAGCTGCCGCATGTAGGCGGGATCGGTGGCGATGAAGCGGAAGCGGCCGTTCCAGCCTCCCCATAACTGGCCTACCTTGAGCAGAACATGGTTCCAGCCCTTTTCGAGCGGAATGCCTTCGATGCGCTGCGGCAGGGCGGGGTTGTCCTGCCGTTTGACCGCGTTGTCGAGAAGGTTGCCGTTGACGTATACGGCCAGTTTTGTCGTCCGCCGCGAATTCCAGATCGAGACGGGGCATGTTGGGTTCCAGCAGCAGGTTGACCAGCGACCGGGGGCTGAACAGCCAGAAACTCAGGTAAACGGCGCAGTCTTTCTGCTCGCCCTTGAGGTTCATCGTTTCGAAGTTCCAGAATCCCTCTTCGTTGCTGTCCATGGCGCCCCAATATCTTCCGGCGAGGTAGTCGCGGGCCATGACCTCGTCCATGCTTCCGCCGGCATAGGTGCCGCTCAGCAGGGCGTGTACGACCGTGCCGTTCCGGTCGAGCGCCGCCGGAATATGGCACGGGCGGCCGTTGAACCGTGCGCCCAGATTGTGCAGCATTTCATGGATCAGCGCACTGCCCTTGTTGCCCAGCACGAAGGGGTCGATCGCCGAGAGCAGCAGCTCGCCCCGGCCGGCCTCGCTGCGGAGCAGTACGCTGCCGAGCGGCTTGCTCTCCCGCTCGCTGCGGAGCACCTGCCCGGTTTTGATGTTCTCTTCCTGATAGTTCCATTTGCTCCAATCCGTGTTGCAGGGGTCGAGCAGGGTGGCGTAGGCGTCGCCGGAGGTCATCACGAAGCTGGAAACCGGCTCTTTGGTCCGTTCGTTGAAATAGAGCGTCGAAAGGTCCTGACCGTTGAGCAGCGAGTGTCTGCCGCGTATGATGTAGCTGGCGGCATTGCGCGGAGTGAGCGTCACGGCGTGGCTGCCGAGCTTTTCGACCAGCGGAAGCGCCGCGGGCGAGATGTTCCATACCAGCAGGGTGCTTCCGGCGCCGAGTGCGGCGCGGAGCCGTTCGACGAGGGCCGGATCTTCCGCCGGGCGGATGCCGTCGAGCAGGATGAGCTGGTTGCGTCGCGTGTCGAGCGGTCGGAATGCCACGGACAGCTCTTCGAACTGCCTTTCGGCCTTCGATTCCGGATCGGCGGAGATCCACACGACGTCGCGGGCGGCCGGAACCGGTTCGCTGATCCCGGTGTGTTTGCGTACGGCCCATTTGTTGGGCAGGGCGGCATAGGTGTCGCTGAATGCGGCTTTCACGCCCTCGAACAACGCCCACGGGCGGTACAGCGGAAGCCGGGGATCGTAACCGGGGTTGAATGTGGTGGTGTAGGGGCCGAGCCGTTCGGGCTGGACGCCCGGAACTCCTTCCCGGTAGGGGCCGAACCAGATGCCGTCCTCCGCTTCCACGGGACGGGTGATGTCGTCGAGTCCGATTTCGAGCGGCTGCACGCCGTACCACGCGAGGTTGGAAATCGAGGCGTAGCAGGCATCCAGACCGCGCTGCATGGAGATCGTTTCGAACGCTTCGCCCGCGAGTCCCTCCATGCGGCCTTCCTGCGATTCGAAGGCGCGGTCGCCGTTGACTACCGAGACGTGGGCCGGGGTTCCGGCGTAGCACATGCCCATCTCGCCGACGCCCCACGGTTTGCTCTTGCTCTTCCATTCGAGCATCAGCGGCATGTTGCAGTAATGACCGATGACGGTCGGCAGGTCGGTGTCGGTCTGGGTCTCGCCGTCGCCCGAAATCCAGTTGCGCGTATGGTCGCATTCACGGGTGATGCGCACCCATTCGTTGATCTCGGCGATGTTGCGTTCGACGATCGGTTCGGGGGCGTGGACTTCCAGCGGCCGTTCAGGCAGATTTCGTCCCGGCAGGGACGTTCGGGAGTCGCAACGAAACCCTCTTGGGGCGCAAACGGCCGGTCGAACCGGGTCTGCGACTGCGCGGAATTTTCCGCGCCGTACAGGCCGCCCAGCAGCAACAGTAGTGGTAGCAGTTTTTTAGTCATGGCGGATAATTGTTGATCGGTTGGTTATTTTAATGCGTGTTTTCTTGCAGGTAGTTTTTCAGCAGCAGGTAATTGTTCCATAGTCGCTGGTTGATCGAGGTCAGGATGCCCATTTCGCCGCGTGACCCGGTGCGCGAAACATAGGTGCGGATCAGCTCTTCGACGGGGGCGGATTCCAACTCGCGGAGCGCCGCGGCGCAGGCTTCGCGCGATGCGGGACGGTTCTCCGCAAGGGTTTTGTCGCGCAGCTCCCAGCCCGGAGCCATCGCCCGTACGACCTTGTCCAGCAGCAACTCGAACGAGAGCATGGCCCGGAAACTTTTCAGGTTGCGGCGCTGCTGCGGCGTCTGCTCTTTGTCCTGCACGGCGTCGATGGCGTCGATGATCCCCTGCCGCGAAGCGGCGTTCGCTTCGTCGAGCACTCCCCAGTCGGGGCGGAATGCGAAGTACTCCGGGGACTGCGGTCCCTCCCATGCGTTGGCCGTATCGACGGCGGCCATCAGGGGCGCGAGTGCGGCGGCGGCCTGCGCGCCGAAATCCTCTTCGAAATACTCCTTGTAGAGCGTTTCGACGGTCGCGTCGTCCGACGTGCGGGCGTAGCGGGCGAACGTGCGGAAGTTATAGCGGGTCTCCGCCGTGCGCCAATGAATGGCCGCCACGCCCTGAAGCCCCTGTTCGCGGGCCAGCTGTACGTGGTCTCGCATCTTGCCCACGCGCGGTTGCTGGTGCCACATCTGGTTGTCGCCTTCGAGCCACGGCACGGCCCAGACTTTGCGGTGGCGGGCGATGTCGGCGAGGAATTCGGGCTGTCGGGTGCGTCCCAGATCGGGGTTCAGACAGCTGAAGACAACCTCTTCGGGCAGCGCCCGGTCCAGTCCGCGCAGGATGCCCGGCAGTTGGCCCCCGCCGCCCCCGCCGCCGATGATCAGCTTGGCGCGGGAGCCTTTCTGCCGGAGATGGTCGAGCGTGCGGCGGATGTATTCGAGCGACCACACGCCCACGAAACGTTCGCTGTCGCTCTGCGCCTCTTCAAAATGGCCCGATTCCCGGCGGAACACCTCCGCGAAGGCGGGGTCGCCCAGCGCCTGTTCGACGACCACGCCCAGAAACGAATGTTCGTTGAGCCAGAGCCACACATAGTCGATGTCGGGATAGTTTTCCAGCAGGTCGTCGAGCGCCGCCCGGTGCAGTTCGACCGAGGTCGGATGGCACGGATTGGGGACCATGTTGCCTGCGCCGAGCCAGAAGAAACAGCTGCCTGCGGCGTAGAGCGAGAAATATTCGGGCGGCACGACGCCGAATTCGAAGCCCATGGCCATTTCGATATCCCGGTCGTGGGCCATGCGCAGTACGTCGCGCATCAGCCGCTGCGTGTTGCGGTAGTGTTCGTCGGGTGTTTTCGAAATCAGGGAGCAGTCGCTGCCGAAGGCTTCGGCGCCGCGCGGTACGTCGAGCGCCCGCTGCGAGCCGAACGCAAACTCCTTGAGCCGGAGCGGCAGTGCGCCCCAGCGGCAGCTGAGCGAGTTGTCGAGCATGGCCTGCGGCACGATGCCCCGGTAGGAGATGCGCACCATCGGTTCGACGTAGGTGGCGTAGCGTTCGCCGCCGCCCGTGTAGTTGTGAAAACCGATGAAGTTGATGCCTTCGGCTTCGCAGTTGTCGAGGTAAACCTCGTAATCGGCTTTGTTCCAAGCCGTCGGGCCGCAGAGGAAGTTGTGCCACGGCAGCACGCCGCGGATTTCGAACGGCTCGGCCGCGAATCCGGCGGACGCCAGACAGCAGCATGCCGCGATGAAAAGGTGTTTCATGGCCTGTTGCGGTTAGAGTTCGACGGTGATCGTGCGTTTGTCGCCTTTGATGCCGCGGACCCAGATCCACGAGGCGTTTCCGATCAGTTCGGTTTCGTAACCCTTCGGGTTGTTCTGCAGACGGGGGAACGGGCCGAAACGGATGTCCGTGCCTTCGAACCTGCCGATGCCTTCCAGCTCGACCGTGCAGCGGCGCAGCCAGCGTTCGTGGCGGACGGTGAAGCGGATGCGGTGCGTCCGCCCGTCGGCGTCGGTGACAGGCCAGTCCACGCACTCCATCGTGTCCCACAACTACGGCAGGCGGGGCATGAGCGTCAGCCTGCGGCCTTCGCAGCGGACGCCCGCGACGATCGAGAATGCTTTGAGAATCTCGGCTTCCTGCACGAGATTGCCCTCGTCGCCGGGGTTTTCCATGATCTCGCGCCGGCCTTCGGAGTGGACTCCGACGGTGATCCGCCGCGATCCGAAGGATTTCGTCCTCACGGCAGGCGGCGATGCGGAGTATCTTGCTGCCGTGCGCGGGCTTTACGGCAAAGGGAAGCAGGCCGGGACGCTCGAATTCAAAAACCATTTCTACCTCGAACGGGGACCTTACGAGATCGTGGCTGTCGTCGATGAAAATGCGGATACGGAGCCTTTCGTGCTGGAAGGGAAATTCATCGACCTGTTCGATCCGGCGCTTCCGGTACTGACGCGCCGTGCGGTGCTGCCCGGTACGCAGGCGCTGCTTTACAATCTGGACAAGGTCGCCGATCCCGGCCGGCCGCAGGTATTGGCGTGCGCCGCCTGCGTCGAGACCGAGCGGGTGGGGCGGAACGGCTACTCGTTCATGGTCAAGGGGCCGGCTCAGACGACCAACGTCATGCGGGTGCTGCTGCCCCGGAAGCTTCGGCGCGCTGTCAGTCCGCTTTCGGACGGCCTGCGGAAAAAACGCACACGCCCGGCAACTGCATTGCCGGGCGTGTGCGTTTCCGCTATTGCGGGTCTTTATTCGTTCATGCCTTTGGGAATCAGCGTCGTGTCGGCCTGACGGGGCTTGTCGCCGACGTCCACGAGGTTGTCTTCCGAGACTCCGAACGAACGGTAGTAGGTGTTCAGCTCCGCGACGACTTCCTTGCGTCCGGCGTAGGTCGCCAGATAGTAGATGTCGCCCAGCTGGTCGAGTTTCTCGTCGAGGATCGGCGATACCATGTCGCCCTGCGTTCCCTCGAAGCGTAGGTAGTACTCGATGTATTCGATCAGCGTTTGGGCATACTCGCGCAGCAGGGCGTCGCCCTTGGCGGCGGCCTCTTCAACGCCCATCGCCGATGCGGCGTAATAGGCTTCGAGGAAGGGGTAGGTATTGGTGTCGGTGAAACGGATCTGCCACGTAGGCATCCTTTCGAGTCCGAGGTCGAGCAGCTCGACCGCCTCCTGCGCCCGATCCTGCCGCAGCAGCTCCTTGGCGACCCGTGCGAAGGAGTCGCGTGCATGCGATGCGCTCAGGTTATACTGAATGAAGTAGTCGGCGTATACCCTCGGATCGGAGAGGTTGCCGTATCTGAAGGTGTCGCGCAGCAGCGGCGCCGCATAATCGGCGTCCACGCGCCCGATCTCCCACGGATTCTGCATCGGGGTGAGGATCGGCACGAAACGGTAGGCGTAGCCGTCGAACTGGAGGTAATCCATCAGTCTGAAATCCTGCAGGATGTAGACCTGCGTCATGTAGATAGGCCGTTTCCAGTCGAAGTTGGCCAGCATGTCGAGGATCATCAGCTGGTTCTTGTCGATCGAATTCTTGCGCAGGTTGATGTAAACCGTGTCCACCATCTTGTCGCGGTCCTTTTCGGCGACGATGCCCGATGCGATGGCGTTCTCCTTGTTCACCGGCAGCGCGATGCGCTTGGTCGGGATGTAGTCCACCATCGAACCGTCGGCCATCTTGATCTTGGAGTCGGGATGGTCGGTGCGGATGAAGTCCATCACCTCCTTGATATCGACGCTGCGGTTGACGCGGTCGTAAACCGGCACCCAGTCGTTTACGAAGGTGTATTTGCTCTTCGGCAGCGAGAAGGGCACGCCCGGCGCCTTGTTGGCCTTGGTCTTCATCTCGTCGATGTACCATTCGCCGCCCAGATAGGAGGTGTTCATGATGCGCACGTCGGGACGTACGCCGTAAACCTCCTGATTGTTCCACAGCGGGAAGGTGTCGTTGTCGCCGTAATTGAGGATGATCGAGTTGGGCAGCGTGGACATCAGGTAGTTCCAGCCGATGTCGCGCGCCATGTAGCGGTGCGAACGGTCGTGGTCGTCCCAGTTCTGCGCCGCGAGGATCGTCGGGACGACCATGCAGACCGCCGTCGCGGCAACTGCCGCGGTGACGTTTTTGCGCTTGGTGAGCCATGCGACGAGGTCGCGGACCGCCAGCACGCCGAAGCCGATCCAGATCGAGAACGCATAGAACGAACCCGCGTAGACGTAGTCGCGTTCGCGCGGTTCGCCCGGCGAGGTGTTGAAATAGAACACCAGCGCGATGCCCGTCATGATGAAGAGCCAAAGGACGATCGAGAAGTTGCGTTCGTCGCGGTTCAGCTGGTAGATCAGTCCGATCAGTCCCAGCAGGAAGGGCAGGAAGTAATAGGTGTTGCGGCCCTTGTTTTCGGCGATTTCGCGGGGCAGGTCGTCCTGCGGGCCGAGGAATTTCTCGTCGATCCATTTGATGCCCGACAGCCAGTTGCCGTCGGTGATCTGCGTGCGTGTGGGCTGTATGTCGCTCTGGCGTCCCACGAAATTCCACAGGAAGTAACGCCAATACATGTACGACAGCTGGTAGTTGAAGAAGAAGTTGAGGTTCTCGGCGAACGTCGGCTCGACGATCGTGCGGTCCTCGTAACCGTCGTTGTAGAGTTTCTTACGGCCGAAATCGACTACCTCGCCCCGTATGGGACGGCCCTGTTCGTCGCGGAGGATTTCACCCTTGTCGTCGCGCATGACGTCGGTCCGGGTGCGGTAGGCGCCCCACTGCTTGTACTCCTTCTCGCCTTTGCGGGCGTCCCACATGCGGGGGAAGAAGTGTACGAATTCGGGGGAGTGGGTGTAACCCGTGATGACCGAAGCGGGTTTGTATTTGCCGTCCTCGTCGAGGTAGTAGAACGATTTTTCCTTGTAGCCTTCGGGCGGCGCGGAGTAATAGGCGCCCAGCAGCAGCGGACGGTCGCCGTACTGGTCGCGGTTGAGCATCGACAGCAGTGCGTGCGGGTTGTTGGGGTTGTTGCTGTTCATCGGCGGATTGGCCGCGGCGCGGATCGTTACCGACGCGTACGACGAGAAGCCGACGAGCACCATCGTCGTCGAGAGCAGGATGATGTTCCAGACGACCTTGCCTTTGCGGTGGATGTACCATGCGGCCCAGCCGCAGCCCAGAATCAGCGCCAGCGCGAAGAGCACGATGCCCGAATTGACGGGCAGGCCGAGCGTATTGACGAAAAAGAGATCGACCATCGCCCCGACATAGACCGTGTAGGGGATGATGATGTTGTTGATGAAGAGCAGGATGGCGCCCGCGATCAGCGTGGCGTAGACCATGCCTTTGAAGGTCACCTTCTCCGTCTTACGGAAATAGTAGATGAATACCAGCGCCGGAATGGTCAGCAGGTTGAGGATGTGCACGCCGATCGAAAGGCCCATCATGTAGGCGATCAGCACGATCCAGCGTGACGAATGGGGTTCGTCGGCCTCCTCTTCCCATTTGAGCATCAGCCACACCACGAGCGCCGTGAACATCGACGAGAGGGCGTATACCTCGCCCTCGATGGCCGAGAACCAGAACGTGTCGGTGAAGGTGTAGGCCAGCGCGCCGACGATGCCTGCGCCGAGGACGGCCAGCGTGTTGGCCTGCGTCAGCTCACCGCCGCCGCGAGTCACCAGGCGCCGTGCCAGATGGGTGATGGTCCAGAACAGGAACAGGATGCAGAATGCGCTGGCGATGGAGTTCATGGCGTTTACGGCCACTCCCACGTAGTCGGGATTGCCAAAGGCGAACAGGGTCGCCAGCCGGGCCAGCATCATGAACAGCGGTGCACCGGGAGGGTGCCCGACTTCGAGTTTGTAGGAAGTTGCAATGAATTCCGAGCAGTCCCAGAGGCTCGAAACGGGTTCCATCGTCATCAGGTAGACCGCGGCGGCGATGGCGAAGACCGCCCAGCCGACGATGTTGTTCCAGCGTTTGAAGAATGTCATATTGTTTTCGGTATGTTCGCTTTGTTTCGTGCAAAAGTAATCATTTAACGGCGAAATCCAATCAATATTACCCGCCGAGGCGGAAAGTTTTTATTTTTAGGGCTTTTCGGCGGCCGGGCCGCGGGGGCTTCTGTTTCAGGCTCTCTGCCGGAGGCGGCAGGCGCTGCGCGGGCGGACGCCGGTCGTCATTCCCCGGTCGCGGCAGGGCCGCCGTGCGGCCCCAGGCGGCGATGCTGTCGCGCGCCTGGGCGCTAGGGTCGCTGGGCGTCCAGCGCAGGCCCGGC
>QRFC01002671.1_pt1 | contig 12747 bp, 9 predicted proteins | sample 1861061 | NCBI WGS metagenome assembly QRFC01 (sample SAMN09711282, study PRJNA482702) | Human gut metagenome, whole genome shotgun sequencing project. | reverse complement strand
ACACTTTCTTTTTTCTGTTTGGCGAAAGCGACTACGGTTACTTCTTCCAACTCATCCGTTTTTGCTTCCATTACAATATTCAGGAATTTCTGTCCGGTATACTTAATTTCCTTAGTTTCCATACCGATATACGAAACAACCAGGGTACTGTTAAGAGGACAATCATCAAACTCAAAGTTACCATCCATATCGGCAATAACCCCTTTCGTACTACCTTTTATCTGCACCGTAGCACCAGGTAAAGGATCTCCTCCCGTATCCGAGATTTTACCTTTGAATTTCGACGATTGTTGAACTTTGGCTACCACGGGAAATACTTCAGCCCGAAGGTCTCGACAGGGTAGTCCCACAACTGTTAATAAAAATGCCGGTAATATCCATCCATATGAATATTTTCCAGGCTTCGTGCTTTGAATCTTCTGAGGCTGACAGCATTGACCGCTACACCTCTTTCGCAATCTAATCATTACACTTGCTAATTTAAGGTTAATAAACAAAAACAGGTCTAAGAATTATTTAATATGAATAGTCGTTTTATCATCATAGTTCTTGGAGAACTATGGCTATACGATAAGTTACTATGTATTACACACATAGGCAAATTAATTGATAAATAAGGATACTAATAGAAAAGATATAATTATAGTAACAGAGGAAACACAAGCCAATAATGATGGTAAATTATTTCACAAAATTCCTAAGATATGTGAGATACTAAATATTCCAATAATGACATTGCCGGAATTATTAACGGAATACGATGTAATAGATGCATTGTTCAAATAAACTCCGATATAGTTTCATACATTTAAATAACAAACTGAGTCACATGAAGACCCGGGACGCACTTATATAAGTGCGTCCCGGTTTACTTCGTGTACTAATGTTATGTAGAGGTTATTCCTCGTCGAAAGGTTATTACAAATCCCGGTATTCGATCGTGTAACCACATTTGTCGGGATTCAACAGCACGGTTTTCCAGTAGTTCTCGGTCCCGTCTTCCTGAAGATCGTCTTCGTATCCGGTCGCACCGGTAGGCACGATCAGTTTCTTTTGTCCGTCAGGCACGTTCAAGCCTGCCAGATAGTTTCTGCCGTGGTCTTCATTGATCATTCCGAAATCCTCGAATTTCACCGCAGGGGCTTTCATAGCTTTGCAGGTGATGGTTTCCAGATTGTAGCATCCGAGCAACACCCTATTGTTGAAAGCGGCCGTATTGGACGGGAAGGTCACGGATGTCAACGCTTCATCCTGATAAAAGAATCCGAGTCCGAATGTCAACGGAGCTTCCCCGTCTTCGATAACGGCGGTTTTCAGGTTCGGCATATCGGCGAACGCCACCTGTTCAACCGTGGATACCGTACCCGGAATGGTGATCGACTCCAGAGCCGTCCAACGGAAAGTTTCAGATCCTATGGATGTAATATCGTTGGAGAAAGTTGCCGATGTCAGTTGTTCGCATTGTTTGAACATCCTCGGCGACAGTACGGTAACCGCGTTGGGAAGTACGATCGAAGAAATAGATGTTCCCGCAAAAGCGCCATATTCAATACTGGTCACCGATTCGGGCAGATTGATCTCTGTTATGCCCGAACAACCGCTGAACGCATTGTACCCGATGGTTTCCAGTTGCGGCGGGAAAGTTACGGCCCGAATGCTTTTGCAGTTGGCGAATATTTGATCGGGAATCGCCGTCATATCGTCGGGGAAAGTTACGTTCTGTATCTCTAAATGTTCGCACCCCTCGAACAGCAGACGCTCGTAAGTGGTAATGTTCGACAAATTGACGGTTCGCAGATTCGTACAGCCTCTGAAAGCCATTGTCCTTAACGTCGTCACGCTTTCGGGCAGTGTGACTTCGGTCAGCGAGGTGCAGTTCTGGAAACCGCCGGCCCCGATATATGTCATTGCATCGGTCAAACCGACACTTACCAAATTACTGCACCCTTTGAAAAAATAGGCCGGCATATAGGTAATGTTCTCCGGGAATATGAACGAACGCAAAGCTGTGCTGTTTTCGAAGGAGTTGTTGAACATGGTATTCCTTTCGAATATGGCTTTGCTCAGGTCGATCACTTCGAGATTCCGATCCTTTATCGCGGTAAGATGATTCTGAGTCAATTTCTGTCCCCCGACGGAGAGTGCCGCGAATGAAGAATAGGTTCCTTCCGGCATATCCGCTGTTTCCCATTTCGTCCAAGCTTCACCATCAAGCGAATAGTAAAGTCCCGTTTCGGTAGGCGTATCTTTCGGCTCGGTCGTTTCGATGTCGTCTCCGGCGAAAGCGGCTTCGGTCTCGACATGGAGCGTTCCGGTTTGAGTAAGCAGGGCGCCGGTCACGTTGGTGCGGTAGTTCTGTTGCAACGGAATGTTGGTCATGTTATATGTCACGACTTCGCTATTGTCGGCACGGTAGAAATGCACGTCCATATCCACTACGTTTTTCCCTTCGGACGAAGTGAAATAATAGCCGGTGAACACCTTGTTCTTGTCGGGCGCAGCACCTTCCTTTTCGGTCTTGACAGCCACATACGAGCGGAGATCGGAAGTCGCCGAACCGAACGAAGTCCCGGTCAGTACATTGAAATCCGCCGCCGTCGTTATGGTAAGGCCGGTGTAGGCGGGTCTGAAGCTCTCCTCCACCTGCTCATAGTCCGTAGTAAAGATATTGAGCTGCGCTACGGCACGGGTCAGGGTAATGGTTTCGTTTATGGGTGCATCTGCGGTCACTTGCTTGTGTGCCGAAAAAGCATCGCGGGTAGCTGCCAGCTCGTAGTCGTGCTGCTCGTCGGTAATATAGGTCTTTTCGGACCGGCTGACCTCCTTCAAACCGTTGACGGTCGTATAGTGCATATCCTCGTTGCCGCCGTCCTCGGCATAGTCGGCCCACAAGAGAAAATCGAAAGTACGGCCGGAAAGGAGCGTGACGTCGAAAGAGGTCGTCTTGTCTGCGTCCGCCTCCTTTACGATCCGTTTGTAGAGTTCGGGCTTATCGCCGCTTGTCCAGATTTCGAGGATATACCGCAGGTGGTATCCCTCTATGTCCGCTACCTGTTCGGTTACGGCCCTCGATTGCGGGGCCGACGGCAGCCGCGTAGCGAGTGAAACGGCTACCTCCTTCGTCCGGACTTGTCCCGGATCAAGCTCTTTGCTGCACGATGTAAAGGCCAACGCGGCCGATAACATCACCAATGAAAACAATGTGAACTTTTTCATAGAATTAGAATTATTAAAAAGGTGAAACTTAAAGGTAGATATCGTATTCTCCGTCATAATCCGGATCGATGCCCACACCGGAATTGTAGCTTCGGGTCAGAAAGTCCCCGTATATCCGGGTGACGACATTCCGCTTATAGGGAATGCGGATGCCGGTGCTTTCGCTGACGAGTTCGCCGCCGTCGTCATATATGCGTATGTCGGCCGTTACGGCGGATTCCGTACCGTTGACGAACACATAATCGAAAGCGAGCGTAGCCGAGGTTTCGGTCACTTCGGCCAGCGATGCGTTGAAAGCGACTCCCTGCACGGCATCGCTGGGATTGTCCGTAGCCGCGTTATACGTGGACGGCAGGTATCCCCGGTAGGCGACCTCGACCCGGTAAGAGGAGAGGTCGCCGCCCGTTCTCGCTTCGGCGGCACGCTGCCGCCGGAACTCCGCCACGTCGCGCGTGATGATCTCGTAGCGGGCGAGGGGCCTGTCGAGGGTGATTCGTTCCTCGACGACTGCGTTCCGCTGTCCTCTGTATCGGGAAAGGTCTATGCGTTTGTTGGCGGCGAAGGCGTCTTTCGTTTCCGCATTACCGCGATAAGTTCCGCAGAAACATACGCTGTGAAGTCTGTCGGCCGTGTAATGCAATTCATCCCCCGTTTCGGCATCCTGATAATCGGCCCATGCGAGGAGCAGGTAGGCCCGGGGAGCAAATTCGAGCGTCAGTTCTACGGGATCGTCGCAAAAGGCCCTTTCGTCCAACGGGATCACCTGCCGCAAGCAAGGTTCGGCCCCGTATATATCGGAAGGGTACAGTTCCCCGCCGGGATGGTTGTCGGTATAAGCCTCGACGATCAACCGGGCAGGCCCTGCGGCGTTTTCCGTTCCGGCAGCGCCTGCACGGGTAATTTCATGGACATCCTCAAAAGGGGTAAGGAAGTTTATGTCGGCCATGATCCGGACCTCCATCGTCGAAGGTGTTCCGAAATCATCCGGAAATTCGTGCACGTCGCAGGCGGTCAGCCATGCCAGCGGAAGGCATATCGCCAGGTACAGTAGTCTTTTCATCGCCTGCCTCCTTTCTTTTTCAGGTCGAACGTATAGGAGAACGACACGGCGGCGTTATCTACCCCGAAGAAGGTCTTGCGGACGGTCGAGGAATACGCTCCGCCGGGTTCGTTGTGGAACTTGTCGTAATGCAGGCGGTACGCGCCCGCGCCGAGCGAGAACTCGACGTTCCAGCGGTCGCTGCGGCCGAGGGGCATCCGGTAGCCGACGCTTACGCCTCCGCCCAAAGCCGGGGTCATCCCGTCGTGGTCCTGTATGCGCCACTTGCCGCCGAGGGCGAGATTGTACGAGGCGACGCCGAAGTGGACGCCCGCGAAGAGGCGGCGATCCCGCGTGGGCCAATAACGCAGTTCGGGCTGGGCGGCCAGTATGCGGAACTTGGTCGTCCCGCTGAAGTAGTTCCATGCGGAGTAGTAAACCGGGATGTTGAGCGACAACCTTTGCGAGAGGTCTATCTCCACCGCGACATTACTTATGGCCATAGCCCAGCCGACGGCGTTGGTCTTGACTACGAGCCGGGGAGTCCACCCCTTCGCTTCGGGACTGGCCTTGCCTATAAGTGCCGGGATTGCTTCCCCGGCTTCGTCCGTACGTTCAGGTGCGGCGGCCGTATCGGGAACGGTTGCCGGTTGCGGCTCGTCGTTCTCCGCAGGTTTCAGTCCAGGTTCCGGAGCAGGGGGCGGAGCGACCGCAGGCGGTTGCGTGCTTTCCGGTGTTTCTTCCGACCGGAAGTATAATGTCACGACGACGCTGCTTCGCAGGTCGGGGAAGAACTCCCGCAGCATATAGCGATAAGGTTCGCCGCCGCGCAGGTCCATCAGCCGTTGTTTACGGCCGCCCACGACCTGGTTCTTTTCATCGAAGATCCAGACGGGCGTGTTGTCCAGCACGTCGAGCACTTCGTCGCGGTACAGCATGCCGGATGCGGCCACCTGTGCCCGCAGTTCGTCCCACGCTATCCCGGCGGCCTGCCTGTCGATCAGGGAGGCGGGAACGGAGCCGTGGCGGACTATCCATGAAGAGAGCGAATCGGCACGCCGTTCGGAGAGCAGTTCGTTGGCACGGTTAGCCCCGTCCGGGGAGGCGTAGGAACGTATGGAGATACGTTCGAGGCGGCCCGCAGAGCGTGCCTCGCCGATATACCGTACCAGTCGGTCCAGCGCGGCGCGGTTATCGCGGAATCCCGGTTCAACGTAGCGGTAGCCTGCTCGGTAGTAGATACGCACCGAATCGGCTCCCTGTCCGGCATGGGCCGACAGAAAGCACGACAGGCAAATGACCGATAAAAAGATTCTTTTCACCGACATAGCCGCGAACATCCGTTAACCCGTTCGTAACCGGGAAAATCTTTCATGTCGTTGCGGAGGCCGGTAATGTTGTATTGATCGAATCCGGTCGGCACGGCTCCGACCGATAGAGCAGAGATAGGCAGATTGTGTTTCATGTGTGTAAATCGGTCCCGCCCGTCCCCCGGCGGAAGTTTAGTTACACATATAAAAAAGACGTGGGACAGTACCTTTTATTTGCTTTTGAGGTCTTGGCCAACCGTGCAGACAAATAAACGAGTAAAGCCCACGTTTCCGTGAGCGTTTACGCTTTACTCTTGTCTGCGATTAAAACGGCCAAGTTTCAAAAGCAAGAATAAAAGCTAACGCTTTTTATATTTTATCTCTTAATATTTCTCCGTTTATGCCATAGGCATCACCTTTAATTAATTGGTTTTCGCGGTAAATATACGAAAATTTGGCTAATATATTAATAAAATGCCGGGGAAAGGAGGAAAAGACTGGGGCGGGATCTATCTCATCCGCATTCCCCGGCCCTGTTCGCGGTCTTTAATCTCTCTTCCTAATCGTTCCAAGAATTCTTTCGCCTTTTGCCGGAACCATTGCAGGATCGGTATTAGGTCGATGAACAGTTGAAACCCTCCGGGGCCTTTTTCATCCCGCAGGAGCCGGGCTTCCGAGTGTTCGGTTTCAAAGTGCTGGGAGTGCTCGCGCGAATAGAGTTTGCCGGAGAAACGAACAGGCCGCATATTCACGAGGTCGCGGGCCATCTTGTCCGTGAATCCGAGCGAACGGCAATACTCTCCCCACTTGACAAGCTGGGGTATATCGGGAAACCAACCGTAAATGCGGTCTATCTCGCCTTGTAGTCTTTTGGCGGTCTGTTCATGTTCCCGCCTCTCCCGGTCTATCGTCTTGTTCTGCCTTTTTATCTCGGAGTGCAGGCGTTCGTTCTTTTGGGCAAGGTCATCTATCTGCTGTTGCTGCCGCTTGACTTTGGATGTGCCGATCATCGAGCCGATACCGTCGAGAATAATCGTGCCGACCTCAGCGGCGGAGTTCTTCAGTTTCTCGGTTCTCAGTTCTCCTTTTACCGCTTTGAGTTCCGCTTCGGCTTGTTCTTTGGCTATCCGGGTTTTCTCGGCCTCCTGCTTCTGCTTGGCGATGATGTAGTCCGTCCGTTCCAGATGCTCACGTCCGGTCTGCTCTTTGGACGTGCCGCGTTCCATGTCGAGCATTTCGGCCAGTATGGTTTGCATTTCGCTCATGTCCTTTTTGCCCAGCTTGCAGGACTTTCCCGTGTCGTGGTCCATCCAGTCCCATACGATATGGGCGTGGTAGTTCGGCTTCCATGTGGTTTTGTCGTTCGGGATTTGATAGTGCCCCTCGTCCCGATGGATGAAGATTTGCAGCGGCTTAATGCCCCATCGTTCCTTGCATACCTCGCAGAAATGCCGCAACTGTTCCATCGTGGTATCTTCCTTGATGACTACCACGCCCTCTTTGATCGGGGTGCTGCCACGGACTACGGTTACCTTGCCCGTCTTCTTGTTCACCCGTTCCCGGTCTTTGGTCTGCATCGCCCGGCCTGTCTTTTCCTTGACCATTGCGGCTATCTGTCTGTTACGTTCTTCAAGCGAGGTATCGCCCAGTTCAGGCGATACCCATTCCTCGTTTTTCGCCATGAGGTCGGTACGGATGTATATCTTTTCTTTGCGGATCTTGGCGAGATATTCCGCTAACCGTCTGTTATGCGCCCCGCTGCTCGTAACGAGGCAGGGCTTTATGTTGATGGATGTTTTTGCCATAATTGTCGGTGTTATAAATGAATGGGGGTCTTGGGGGCAATGTTCCCAAGCGGAGTTTCCAAAGAGAGGGTCACTCTTTGGTCGGGGGTGTCGGGGGCTGAAGGCCAGCCAACCGGGTCGAGGGCAGGGCCCTCGCGGGTTTTCAGGGCAGCGCCCTGAATCCCTCGGAAGAGCCCACAACTACCGAAGCGCAGCCGGTAGTTATAGTGAGCTATATCAAGGCAAGCCTTGAAGTTTCCCTGCCACTCCCTTTGTTCGTCCGGCGTTCCCCGGTATTGGGTTATCGAACCTTATGCTCGTGCGATTGTTGCTTGCGCTGCACTTGTTGCCGCTGCCTCTCTTGCAGGTATTCGTTCAGGTCTTTGTGCTGGCGGTAGTGCCCGGACTGGTCGGACAGGTTGCGGCATGCCGCTTTCAGTTCGGCGGTCGCTTTCCGTCCGGCATCGTCGTTGTCGAGGTAGGTATAGACCTGTTCGTGCGAGGCGATAAAGGATTTGGCCCTGCCGAGGTTCGTAACCGAGTTCAGCACTACGACATCCTGTACCGGGTGCGGCTGGTCTTTGAGCGTCACAAAGGACAGATAGTCCATAAAGCCCTCGAATACGAGGCAGTCCGCATGGCTTCCGTCCTTAGTGGTCGGGGCTTTCGAGGTACTGCCTTTGAAATACCTGCTCCGCAGTTCCCAGCCTCCGACATCGTTGCGGAACCCGACGGCAAAATACTCCCTGTCATTGATTGAATAGCGTACTTCCCGACAATGCTCCCGCGCGATGTCGATACAAATACCCCTTTCCGAGAGGTAGGCGATAAGGGCAGGATTTTCAAGCGGACGGATTTTCTCTATCGCAATGGCCGATTCGCGGCGCGGCGGTACAGGGTTACCGTTCCCGTGAAAAGAAAAAGAGGGCGTGCCGGAAATCCTCCGCTCCATCAGGCGCATGGCCTGACCTGCATCGCACCTTTCCAGCCGCATAACGAGGTCGATAAGCGTGCCGCCGTCGCCCGCGCTGTAATCTATCCAAAGGTTCTTTGTGTAATCCACTTTCATACTCGGCGTGCGGTCTTCGCGCATCGGGGAGCGGTACATGCCGTAATACCCCCGGTCTTTGGCCGGGCGGATGCCCAGCCCGGCGAGGTAATCTCTTATCGGAAATCTATTGATTGTCTTTGCGTCCATGACGTTGTGTTTTTAAGGTTGTGATCGTTTTTTCTTTCACCCGGAATCCTCTCCGGGCGGTTTAACGGTACGGGTAGCGGTTTAACCCGCCATACCGGTTTAGGATGGTTTAAGTCTATATATGCCCGTCCCGTACTAAACCGCCTGAAAGGGTCAATAATGGAAATCGGGATTGTAGCGGTATGCCTTGTCCTCTTTGAGGATCATCCGTTTGTTTTCCAGAAACGTTTTGAGCTTTTTCGCCTTGTTGATGCCGAAAGAGTGGCCGATGGCGGCATAGCTGCTTTGCAGCTTTCCGATAAGCGAGGCATAGGATACCCGGTCGGCCTCGGAGAAAAGCAGCTCCAACGCCTCGCGGTGTTTGACCTCACTGACCTCCCGATAATCGAACCCTTTGGGCGTTCCCGCCTGCGGAGGCTGGTAATTATCGACCGGTTCGGGCAGGCCGTCCGGGTTGATGCGGAACGCGAACGGCTCGAAATCCACATCGCGGATGTAGCTCGCCGCAACGAAACTTATATCCTTATCGAAATCGTCCTTAGTGATTTGCAGGACGGTTTCGGCCTTGTTGTTCAGTTCCGTTCCCAGATGGCCCCGCGTGTTGTCGTCGCCCTTGTTCAGGTGTAGGACGGTGTGGATGTGGATTTTCCTCTCATCCGTCCACCGCATCAGTTTCGTGATAAGGTCGGTCGATTCGCCGGGGTTGTTGATGTCGTACGCCAAATCGCGAATGCCGTCGATAACGACCAGTCCGAGGCCGTCTATTTCATAGATGGCCTGCTCGATCATTTTCAGCCGTTCTTTGGTCGCAAACTTCCGCAGGGACAGGAATACCAGTCCGTCGGGATGAACGTCGGCAGAAAGCCCCGCAAGGCGGAGAATACGGCTTATTACCCGGTTGCAATGGTACTCGCTCTGCTCGGTGTCGGCGTAGAGTACCCTGCGCTTGCCCGGCGGCAGAGAGGCCGAATAGTTCAATACCGTGCTGCCCGTCATGGCCGCCGCAACGATAGCGCAGACGTTGAACGTCTTTTTGCTCTTGGCCTTGCCGGTGGACGCGCTGAAGTTACCCAGCGTGCCGATAACCGAATCCTCCACCCGCAGGATCACTGGCGGGGCCTCGAACTCGTCCGTAACGAGCAAGAGAGCGTCCCGCCATGTGCTTGCGGTCTCGGACGGTACGGGAACTGGCGCAGGTGCAGGGTTCTTATGGGAATCCATAGACTATTTCCTCCCTCCGGTTCTTCGGCCGGCCAGTTCGAGCGCCAGCTCCGCATCGACGATGATCTTACGGCCGATCTGCGTAATGGCTTTGTCTATTTTTCCGCTCTGCTTGATGCGGTTGGCCGTAGGCAGGCTGCACCCGAACAATTCGGCGATCCCCCGGATGCCGTAAACGTGTTTCTTCTGCGGGGCAACGACATAGGGTTGTCGCTCCGGTTGCTCGCTGCTGTTCTGTTGCAGGTAAAGAAATTCTTCACCCGTCATCTGCCACAGCGGTTTCGATTTCAATGCTTTTATATCCATAGACGAATCACATTTGGTAAGACATGCGATCGCCGGCCGGTCGATCGTGGTGCAAATGTAATTCGGCAAAAAACGGAGCGCGAGCAATCGTAGTCAATGCGGATTAACTGCACTGACTATGAGTGATATATAGAAATACTACGTGATACGGAATCGTACTACGGTCGTAGTCGAAACACTAAAAAGGAAGGTCGTAAAAGATCGTACGGTAATCTTTCGTCAGCGGTTCGCGTCGCTTGCGCTCGAAGTTCTGGCCGATCGGGATTCGGTAACGCTCCTCGAAAAAGCGTTTGATCGCCGCATCGCGGTTCGGAAGGAAATAGTCGTTGTCGAGCAGGCCGGCAAGAAACGTAACCAATCGTTTGATGTCCGGTTTGCCGTTCTTGTGCTTCGCCTGCCAATGCAGGTTCTCGTCGAGGTCGCCCGACCTGATTAATCGCGATTCCAATTCACGAAGTTTATCGAACATCCGCGACCGGAAAATTTCGTCGGGCAAAATGCTTTTGATTTCGATCGGCTGTACGTCCGATTCTATCGGTGCAACCGTTATTGTTTTCTTTTCAACGGGAAAATAGCTGTCGAAAATCGCAGCAAACGAACGGCTCGTTTCGCAGATGGCGGTGTAGTAGTCCCTGCATATCCATGCGGCGTTTTCCTGTCGGTAGCGATTGCGTTCATTGTCGAGTTCATTGAGTTCCGACCGGTTTTCCCGCAACAACTGTTCACGCTCCCGTTCCGTCGGATAGGGGTATTCTTCGATCAGTTTTCTATCGCTCAACAGCAATGTACGTTTTCCAGCGAACAGATACTCCTCCTGAAGCCGGCAAAGAACCTCGAAATCGACTTGGCTGAAAACCTCTTGGCGGGTTTCGCAGATATGGATATTCTCCCGTATCAAATCCCGCAAACGGACAAGCACCCGATCTTCGATTCCCTCGGCGACAAGGCGCAGGGCGACCTGTTCGACAGGTACGGCACACAATGCGACATAGGAATCCCGATATGCCTGCTGCCGGTCAACCTGATAAGCATTCGTCGTACAGGGATCGGACTTCAGACATTTGTTGAGCGTTTCGTAAACTGCGGTCAGTTCCGTTATCGAAGTATAAATATCCTTCTCCATAATCACAACGTGTTGAATTTATCCATCGCGCTGGCCTTGATGTCGTCGGCGATGTCGATGTAGGGCTTCATCGCTTTGTAATCGCTGTGTCCCGTCCATTTCATTACAACCTCTGCCGGAATACCCAACGCCAGCGCATTGCAGATGAATGTTTTTCGGCCTGCATGGGTACTCAACAATGCGTATTTTGGGAAAATTTCATCTATGCGCTCGTTCCCCTTGTAGTACGTTTCCCGTACAGGTTCGTCAATCTCCGCGAGTTCGCCCAGCTCTTTCAGATAATCATTCATCTTCTGATTGCTGATAACAGGCAATACCATGTCGTCCTCAAATTGGACATCCTTGTATTTTTCAAGTATGGTTTTGCTGTAATCATTCAGTTCGATGATCAGATTGTCGGCAGTTTTTACCGTGGTTACTTCAATATGGTCGGATTTGACATCACATCTTTTTAAGTTGCGAACGTCCGAGTATCGAAGACTTGAGAAGCAACAGAACAGAAAAACATCCCGGACACGCTCCAGATATTGTTTGTCTTGCGGTATCTGATAATCTTTCAGTTTGTTCAATTCGTCCCATGTTAGGAATATGACCTTTTTAGGGGTAGTCTTCAATTTCGGCCTGAATGTGTCGTATGCGATATTCTGATGGTAGCCTTTCTTGAAACTCCAGCGCAGGAACCATTTGAGAAATCCGAGTTGTTTCCCTATGGTGCTGTTCCTCATGTCCTTTTTATCGCGCAGGAAATTTATATATTCATTCAATCCGAACTCGTCGAAATATTCAAAGGCAACATCCTCCTTAAACTCTTTAATGTGGGCTTTTACGGCTGCGAACTTTTCGTAGGTAGATTTAGTCCAGTTATTCTGGTTGCCGCATTCCTTGACAAACTCATCGAACACCTCCCAAAAGCTTATTCGAACATCTTCCTGCTGTTCTCCGTTCGTGTCTTTCATTCGCAGGTTAAACGCATCCTTTAGCTGTTGTGTGGTCGGCATGGTTTCCCGCACCTCGAACTCCTTGAACACATTTTGAATCTCGGTATAATATTTCAGAAGGTCAGCATTGATTTCGGACGCGCTTTGCTTCAGCTTGTTGGTGCATCCATTCTTTACCCGTTGCTTGTCAGCATCCCACTTGGCCACATCAATGCGGTAGCCCGTTGTAAACTCGATGCGCTGGCTTGCGTATATCACGCGCATACGGATAGGCACATTTTCTATGATCGGAACGCCGTTCTTTTTCCGGCTCTCCAATGCGAAGATGATATTTCGTTTGATATTCATATTTGGGTGTGCTTAAAATTCAACACCCAAATATACACCCAAAAATTAAAATAGCAAAAGAAATTCAGAGATATTTCGGTTTATTACAATTTGCAACAACCTAATAATTAGCAGTAAATTGCAATTTTATGATACTCTTTAATTATTTAGGTTCGAGAGCCTCTCTCTCCGCTTAGAAATTCGCAAAGAATCACAAATACCCGTATAATCAACTGATTATGCGGGCATTTTCTTTTTCCCCTTCTCAAAGAATCCCGGTTATTC
>QRFC01002668.1_pt1 | contig 12762 bp, 7 predicted proteins | sample 1861061 | NCBI WGS metagenome assembly QRFC01 (sample SAMN09711282, study PRJNA482702) | Human gut metagenome, whole genome shotgun sequencing project. | reverse complement strand
AAAACCCGAGTTATGTCAAGGCTTATAATTTTATTTTTGAAATATTTAAGCTAAACTTAATATTTCGAATAAAATTATTTCTTTAAAACACCGAAAGTATTCAGATTTCTTATTAAAAAAGGTCGAATTAAAAAAGGTCGGACAAAACAAATTGCCCGACCTTTTTCTAATCAAGATATACCGTGTTCGATAAAGAATCATACCAAAAACAACAAAATCTCATTTTATTTTAATTTTTCTTCCATAAGAGTGGCAAGAGATTCCGCACGCTCTTTAATCAAGGCTTCATCGCTGCCCTCAATCATAACACGCACAAGCGGTTCCGTTCCGCTCGGACGGATAAGTACCCTTCCGTTGCCGTCAAACTCGGCATTTAACTTTTCTATTGCCGCCCTAATTTCAGGAACAGCCATATATTTATCCTCACTTTTAAACTCATTATTAACTCGTGCGTTCACAAGAACCTGAGGATAAATATTCATTACCGATGCAAGTTCGGACAACGGCTTGTTTGTGCGTTTCATAACCGAAACAAGACTTATTCCGGTAACAAGCCCGTCACCCGTTGTGTTATTGTCAAGCAAGATAACGTGTCCCGATTGTTCGCCGCCTATCTTATGACCGTGTTTGAGCATTTCTTCGAGAACATATCTGTCACCGACTTTGGTCTGTTTTATGTTAAGCCCAAACTTTTCGCCCATTTTAAAGAATCCAAGGTTGCTCATAACCGTTGCAACAACCGTGTTGTCCGAAAGAATACCTCTCTCTTTCATATCCAATGCGCATATTGCCATAATTTTATCGCCGTCAACCTCTGTACCATTTTCGTCCACAGCCAAAACTCGGTCGGCGTCACCGTCAAACGCAAGTCCTGCGTCCGCTCCGCATTCTTTGACAAACTCGCAAAGATTATTCAGATGTGTTGAGCCGCAACCGCTGTTTATGTTGATTCCGTCGGGTTTGTCACAGGTAACAAATACTTTTGCGCCAAGCTTTTCAAGAGCTTTCTTTGCCGTAACGCTCGATGCGCCGTTGGCACAGTCAATGGCAATTTTAAGTCCGTCAAGACGAACATCCGTTGTTGACACGGCAAAATCTATATATTTGTCAACCAAAGTTTTATCCTCTGTACAATGGCCTATCCGCTCATGCGTAGCACGAACCACTTCTTCGGATTTATCGAGAATTATTCCCTCAATACGATTTTCGGTTTCATCGCTCAGCTTATATCCGTCACCGTTGAAAAATTTGATACCGTTATGTTCAAAAGGGTTGTGCGATGCCGAAATCATAACGCCTGCATCAAATCCGCATTTTCTCACAAGATAAGCGATAGCCGGTGTGGGAATAACCCCTGCGCTGACAACCTCTGCGCCTATGCTGCAAAGTCCTGCCGTCAGAGCGCACTCTAATATATCACCCGAAATACGCGTATCCTTACCCACAAGGATTTTAGGCTTTTTTCCGCTGCTTTCGGTCAGAACATACGCCCCCGCCTTACCAATTTCAAGCGCAAGTTCGGGTGTAAGCTCTTCGTTTGCTATTCCTCTTACTCCATCCGTTCCGAATAATCTTCCCATATATAAATTCCTCCGAAATTCAAAATCGTATTTTTTAACATATAAATTATATGCTAAAAAATACGATTTGTCAACGTCTATTCGGATTTTTCCGAAAAAATTGTGCAAATACTCGGTACAATCCTCCAAAACGCATTATTAATGTCCAAACGTAAAACGTCTGTTTTTTTGTTCTATCAATATATCTCTTTTTGACAAACGCGGTCAACTTACAAACGCCGTTAAAAGCGCATACATAAGCGGAATCGTTATTACGCAAAGAGTATGTGAAATCATCGCCATTGACGCACCGGTCGATGTATCGCCGCCGTAAGCCGCCGGGAATACAACCGTATTCAATCCGAGCGGTGTTCCGAACGCAATCAAAGTCAGATAAAGCGCACCTTTATCTGCCCCGATAAAATGCAATATGACCATAAACAAAAGCGGCAGAACAATAAGCCTCAGCGCTGTTGCGATATACACGGCTTTGTTCTTTAAAAGTCCGACAATATTATATCCGCCGATTACAAATCCGGTTAAAATCATTGCAAGAGGTCCCATACATGACGCACAGTTCGTCACAGTAGATTTTATAAATGACGGAACATATTCCGCTGCCCCGGTCAAACCGAGCAAAGCCCCTATGATAATCGACACAAAAATCGGGTTCAACAAATTTTTCAAGGCGCTGCCGCTGTTATTTCCTCTGGGAATAAGAATAATCACACCCCATGTATAAACCGCAACATTAAGCGGCAGGATATACAGCATATAATTATAGAGCATTTTATCGCCCATAATCGCCGGCACAATCGCATTGCCCATAAAAGAAAAGTTCCCGAACGCAAGCGCGTATTTATAGATATTTCTTTTATATGCATCATCGCGCGCAAACACTTTTGACAGCGGAAGAGCAATCACAATCGCAATCACAAGTGCAATTGCACTGTACAGAATAAGCTGATAATTCTCGGATACGGATTGAACCGTACAATATTTCATAAATGTGTTTATGATAAGTGCAGGCACAAAGAAATAATTCTCGAGTTTTGACAAAACCGTTGCCGTATTATCGGGCGCAAGTTTAAGCTTGTTTGCACCGAATCCGATAAGCATACACAAAAACATAACCAACATGGGCGACAGAGTCGCCTTAAAAGTTTCAAACAATTTATAACATCCTCTCTCTATTATCCGATACGTTAAAACTGTACCTGCTGATTTGGGTCACCATCAGCTATAATAAGCTGATGCAAGATATTTGCCGCACACCAAACAAGCTCGTCACAAGGTCTCTTTCGATAAAATTCCGCAGTTCTCGGCGTTGAAACGGGTGTTGAGTCAATTTCCCGTTTTTCATCTTCATTCACTTTAATTTTAAGGACATTAGGTTCTAAATTTGTACCCGTCAAAAGATTTTTACAGATTATCGAACCGTTACGATACTTAAATTTCTCCGCTAATTTTTGTATCAAGGCATAATGCTTATCTTTTGCTTTTTTATCTTTCGGGTCGGAATATCCGTAAAGCACTCCGGCAACAATAAACATTCCCGATACCGCACCGCATACCTCTCTCATTCTGCCCATTCCGCCGCCGAAAGAAGATGCAAGTTTTATCGCGGTATCAAAGTCCATACCCATCTCTCCGGCAAACGCACCGACAACCGCTTGGGCGCAATTGTACCCCTCTTTAAACAGCTGTCTTGCTCTTTCCGCTTTTTTATCATACATAATTATCCCTGCTGTTCTATTTTGATTTTTTATATTCGGCTAAAGCCTTTGCAAGCTGGTCGGGGCATGATGTTCCCCTGCCGTTGCAATCAATACCGCTTAGCAGAGATATAAGCTTATCTATATCCATTCCCTCAGCGAGTTTTTGAACACCTTGAGTGTTTCCGCTGCATCCGCCGCAGAATTTTACATTGTGTACTGTATTTCCGTCAACTTCAAAATCAATTTCTCTCGAACACGTTCCGTGTGTTTTATAACTGTATTTATCCATTTTTATTTTCCTTTCTTAAAGTAAACACCGATTGATTTTCGCACATATATTACATAAAAACTTTAAATTCAAATTTTTCAATGATTACTTGTCCTATTTTATTTTGAGATGCATCGGCAAACCGTTTTTATAAATGATATTCATCTCGCCCATAATCAACGGCCGTGCATATTTAATAAACTCATCGCTTACATAAGTATTATCATTAACTATCCATTCGGAAGGCACAGTCTTTTCTATATTGGCTATGCTTTTAATATCCGCCGTTTCAACACTGTACACGTATTCCGAATTATCGAAAATACGCCGAATCACCGACATTTCTGCCGTCCTTCCGTTAAATGCGGCTTTCACCGCCGCAGCACCTGTTGCAACAGCCTCATTAATATCCTGCTTAGACGCAAAATGCGCCGCACTTCGCTGAAGGGTACTGATTTCGATTCCTCTTGCCTTTACGCCGAGAGTTTTTCCGAGATAATTCGCCAAGAATTGTCCCGTACCGCTCATTATTTTATGTCCGAATGCGTCAAGACCCGCGTATACCGACCCTGCCGCCGCAACATACTCTCCGTTTGAATCGCGCAATGCCTCGGATACAGCAAGCACAACAGTGTCTTTTTCGGCAAGCAGTTTTTTCACTTTATCAGCACATTTTTCTATATCAAATGCCGTTTCGGGAAGATAAATCAAATCAACCCCACAGCAATCGTCATCTTTTGCCAGTGCCGCCGATGCGGTAAGCCACCCTGCGTTTCTTCCCATTATTTCTATTACTGTAACGGATTTAAGGTCATAAACCGAGCTGTCGCATATTATTTCTTTTACCGATGCGGCAATATATTTTGCCGCACTTCCGAATCCCGGAGTATGGTCCGTTACCGCAAGGTCATTATCAACCGTTTTCGGCGCACCCATAAATCTTATATTACTTCCGATTTTTTTGGCATATTCCGAAAGTTTGGCAATGGTATCCATTGAATCGTTACCGCCGATATATACCAAACAAAAGATTTCGAGCTTGTCCAATATTTTAAAAAGTTTTTTATATATCTGCGGCTCTTCCTCATAATTCGGAAGCTTGTACCTACAGCTTCCGAGCGCCGCCGACGGGGTTTGTTTTAAAATATCGCACTCCCTGTCACCTATAATATATTGTGACAAATCAGCGTATTTTTCATTCAACAGTCCTTGTATTCCGCCAATCATTCCGTAAACTTTGTCCGCACCCTGTGCGACCGCCTCGGTATACGCACCCGCAAGAGTAGCGTTTATCACCGCTGTAGGGCCGCCAGATTGACCGATTATAACATTTTTCACCGGTATACCTCCGTTTTGATTTTTGCATTTAAAAGCGGACAGCAAATATTGCCGCCCGCTTTTGTTTTTAAAGAGTATGTTTAATATACAGATTTTTATCCGTATGCCGCCGAAATACAGCTCAACCGTATTTCAGCCAAGGTCTGAATCTTAAAATCAGATATTTCTTCCGATTAAGCCCAATTCAGATTCCTCTTCAGCAGCCTGAAAAGTAGGATAAACCTCAATCTCATTATACTGTCCGATACCTGTTCCGGCAGGAATAAGCTTACCGATAATAACGTTCTCTTTAAGGCCAATCAGCGGGTCTTTCTTGCCTTTGATTGCCGCATCGGTAAGAACACGAGTTGTTTCCTGGAACGATGCCGCCGATAAGAATGATTCGGTTGCCAAAGCAGCCTTTGTTATACCCATAAGCTGTATCGAGAATTCAGCGGGTTCTCCACCCTCTGATATTACCTTATTATTTATATCTTCAAGCTCATAAATGCTTATAAGCGAACCCGTAAGCAATCCGGTATCACCGGCAGATTCAACCTTAACCTTGTGCATCATCTGTCTTACGATTACCTCGATGTGTTTATCATTAATATCAACGCCCTGTAATCTGTACACACGCTGTACTTCTTGAATAAAGTAATTCTGTACGGCGGTTGCACCCAGAATTGCAAGAATATCATGCGGATTGAGCGAACCCTCTGTCAACGGGTCACCTGCATTTATTTCTTGTTCGTCACGAACCTTTATTCTCGAACCGAACGGTATCATATATGTTGCCGATTCGCCCGTTTCTTCGTTCATAACGATTATTTCACGCTTGTTTGCAACCTCGGTAATACGAACACGACCCGATATTTCGGATATGATTGCAACACCCTTAGGTCTTCTTGCTTCAAACAATTCTTCGACACGCGGAAGACCCTGTGTGATGTCATCACCTGCGACACCGCCGGCGTGGAATGTACGCATTGTAAGCTGTGTACCCGGCTCACCGATTGACTGTGCGGCAATGATTCCGACGGCCTCACCAACATTAACCGGCGTTCCGTTTGAAAGGTTATGACCGTAACATTTAGCACATACGCCGATTTTGCTGCGGCACTTAACAACAGAACGGATTTTAACTTCTTTAATTCCTGCGGCAACTATTTGTTTAGCCTTAGCAGCCGAAATCATCTCGTTTTCGCCTATGATGAATTCACCTGTTTCGGGGTTGACAATCGCTTCGGTTGTGGTTCTGCCTTCAAGTCGGTCAATCAACGGTTCGATAATTTCGTTTCCGTCACGAATATCCGAAACGATAATTCCGTCACGAGTTCCGCAATCTTCTTCACGAACTATTACGTCTTGCGATACGTCAACCAGACGACGAGTTAAGTAACCCGAGTCGGCTGTACGCAGCGCGGTATCGGTAAGACCCTTACGCGCACCGTGAGTAGAAATAAAGTATTCAAGGACGGTAAGACCCTCACGGAAGTTCGAACGAATCGGAATCTCGATTGTACGACCCGATGTATCCGCCATAAGTCCGCGCATCGCGGCGAGCTGACGCATCTGGTTTACACTACCACGAGCACCGGAGTTCGCCATCATATATATAGGATTGAGCTGTTTAAGGTTATCCATCATTGCGTCAGTTACTCGATTCGACGTTTCGCTCCAGATAGCAATTATATGACGATGCCGTTCTTCATCGGTCAAAAGACCTCTGCGGTATTTTCTCATAACCTTGTCAACTTTTTCTTCCGCCTCGGCAAGCAACGCCTGTTTTGCCTCAGGTATCTTCATATCGTCAACGCAGACGGTTATTGCACCTATCGTGGAATACTTATATCCCATTGCTTTTATGTTGTCAAGCAAAGTTGCCGTCTCGGTAATTCCGTGAATTTTTATCGAAGCGTTAATAATCTTTCCGAGCAGCTTTTTATCAACACCCGGTTCAACATTATCATTGATTGCCTCTTTAACCGCCGGCTTTTTAAGAACGCCGTCACCTATTTCAAGTTCAAACGCCTTTGACGGGTCATCTCTGTTAACAAATCCCAAATCTTGAGGAATCTTTTCATTGAATATGAGCCGTCCGACAGTGGCATCAATCATACCTGTCCGCGGCAAGCCGTTTATAATCTTTGTCACTCTGACCTTAATCGGCGCGTGCAGTCCGACCGCATGGTTGTTATAAGCCAAAACAGCCTCTTCTCTGCTTGAAAATACCTTGCCTGTACCAATCTCGGTATCGTCTTTTAATGTCAGATAATAGCTTCCGAGAACCATATCCTGTGTCGGTACGGTTACAGGCTTTCCGTCCTGAGGTTTGATAAGGTTGTTGGCGGACAACATAAGGAATCTCGCCTCTGCCTGTGCCTCGGTCGAAAGCGGAAGGTGAACAGCCATCTGGTCACCGTCAAAGTCAGCATTAAACGCCGTACAAACGAGAGGATGCAGCTTTAACGCCTTACCCTCAACCAAAACGGGTTCAAATGCCTGAATACCAAGCCTGTGCAGAGTAGGTGCACGGTTCAACAGAACGGGATGCTCTGATATTACATCTTCCAATACATCCCATACTTCGGGCTGAACACGTTCAACCTTTCTCTTTGCCGATTTTATGTTATGCGCAAGCCCGTCCGATACAAGTTTTTTCATCACGAACGGCTTGAACAGTTCAAGCGCCATCTTTTTGGGAAGTCCGCACTGATAAATCTTAAGTTCAGGACCTACCACTATAACGGAACGACCCGAATAGTCAACACGCTTACCCAAAAGGTTCTGACGGAAACGTCCCTGTTTACCCTTTAACATATCCGAAAGGGATTTGAGCGGACGATTGCTCGGACCGGTTACGGGTCTGCCTCTGCGGCCGTTATCGATAAGAGCGTCAACCGCCTCTTGCAGCATACGTTTTTCGTTTCTTACTATTATTTCGGGTGCGTCCAAATCCAAAAGACGCTTTAATCTGTTATTTCTGTTTATTACACGTCTGTAAAGGTCGTTAAGGTCGGATGTTGCAAAACGACCGCCATCAAGCTGTACCATAGGTCTTATTTCGGGCGGTATTACCGGAATAACGGTAAGTATCATCCATTCGGGTTTATTGCCCGAATGACGGAACGCCTCAACAACTTCCAAACGGCGAACGGTACGAATCTTCTTTTGACCCTTTGCTCCATCCAAATCGGCGCGCAATTCATCATAAAGTTTATCGAGGTCTATAGCCTGTAACATTTCAAGAATAGCCTCGGCGCCCATTCCGGCACGGAATACATCGCCGTATTTTTCATAATTTTCAGTATATTCTTTTTCAGACAAAATCTGGTTCTTGCTGAGAGTCGTTTTGCCCGGATCTATAACCACATACGCTGCAAAGTACAAAACTTTTTCAAGCGCACGCGGTGACATATCAAGGATAAGTCCCAAGCGGCTCGGTATTCCCTTAAAATACCAAATATGCGATACGGGAACAGCCAGCTCGATATGACCCATACGTTCACGACGAACCTTTGAACGCGTAACCTCAACACCGCAGCGGTCACAAACAACGCCCTTATAACGCACTCTTTTATACTTTCCGCAATGACACTCCCAGTCCTTTTGCGGACCGAATATGCGCTCACAGAATAAGCCGTCTTTTTCGGGCTTTAGAGTTCTGTAATTTATAGTTTCCGGTTTTTTTACTTCGCCGCGCGACCATTCTCTGATCTTTTCGGGTGAAGCAAGACCGATTTGAATAGCGTCAAAATTTTGATATTCGCTTTTTTGATTTTCACTATTCTGATATTCACTCATATTGAATCTACCTTTCCGTCTCACATATTCACACGCTGTCTGCCGTGAGATTGACAGACAATCAATCTTATATTATAAATACCGAATCAGTATAATTCATCATCATCCGTATCTTCGTCTTCCGCAATGCTGTCGAGAGATTCAAGACCTTCGGCATCGAGATAATCTATGTCGTCGGATTCTTCACCTATTATCGACGCCATCAAATCATCGTCATCGTTCTCATCATCGCCGATTATATCATCGAGTTCCGAATCATCGTAATCTGTTTCCAACTCGCTGTTCTCTTCGAGTTCATCCTTTTCGGCATCCGAAATATTAACCGGCAAATCAATATCGTCATCGTCAATCGATTCTTTAAGAATGATTTCGTTATTATCCTTATCCAATACTTTCATATCGAGAGCAAGGCTCTGTAATTCTTTAATAAGAACCTTAAACGATTCCGGAACACCCGGTTCGGGTACGTTTTCGCCCTTAACTATGGCCTCATACGTCTTAACACGGCCGACAACGTCATCGGATTTAACCGTCAGGATTTCCTGAAGGGTATAGGCCGCGCCGTAAGCCTCAAGCGCCCAAACCTCCATCTCACCGAAACGCTGTCCGCCGAACTGTGCCTTACCGCCGAGCGGCTGCTGCGTAACGAGAGAGTACGGACCGGTTGAACGAGCGTGAATCTTGTCGTCAACCAAGTGAGCAAGTTTAAGATAATGCATATATCCGACCGTTACCGGATTATCAAACGGTTCACCGGTACGTCCATCATACAAAAGGGTTTTTCCCGTTTTGTCAAGACCTGCTTTTTCAAGAGCCTCAACAATATCTTCCTCGGTTGCACCGTCAAAAACAGGTGTAGCAATCTTCCACCCCAGTGCTTTTGCGGCATATCCGAGATGCACCTCCAATACCTGACCGATGTTCATACGCGAAGGTACGCCCAACGGGTTCAAGACAATCTGGAGAGGTGTTCCGTCAGGCAGGAACGGCATGTCTTCCTCGGGAAGAATACGCGAAATAACGCCCTTATTACCGTGACGACCCGCCATTTTATCGCCGACAGAGATTTTCCTCTTTTGCGCGATATAACAACGTACAATTTGTGTAACACCCGGCGGCATATCATCACCGTTTGCTCTTGTAAACACTTTTACATCTACTATAATACCATATTCACCGTGAGGAACTTTAAGCGAAGTATCCCGTACTTCTCTTGCCTTTTCGCCGAATATCGCACGCAAAAGTCTTTCCTCAGCCGTAAGCTCGGTTTCACCCTTTGGTGTAACCTTTCCGACAAGAATATCTCCGGCACCGACCTCTGCACCGATTCGAATAATACCTCTCTCATCCAAATCTCTGAGACTGTCCTCACCTACATTCGGAATATCCCTTGTTATTTCTTCCGGGCCAAGTTTGGTTTCGCGCGCTTCTATTTCGTATTCCTCTATATGAATCGAGGTGAATATATCATCTTTTACAAGCTGTTCGTTAAGCAAGATAGCATCCTCATAGTTATAACCTTCCCAAGTCATAAATCCTATAAGAATATTACGTCCCAAGCCTATTTCGCCGTTCTTTGTTGACGGTCCGTCGGCGATAATATCGCCCTTTTCGACTCTTTCACCCTCAGAAACGATAGGTCTTTGGTTGACGCACGTTCCTTGGTTCGAACGTGTATATTTGATAAGCTTGTATTTATCCTTTTTATGTTCGTCATTCTTTATGACAATTTCTGTTGCCGATACTTTATCGACAACACCACCCTCTTTCGCAAGAATACAAACACCCGAATCGCGAGCCGCCTTGTATTCCATACCCGTTCCGACAATCGGAGATTCCGGCATAAGCAGGGGAACAGCCTGACGCTGCATATTCGAACCCATCAAAGCACGGTTAGCGTCATCGTTTTCAAGGAACGGTATCATCGCCGTTGCGATTGACATAACCTGTCGCGGCGAAACGTCCATATAGTCAACGCGCATCGGCGGTACTTCGATAAATTCATCTTTATATCTGGTAACTACCTTTTTGTTGACGAATCTGTCATTTTCATCGAGAGGTTCTGTTGCCTGTGCAACATAAAAACCTTCTTCAACGTCTGCGGTCATATACTGTACATCTTTTGTAACAATACCCGTTTCTTTATCAACTCTGCGATACGGTGTTTCGATAAATCCGTATTCGTTTACTTTTGCATAACCGCTGAGCGAGTTGATAAGACCGATATTAGGTCCTTCAGGTGTTTCTATGGGACACATACGTCCGTAATGCGAGTGGTGAACGTCACGTACCTCAAATCCGGCACGCTCACGCGAGAGACCGCCCGGTCCGAGTGCCGACAGTCTTCTCTTATGGGTCAATTCACCGAGGGGGTTAATCTGATCCATAAACTGTGAAAGCTGTGACGAACCGAAGAACTCTTTAACCGATGACGTAACAGGTCTGATATTAATCAGATTTTGAGGTGTAATCGTATCAAGGTCTTGTGTTGTCATACGTTCTCTTACCGCACGCTCCATGCGCGATAAGCCTATACGGAACTGGTTCTGTAAAAGCTCACCGACACTGCGCAGACGGCGGTTACCCAAATGGTCAATATCATCTATCTCGCCGACACCTGCCGCGAGGTTTCCTACATATGATATAGACGCGATAATATCATCTTTTAAGATGTGCTTGGGGATAAGCTCGTCACGTCTGTCATAAAGAGCCTGTTTGAACTCATCCGAATTCATATCGGGGTATTGTTCCAATATTTCATCGAGAACAATTGTTCTTACTCTTTCATAAATACCGTAATCTCTTAAATTATAGTCAACAAAATCATTAAGGTCAATCATATTGTTAGATATAACCTTTGTTTTTTGACCGTCAACATCGAGAACAATATCATTAACTTTCGCTTTTTCAAGAGCCAAAGCCATTTCTTTTGTTATAACATCGCCCTCTGTGACAATCAGCTCGCCCGTTTCGGGGTCTGCAATTGTCTGTGCCGAAACGAATCCGCAAATACGGTTTGACAGACGGAGCTTTTTATTGAATTTATATCTTCCGACTCTCGCCAAATCATATCTTTTGGGGTCAAAGAAAAGGTTTTGTATAAGAGAACTTGCACTCTCAACCGTGGGCGGTTCGCCCGGGCGGAGTTTTCTGTATATTTCAAGAAGACCCTCATCCACCGAAGTGGTAGTGTCTTTTTCCATCGTTGCAATAAGACGTGCATCCTCGCCGAAAAGCTCGGTTATGCTTGCGTCCGTACCGAATCCGAGCGCACGGATAAGTACGGTAACGGGCATCTTTCTGTTTCTGTCGATACGAACATAGAATATATCATTGCTGTCCGTTTCGTATTCGAGCCAAGCACCTCTGTTGGGTATAACCTGTGATGAAAACAGCTTTTTACCCAGCTTATCGAATTCCTGAGAATAGTATACACTTGGGGCACGAACAAGCTGTGACACGATAACACGCTCTGCACCGTTTATAATAAACGTACCGGAAGGAGTCATAAGCGGAAAATCGCCCATAAAAATTTCCTGTTCTTTTATTTCGCCGGATTCCTTATTGATAAGACGAACCTTAACACGAAGCGGCGCAGCATAAGTCGCATCTCTTTCCTTACACTCTTCTATATCATACTTGGGTTCGTCATCCAAACGGTAATCGATGAATTCCAAAAGGAGATTTGCGTTATAATCCGCAATCGGCGAAACATCATGAAAAACCTCTTTTAATCCCTCTTTCAGAAACCAGTTATACGAGTTTATCTGAATCTCAATCAGATTGGGCATCTCTAAAACCTCGTTGATTTTTCCGTAACTCATACGAGTATTTCTGCCCAGTTTCACAGGATGTACCATAAAACCGCTCACCTCATTAAAAAAATTTTCTAAACAGCTGTGAAAATCATTGTATTAACATATCTCAACGCATTGTTACCTGTCGCATAAAATTATTAGTTTATACCGAAAAACAACGTAATAACGCGCTTTTTGTCGTTATGTATTTGCGTTTTTTTAATAGGTTAAAACAGCAAATACGCAAACTTTCGCACTATAAACAGATAGTTATTATACCATACAAAAATATGCTT
>QRFC01002657.1_pt1 | contig 12792 bp, 20 predicted proteins | sample 1861061 | NCBI WGS metagenome assembly QRFC01 (sample SAMN09711282, study PRJNA482702) | Human gut metagenome, whole genome shotgun sequencing project. | reverse complement strand
AGGAGGCGAAGAAGCAGCATACCGCTGATGAACTCGACAAATTAACGAGTGCCATCTGCAACGCTCTGCTTGCTCTCTTCAATCTGTGACTTTTGATGCTTGGCATCAAATAACGCCTTTTGAGCCAATATCTTCAATGCGCAACTATTGTTTAATACGAAGCTCACAAGAGGTTATACAGCCACACCAATTTTTTATGTCCTTACCATTACTCATAAAAGGACAGAAACTCATTTATATCCCCCCCTTCACTGTAAATTGTCATCATTATACAGCGTAAGAGGTGGGTTGTCAAGGAGGTAAAAAAGATGTACAAAGTAATCGACACATTTGACGGCTTTGAAGACATCATCGGAACGTATGATACGTTTGACGAAGCCAGAGCTGCGGCAAAGGAGCGTGCAGAAGATACTGACGGCGAATGTCAGGTCAACATCTTCGCTAAGACAAAGAAAGGCTATAAGGTGATAATATGACTAAGCAGACAGCAAACACAAGACCCGTAAACATCAAGCAGGAGCCTTCTGCTGATGCCCTTGCCGACACTATCGCAAGGATCATCAGAGCGATGGAACAGGGGACAAAAATTCAGAAGGAGGCAGATGCAGAATGAAGATGTACATAGCCAAGTGCTTTTTTGGCAACAAGGTCATCAAATTCCGCACACAGGCGTACAGCACTGAGGGGCTTGAACCTACTGCCAATGCGATTGTAATGACGCTTACAGGGCGCATTCCGGACAGGGTAGAGTTTGTGGCTTGCCCTGTGCAGGGGTGAAGAAAAAGCCGTGACGGCGGCAACCGTACACGGCAAAAAGATAAATAAGACAGCCTTATTATAAGGCATTTAGGAGGATTTGTCAAGTATGGAAATAAATGTTTCATCTTGCATAAAGCCATCTTACCGATTTACAGAGATAAATGAGATGCAGAAACTTCCACTGGAAGTAAAAGAGCAGATATCCATTGAAATAATCAGACGGGCAATCGCTCTTAGCAAGCATAAAATGGCTATAGCTTTTTCGGGTGGTAAAGATTCACAAGTAGTTGCAGATCTGTTTGAGCGAAACTTTCCTGAAGAATTTTCGAGTGTATATGGCATATTCGGAAACACAGGTATTGAGTTTCCCGAAAGCTTGAAATTTGCGAGAAAATACGGGAAAGAACATTTCAAGAACAACTTCAAGGAAACTAAGTTATCAAGACTTGAAGAGCCCGAACTCCGATACGATTTTGCAAGAGAAATTGTGGCTTTGCTTGAAGAAGAAGGCTGCCTTTCAGAGATCTTAAAGCCTGATGGCAAGCTTAAAGGTCAGAAGGCGCTAATCGAGGCGGCGAGGAAGAGAGGATATACGCTTAACAGGTCAAACTGTTTCTTTAAAGGAGAGCCAAAGACATTTGCGTATTGCGTTGAACAGTATGGTGCGCCTCTGCTCGGTAAGTCAGCTTCCAAGTTAGATGCACACCGAATAAACATTGAATGCTTTCTAAAATATTCCCAAACTGAAAGCGAAAAAAGCAAGCTAAAAGAATACTATGATATTCTCAGAGAGTGCAAGTTCTCTCAGCACTGCTGTAAGCTCCTCAAAAAGGAACCTTCAGAGAGGCTGCAGGCGGAACTTGATGTTGATGTGATTTTCAAAGGATTGATGGCTTCTGAAAGCCATAGCCGAATGACAAGCATTGCAACAAGAGGTCATATATTCCCAAGTCGCAGACCACATATCAAGGACGGGGCATTTTATCACATCTCACCCATTGGACTATGGACGGATAATGATGTTTGGGAATACATTCACAAATATGGACTTGAGTATTCTCCGCTGTATGATATTACATATACGGCAAAAGATGGCAGCATACAGCATATCAAGCGTAATGGTTGCATCATGTGCGGCACTGATTTGCAATTTAAAGACAATCACTTGTCTGTTCTGAGACAAACACACCCAAAGGCTTGGAAGAGCTGTATGGAACACTTCGGGTATCGAGAACAGTTATACAAGCTTTTTAAGCTCAAACGCAATAACAACATTTATGATGCTTTTACTGATGAGGAAATGAAAGCAAAAGTTATCGAACGCTTTGGCGACAGCAAAAGGCTGTTTGATGCGAAACCTTGCGTTTATGATGATTATGGGGAGCTTGTAGAACTGGAAGGCACAGGGCTTGATGAAGAATATGATGCCGAAGTGCTTTTAATGAATGACGGACAGTTAAAACTTGTTTGAGGAGGAATAAGAATGGAAATCACTATTGAACAGATTGCGGAATATATCCGCAAAGCGTCGATGTATGACGCTATTATCAATTACACAAAGGCGTCGAAGTATTTCAGCCGTGAAGATATTCTGGCGTTTGCGGGCGAGCATGACACCGCAGAAAAGGCGGAGGACATCACAGATGGAAATTTCTGATTTTCTGTGCAACAGCCGTGCCTTTCAGCGCTGCGAGGACAGATATCTGAGCGATGCGGAGCATGACGGCGATGAGGACGATAACACCGAAGAGGAGGACGAGGACGATGGCTGATTTTTCAAGCGGCGTAAGCGGATACGTGAACTGCACCGCTACGATATCTGTAGCGTTCCCGATAGATAACAGAGGCAACGCCGATGTGTGCTGCTTCCAGTGCCCGTATTACAGCCATTCAAGCCGCATTTGCCAGCTCAACAAGGCTGTGCCTGCGTATCCGTCAAAGTACATCGGGCAGGAATGCCCGTTCTGGGAAAGTTTGAGTGGAGGTGATGATAATGGCTAAGGTAATTTGCATTATGGGGGAAAGCGGCAGCGGAAAGACCACAAGCTGCCGTAATCTTGACCCAAATACTACATATTACATTGACGCTGACCGCAAAGGGTTGTCATGGAAGGGCTGGAGGAAGCAGTATAACGCTGAGAATAAGAATTACCTGTGCATTGATGATCCTGCTAAAATAACGGCTTACATTCTGGCAATCGCCGAAAAGTGCCCCAAAGTAAAGACGATTGTTGTTGACACAATAAACAACATCATGAACGGCGATGAACAGCGCAGGCGCAAGGAAAAAGGTTATGATAAATGGGCTGATCTTGCCGGAAGCATATGGGAAATGGTCGATATGGCTTATCCTCTGAGGGACGACCTGACCATATTGTTTATAGCTCACACGCAGACAGAACGTGACGAAAGCGGCTTTGAGTTTACTCATATCAAGACCAATGGCAAAAAGCTTGAAAAAATCGTCCTTGAAAGCAAGCTCACAACAGTTCTGCTGGCTAAGTGCAATAATGGCGAGTATGTTTTCGAGACCCACAGCAACAACAGCACTGCCAAATCCCCTATGGGGCTGTTTGAAGAAGATACCATACCGAATGACATTACAACGGTCATCAAGGCACTGGAAGAATACGAAAACTAAAGGAGAAATCAAACTATGAGACCATTTAACAACTACGAAACCACACAGACCATTTCAGCAAGAGAGCAGCTTCCGGTAGGTGTATATATCTGCCGTATTCTCAAGGCTGAGGAAAAGGTATATACATCTTCTAAAGGCGAATGGCACAAGCTGGAAATCAGCTTTGATATTATCGAGGGCGAGCACAAGGATTTCTATGCTGCCGATTACAGATCTCAGAGCGGTGAGGACAAGAAGTGGAAGGGTGTTCTGCGCATGAATATCCCTTCTGATGACGGCTCTGAGGCTGACAGCTGGGCGAAGAGGTCGTTTAAGACCAATATCCTTGCCATTGAAGAAAGCAATAACGGATATCATTGGGACTGGAACGAAGCACAGCTCAAGGGCAAGACAGTGGGCATAGTTTTCCGTTCTGAAGAATGGGATTACAACAACAGGCACGGCTGGAGGACAGCTCCTTTTAAATTTGTCTCTGTAGCTGATGCAAAGTCAGGCAATGTCAAGATACCCGAGCCTAAGCCGCTTAATGGCAGCAAGTCTGTTCCTCAGGCATCGGCATCATCTGCCCCTGATCTGTCGGATTTTACAGAAGTGGCATCGTCTGAACTTCCATTCTGATCATGAACCCTGTGGATATAAAAACAGTGCTGGAAAAGGCTGTCTTGCTTGTAGATACCCGTGAGCAAGACACGCCTGCACTGCACAGGAGGCTTGAGCTGATAGGGCTGCCGCACAAACGTGAGAAACTGTTCAGCGGCGATTATTCTATAGCCTCAGATATAGACGGCATGGAGATAACGCTGAGCAATACAGCGGCTGTAGAGCGCAAAATGAGCCTTGATGAACTTGCTATGTGCTTTGGTACGGAACGCAAGAGATTTGTCAGAGAATTTGAGAGAGCCAAGGAAATCGGCATGCGTATATATATGCTTGTAGAGAATGCAAGCTATGAAAATTTATATAATCACAAATACCGTTCTATGCTCTCTCCAAATGCGTTTACAGCTTCCTTGTTTGCTTGGATGACAAGATATGACTGCCGTGTGATATTCTGCAAAGAGGAGACCGCTCCTAAGGTAATACACGATATTTTATACCGTGAACTTAAAGAGCGGCTTGAAAGGGGTGATTTCGGGTGAGCCTTGACAATGGATACATCAAGCTCTGGCGTTCAATGCTGACATGGGAATGGTACGACGATCCACCAACTCTGGTGGTATATGTACATCTCATTCTGTCTGCAAATATCGACCAAGTATTATGGCACGGAATAGATATTCCACGTGGCAGTCTTGTTTCAAGCTATTCAAAAATCGCAAAACGCACAGGACTGACAATTCGACAAGCAAGAACGGCTATAAATCACTTAGAAACGACAGGCGAAGTGACAAGGTCGGCATACCCAAAATTCACCGTATTTACGCTGAATAATTACGATAAATTTCAAGAAGCGACAAGCAAAACGCAGGGTAAACGCTCAAACATCGACAAGCAACCTGACAAGCAGCCGACAAGCAACCGACAACAAAATAAGAAAGATAAGAAGAATAAGAAGGAAGAATATATATCCGCTGACGCTCAGCAAGAAAATGACGTTCGGATTTTCCCTCCCGGAGGTGACTTCTGATGGGATATGAATACAAAGTTTCAGATGTGTATGACTTTGCTGCGGCACATGGGTACGAGACCAGAACCAAAGGAGATGAGATAGAGTTTAAGCGCTGCCCCTATTGCAACGGTGGAGGCTCAGAAGATAAATACACCTTTTCGGTAAACGCCATATCAGGCGCATTCAAGTGCTTGAGAGCTTCCTGCGGCAAGCAAGGGCATTTTGTAGAGCTGTGCCGTGATTTTGAATATGAGCTGGATTTTGGCGAGCGCAAGGTTTATAAAGCCTTAACGCAGGTCAAGCCCGAAGAGCGTATTATACGTGACACTGCTGTGGAATACATGGCAAGCCGTGGAATATCAAAGAAAATATGCCGAAGGTATTACATAACGGCACAGACAAAAAATCCCGATGTTGTGGTATTCCCATTTTATGATGAAAACAACGTGCTGCAATTCGTAAAATATCGCAACAGCAAGTTTGTTAAGGGCGTTGATAAAAGCAAGGAATGGTGCGAAAAAGACTGCAAGCCTATTTTGTTCGGCATATACCAGTGTGATACAGCCATTAAGACAGCAGTTATCACCGAGGGACAAATTGACAGCCTGACCCTTGCGGAATGCGGTATTCCAAATGCGCTATCCGTTCCAACCGGATGCAATGGGTTTACATGGGTGCAGCACTGTATTGACTGGCTGGAAGATAATTTTACCAAAATAATTGTTTTCGGGGATTTTGAACACGGCAAGATGACGCTGATTGACGAGATCAAGAAACGCATAAAAGTCACGGACGGCATTTACAAAGTGCAGCCCAAATATTATCTGGGTGAAAAGGATGCAAACGACATATTCCGAAAATACGGCAGACAAGCTGTTATAGCGGCTGTTGAAAACGCTGAGCCTGCGACAACGCATTTTTCTCATAGGCTGGCAGAAGTCCAGAGCATCGACACGGCAACAATGCCGAAAATCAAGACAATGCTTCCAACCATTGACAAAGTTATTGGCGGATTGTTTTACGGTCAGGTGATACTGCTGTCGGGTAAACGTGGCGAAGGCAAGTCAACATTCATGTCACAACTGATAGCAAATGCTTTGGAGCAGGGTATAATCACATACGTTTATTCCGGCGAGCTGCCGAATTATATGTTTAAGCACTGGCTTGACCTGCAGATAGCAGGCGGAAATCGCATAGTTACCAGTACTGATGCAGACGGCTTTGAGCATTATTCGCTGACTAACGAAACGCAGCAGCAGATAAACAGTTGGTATTACGACAAATGTTATATTTTTGATAATCAGGCGGTAAATGATGAATTTGACAGTCTGATTGCAGAAATTGAACGTCAGATACTGTTGTATGATATCAAACTGGTCTGCATTGATAATCTGATGATTGCTATGGACGCAGACAGCAGCTCCACCAGCGAGATATATCAGGCACAATCGGCGTTTGTCAAAAGGCTGTCGAAAATGGCGAGAAAATATAACATCGTGATTATTCTCGTAGCACACCCCAAAAAGGGTGATGAATTTTCAAACGATATGGTCAGCGGTTCCGGAGATATAACAAATGCGGTTGACGTAGTTATGGCATACAGGCGCAAAGAAAATTCGGGCGATGATGCTTATAATTCCGATTTGATCATCACTAAAAACCGACTGACTGGAGTATGCGTTGGATCCGATAATCCCATAAAGCTTAGCTACGGAAAAAAGAGTAAACGCATTGTTGAATACGGTAAAAATGTTTTTGAGTATTCGGCATTTAACAAAAATACCGAGGAAAAGGAGATGTTGTTCATATGACGGATGACGAGATAAGAGGCTGGCAGATTTCTATAAATTCCAATCCTGTAGGCACAGATATTAGCAAAGTCGAGCCTGTGGCGTATAAATTCCTTGACCAGTACAGAGAGCTTATAATGCAATACAAGGGCGGTTACAAGACAAAAGAAGAGTGCCAGAGCATCGGTAAGCTTCTCCGCAAAGAATACGAAGAAAACATGCAGGCGGTTGGCAGATACACTGAATTTAACCAGAAATATGCCGAGAATGTCAAGTTCTCCGAAGCGCTGATATCCGAAATGAATAAATCGGTGTATAGCATTGAAGATACACTGAGGATTGCATTAAGGGCTATCAGTCTGATGCGTGGAGAAGATGTGTCAGAAAAAACAATATTAAGGCGATTAGGCATTGATGAAAAAGCGGCAGCGTCAACGACAATCCCGCAGAAATGAGCTGTATGAGGCTTTATGGATAATATGGGTAGGGTAAATTCACGCCAAAACACAAAGTGCCTAAAAATGGCATTTAAATTGAAATTAGGAGGATATGCAAAAATGAATGAAAATCAAATCATAAGTCATCTTGAAGATTTGAAAACCGAAGCTGAGGGACATTATACCGATGACGGCGATGATGAAATATTCCACCAGGACGCAGAAGCGCTGCAGGCTGCTATTGATGCGGTTAAACGCAATGAAATCATTGCTGATGCTATAAACAGTGAGATTGCGATCTGCAATCATGAAATCCGCAAGGTGGATATCGAAAAGGCGAAGGCTGAGGAACGCAGAATGAATTACGGCGACCAAAAGGTAATACTTGTGGAGCTGCTCAGAACGATAAAAGGCGGTGAAGAATGATGTTTCTGGACGGATTTCTGATAGGTTTTATCATCGGTATAACGGTAATTGCGGCTATTGCGTGCATCGTGGCTGCGGGAGATTCAGAAAAAGAAGATACACCTACCGCAGATGTAACACCCGTGAAGCATGGCAAATGGTTGAATTTTTACGGATATTACACTACAGCCGAATGCGATGTATGCGGAGAATGCTTTGAGGTCACTTTTGAGGGTGAAAGCAATAAAATGTTGTTTGACGCATTTAGGCAGTCTTACCGATATTGCCCCAACTGTGGGGCGAAAATGAACGGAGGTGATTAAAATGCGTGAAATTTTGTTCCGAGGAAAAACGCTAAGCGGTAAATGGGTTGAGGGCATATATAGTCCGTACAACTGGGATATAGACCTTGTAAGAGAGAACAAGCCACAAATTATTATTCTTTCTGAAAATAAAGACGACATAGACGACGGTTTATGGTGTGATATTATTCCAGAAACTGCGGGACAGTACACGGGTCTGACCGACAAGAACGGCGTGAAAATCTTTGAGGGGGATATTGTAACGGGATATTTCGATTATGAAAAAATTATCGGATATATTTTCTATGGCGGTAACGCTCATTTCTTTATTCAAAGAGACGGGATTTTGGGAATAGGGCTGGATAATGCTGATTGTTGGCTCGAGGTCATCGGCAACATTTACGATAATCCCGAATTGCTGAAAAAGGAGTGATGCATATTGACTGTGCAGGAGGTCAAGGCGGTGCTTAACGGAGCGAGAGATTCAGTGAGGACATACCGCCTTGCAAAGGACAAGGTAACTGCATATAAGCAGCTGCTGACATCAGGCAAGGTGGTCAGATATGAAAGTGACGGCAGCACACACGAGCAGAACGGCAATCCTATTGAACGGGCTTATTGCTGTCTTGTGGATTATGAAACGGAGCTAAACAATGCTGTCGCTGAAATGGTCAGGTGCAGGAAAACTGCCGAGAGGATTATAAACTCTGTGGAAGACAGAACACAGCGGGAAGTGCTTACACGGCGGTACATAATCGGGCAGAGGTGGGAAGATATCGCAGTCGTGATGAATTATTCCCGACAGCATATCACCCGACTGCACGGATATGCTCTGCAAAACATGTGCTTGAATGTTACAAAAAACTCGTGATATAATTATAATCAGCAAAGAATACAACGAAGCTCAGCCGAGGGCGGCAGCCTTAGTTTTCGCTTGTCGGCGGGCTTCCTTTGCTGACAAAAAACTTATGCGTCCTTCGGGGCGCTTTTTTATACTCCAAACCAAGCAGGTGGTGACCCGTGAATGAAAAAAATCTAATATCAAATTCCGAACGAACTCCGAGTGAACTCCGAGAAATCACTCAAAAAGGCGGCAAGGCCTCGGGTGAGGCAAGGCGGCGCAAGAAGGATATGAAGCAGAAGATGAAGGCTCTGCTTGAACTCCCCGCTGCTGCCAATGACAGGGAGCAGCTTGAAGCTCTCGGTGTTTCTCCCAATGATATGGACAACGAGATGGTGCTTGTTATGTCTATGTTTCTCAGTGCTGCTCAGGGCGATACAAAGGCGTTTGACAGGGTGATACAGATACTCGGCAAGGATATTGCGCACGAGGAGCTTGCCCTTAAAAAGCGTGAGCTTAAGCTTAAGGAAAAGGCTTCTTCCGAGGGAGACAGTGCGGCACTCTCCAAGCTTGATGAAGTCCTCGGCAAGATCGAAGGGGGCTTCTGATGTTCACGGATATGCAGCAGGAATATTTTCGGAATGCTACGCACCGATGGAATGTCAAGACAGGGGCGACACGTTCGGGAAAGACGTATATGGACTATTACGCCATACCCAAACGCATTCGCAGTGTGGTGGGACGTGAGGGGGCTGTGCTGCTCCTGGGACATACTCAGGGCACGCTGCTCCGAAATGTCATATATCCCCTGCAGGAGCTGTGGGGCGATGAACTGGTAAAGTCTATCCGAACGACTGACAACACGGCTATGCTGTTTGGAGAACGGTGTTACTGCCTCGGAGCTGACAAGAAAACATCGGTTGACAAGATACGGGGTATGTCGGTCAAATATTGCTATGGCGATGAGGTCGTGACGTGGAACGAGGCTGTCTTTGATATGCTGAAATCACGTCTGGACAAGCCTTACAGCCGTTTTGACGGAACGTGCAATCCCGAGGGACGTCAGCACTGGTTCAAGAAATTCCTTGACAGTGATGCGGATATTTACTGTCAGAAATATACTCTTGATGACAATCCGACCCTTGACCCGAAATTTGTAAGTGATCTGAAAACGGAATATGCGGGAACGATATATTATGACCGTTATGTGCTTGGCAAATGGGTGAATGCTGAGGGCATTATATACCGCCGTTTCAATGACCGTCCGAATGATTTTATCATTGACAGCCTTGACGGGCTTGACCTTGTGCTTGCCACTGTCGGGGTTGATTTCGGCGGCGGCAAGTCGGCTCACGCATTCAACTGCACGGGATTCACCCGTGGGCTTCGGGATATGGTGACCGTTCACGATTACCGCAGGAAAGATGCTGCGACACCTGAGCAGCTATATGCTGATTTTGCGGGGTTTATCGCAGAATGCAGGCTCATTCTCGGGGGCGTTCCGCTGGTCAATGTATATTGCGATAGCGCAGAGCAGACACTCATCGAGGGTATGCGCATAGATGCGGCGAAAAGAAATTTGTGTGTGGAAATACATAATGCCCGAAAGGGTCCTATAAACGACCGCATACGCTTCTACACGGTGATGATGGGTGCAGGGCGGTACAAGATACTTAAGGGCTGCACATCGACCATAGATGCGCTCTCAGAGGCTATGTGGGATAGCAAGGTCAAAACGGCTGATGTCCGCCTCGATGACGGCACAACAAACATTGATAATCTCGATGCGCAGGAGTACAGCACAGAACCGTATATGCGGGAGATGATGGAGAGGGTGATAAGCAGATGATGATAGAAAAAATGCGGCAGGCGTTTCCCGAGGAAGAATTTCCCGGGGATAACGGCTTTTACAGCGGCTATATGGACAGGTGGCAGGACATTTACGAGGGTCGCCCCAAATGGCGTGAGGTGAAGCGTGCGGGGCTGAACAGGGGCACTGTGCGGCAGATGAATATGCTGAACACGGCGAAAATTCTGTGCGACGAGTTTTCTCACAAGTGCTTTGCGGAGCAGGTGGACATATCCTGCGGGTCAAAGGAATATGACGACTTTATCCTTGATTTCCTCTGTCGTGAGGGCTTCTGGAAGAACATTCCACGGCTTCTCTCTTCGGCGTTTGCTCAGGGCGGCTGTGTTCTGAGGGAATACATAGAACGGGGCAGGGTGCGGCTCTCGTTTGTTGAGGGGCGGCAGTTCTACCCATTGAAATGGGACAACAGGGACATTACCGAGGGCATTTTCGGCACGGTATCAGCCAAGGGCAAATATTATTACACGTTATTCGAGAAGCATTCCGTCAAGGATGATGATATCCTTGTGGAGTGCTTTTTGTTTCGTTCTTCTGACCCCAATGCTCCGGGTGACAGAGTGCCGCTGTCGGTGCTTTATCCCGATATGGCAGACACGTTCACATATGCTATGGACACTCCCCTGTTTCAGTATTTCAAGACCGATTTTCCAAGCAACATTCCCACGGAGCTGCCTCTCGGCATAAGCTGCTTTGCAAACTGCGAGGACACGCTCAAAGCCCTTGATGTGGCGTTTGACAGCTTTGCCCGTGAGTTTGTTCTCGGAAAGAAGAGAATAATCGTGCCAAGCTCCTGCATTCGTACTGTGGTCAATCCCGAAACGGGTAAGACAGAGCGGTATTTTGACGCTGATGACGAGGTTTATCAGGCACTGAAATGCGATGAGGACAAGGACCTGAAAATCACCGACAACACTGTGGAGCTGAGAATTTCAGAGCACGTTGACGGCATAAATGCGCTGCTGAATATTCTGTGCTTTCAGGTGGGGCTTTCTCCCGGCTCGCTGTCATTCGACAAGGCGGGCGGTGTTAAGACTGCGACCGAAGTTGTATCCGAGGAGAACAAGACAGCGGTCACTATCCGATGTCAGAAAAATCTCCTCGTTGAGTTCATTGAGGAAATGTGCAGGGCTGTGCTGAAACTTGCACAGATAACAGGTGAAGTCCCCCGGGGCGATTTTGAAGTCACTGTGGCGTTTAAGGACAGCGTTGTTATTGATGACAACACGCTTATCGCAAACAACATCAGTCTTGTAACGGCGGGGCTAAAGTCAAAGATTTCTGCCATTATGGAGGTTATGAAGTGTGATGAAGAGGCGGCAAGGCGAGAGCTTGAACGGATAAATGCCGAGAGCGCTGTGCTGGGTGTTTCGGACGGTGAGGGCTTCGCACCTCTCGGCAGTGATAATGCTGATGATGCGACGGGCACTGACGACATCATTGACAGTGCCGAAGAAGCCGCAGGCAAGACCCTGAACGGTGCACAGACACAGAGCCTTATTGCTGTTATGGCGCAGTATCAGTCAGGTGCTCTGAGTCTGGGACAGGCTATAAATGTCATTTCCGTAGCTATCGGCGTTTCCAAGGAAGAGGCAAAGAAAATTCTTGAAGGTGCTGAATAATGACAAGGGAACAGTATGACGAGCTTTCGGCTCCGCTTGTGCGGGTACTGCTGGATATGGAGGACGATATCCTGCGGGAAATTGCGGCGCAGCTTTCACGGGACGGGGACATTTCCGACACGTCAAAGTGGAGAATACGTCAGCTTGCAAGGGCAGGACGGTTCGACAAGCGGGCGGCGGCTATCATTGCGGGATATGCGGAGGTCGAGGACGGGCAGGCTATGGACGCTGTTATTGCGGCGGCTAAGACTGAGATAGGATATCTTGACAATGCGGTGCAGGCGGCGAATGCTGCGGGGCTGTCGGAATATTTCTCGGACATTCCTGCGGAGGAATCTGCTCTCGGTGCGGCCAAGGCTTTCCAACGGCAGGCGGCGAGCGACCTTAACCTTGTAAACACGGTCATGGGGTACAAGGCAAAATCGGCGTATGTAAATGCGGTCAATGCCATTTATCGTGACACCGGTGAGGGCAGGCAGGGCGCTCTTGACATTATGGGCAAGGGTGCGGCAAAGGCTG
>QRFC01002651.1_pt1 | contig 12825 bp, 9 predicted proteins | sample 1861061 | NCBI WGS metagenome assembly QRFC01 (sample SAMN09711282, study PRJNA482702) | Human gut metagenome, whole genome shotgun sequencing project. | reverse complement strand
GAAGCAGCGTGGCTGGGTGCCGGATGGTGCGATCCACGCGATCGCCGATGTGCTGGGTATTCCGGCAAGCGACGTCGAAGGTGTGGCAACGTTCTACAGCCAGATCTTCCGCCAGCCGGTTGGCCGCCATGTGATCCGTTATTGTGACAGCGTGGTCTGTCATATCAACGGTTACCAGGGTATTCAGGCGGCGCTCGAGAAAAAGCTAAACATCAAACCAGGGCAAACGACATTTGACGGTCGCTTTACGCTGCTGCCAACTTGCTGCCTGGGGAACTGTGATAAAGGGCCAAACATGATGATCGATGAGGATACTCACGCGCATCTGACCCCGGAAGCGATCCCTGAACTGCTGGAGCGGTATAAATGAAAAACATTATCCGTACTCCCGAAACGCATCCGCTGACCTGGCGTCTGCGCGATGACAAACAGCCAGTGTGGCTGGACGAATATCGCAGCAAAAACGGTTACGAAGGCGCGCGTAAGGCGCTGACCGGGCTGTCTCCGGACGAAATCGTTAATCAGGTAAAAGACGCTGGTCTGAAAGGGCGCGGTGGCGCGGGCTTTTCTACCGGCCTGAAATGGAGCCTGATGCCGAAAGACGAATCCATGAACATCCGTTACCTGCTGTGTAACGCCGATGAAATGGAGCCAGGCACCTATAAAGACCGCCTGCTGATGGAGCAACTGCCGCACCTGCTGGTGGAAGGTATGCTCATCTCCGCGTTTGCGCTGAAAGCTTACCGTGGCTACATCTTCCTGCGTGGCGAATATATCGAAGCGGCAGTAAATCTGCGCCGCGCCATTGCCGAAGCCACCGAAGCAGGTCTGCTTGGCAAAAATATTATGGGAACAGGTTTTGACTTCGAACTGTTCGTCCATACCGGGGCAGGGCGCTACATCTGCGGGGAAGAAACAGCGTTAATCAACTCCCTGGAAGGGCGTCGTGCTAACCCACGCTCGAAACCCCCCTTCCCGGCAACCTCCGGCGTATGGGGCAAACCGACCTGTGTCAACAACGTCGAAACCCTGTGTAACGTTCCGGCGATCCTCGCTAACGGCGTGGAGTGGTATCAGAACATCTCGAAAAGTAAAGATGCTGGCACCAAGCTGATGGGCTTCTCCGGTCGGGTGAAAAATCCGGGACTGTGGGAACTGCCGTTCGGCACCACCGCACGCGAGATCCTCGAAGATTACGCCGGTGGTATGCGTGATGGTCTGAAATTTAAAGCCTGGCAGCCAGGCGGCGCGGGGACTGACTTCCTGACCGAAGCGCACCTTGATCTGCCGATGGAATTCGAAAGTATCGGTAAAGCGGGCAGCCGTCTGGGTACGGCGCTGGCGATGGCGGTTGACCATGAGATCAACATGGTGTCGCTGGTGCGTAACCTGGAAGAGTTTTTCGCCCGTGAGTCCTGCGGCTGGTGTACGCCGTGCCGCGACGGTCTGCCGTGGAGCGTGAAAATTCTGCGTGCGCTGGAGCGTGGTGAAGGTCAGCCGGGCGATATCGAAACACTTGAGCAACTGTGTCGATTCTTAGGCCCGGGTAAAACTTTCTGTGCCCACGCACCTGGTGCAGTGGAGCCGTTACAGAGCGCCATCAAATATTTCCGCGAAGAATTTGAGGCGGGAATCAAACAGCCGTTCAGCAATACCCATTTGATTAATGGGATTCAGCCGAACCTGCTGAAAGAGCGCTGGTAACCGAATTTCGATTAACGCTCAGTCTCTGACTGAGAAAACTGGAAGCATGCTAATGGCTACAATTCATGTAGACGGCAAAGAATACGAGGTCAACGGAGCGGACAACCTGCTGGAAGCTTGTCTGTCTCTGGGCCTTGATATTCCTTACTTTTGCTGGCATCCGGCGCTGGGAAGTGTCGGTGCTTGCCGCCAGTGTGCGGTGAAGCAATACCAAAACGCGGAAGACACGCGTGGTCGCCTGGTGATGTCCTGTATGACACCGGCTTCCGATGGCACCTTTATTTCCATTGACGACGAAGAAGCGAAACAGTTCCGTGAAAGCGTGGTCGAGTGGTTGATGACCAACCACCCGCACGACTGTCCGGTATGTGAAGAGGGCGGTAACTGCCATCTTCAGGATATGACTGTGATGACCGGACACAGCTTCCGTCGCTACCGTTTCACCAAACGTACCCACCGTAATCAGGATTTGGGGCCATTCATCTCTCACGAAATGAACCGCTGCATCGCCTGCTACCGCTGTGTGCGTTACTACAAAGATTACGCTGACGGTACAGATCTGGGCGTTTACGGTGCGCACGACAACGTCTACTTCGGTCGCCCGGAAGACGGCACGCTGGAAAGCGAATTTTCCGGTAACCTGGTCGAAATTTGCCCGACCGGCGTATTTACCGACAAAACGCACTCCGAGCGTTACAACCGTAAATGGGATATGCAGTTTGCGCCGAGCATCTGCCAGCAATGTTCCATCGGCTGTAACATCAGCCCCGGTGAACGTTACGGCGAACTGCGTCGTATCGAAAACCGTTACAACGGTACGGTAAACCACTACTTCCTCTGCGACCGTGGTCGTTTCGGTTACGGTTACGTCAACCTGAAGGATCGTCCGCGTCAGCCAGTACAGCGTCGTGGCGATGATTTCATTACCCTCAACGCCGAACAGGCAATGCAGGGCGCGGCAGATATTCTGCGTCAGTCGAAGAAAGTGATCGGTATTGGTTCTCCGCGTGCCAGCGTGGAAAGCAACTTTGCGCTGCGTGAACTGGTGGGCGAAGAAAACTTCTACACCGGTATCGCTCACGGTGAGCAGGAACGTCTGCAACTGGCGCTGAAAGTGCTGCGTGAAGGCGGCATTTATACTCCGGCTCTGCGCGAAATCGAATCTTACGATGCGGTACTGGTGCTGGGCGAAGACGTTACCCAGACCGGCGCGCGCGTCGCGCTGGCAGTGCGTCAGGCTGTGAAAGGTAAAGCGCGCGAAATGGCGGCAGCACAGAAAGTGGCTGACTGGCAGATTGCGGCAATCCTCAACATCGGTCAACGTGCGAAGCATCCGCTGTTTGTTACCAACGTTGATGACACCCGTCTGGATGATATCGCGGCGTGGACTTACCGCGCACCGGTTGAAGATCAGGCGCGTTTAGGTTTTGCCATCGCCCATGCGCTGGATAACTCTGCACCAGCGGTTGACGGTATCGAACCTGAGCTGCAAAGCAAAATCGACGTCATCGTGCAGGCACTGGCAGGTGCGAAGAAACCGTTGATTATCTCCGGGACGAACGCCGGTAGCTTAGAGGTGATTCAGGCGGCGGCTAACGTCGCGAAAGCCCTGAAAGGTCGCGGCGCTGACGTCGGTATCACCATGATTGCCCGTTCCGTCAACAGCATGGGGCTGGGCATTATGGGTGGCGGTTCGCTTGAAGAAGCGTTAACCGAACTGGAAACCGGACGCGCCGACGCGGTGGTGGTGTTGGAAAACGATCTGCATCGTCACGCTTCTGCTATCCGCGTGAATGCTGCGCTGGCTAAAGCACCGCTGGTGATGGTGGTTGATCATCAACGCACAGCGATTATGGAAAACGCCCATCTGGTACTTTCTGCTGCCAGCTTTGCTGAAAGCGACGGTACGGTGATCAACAACGAAGGCCGCGCCCAACGTTTCTTCCAGGTTTACGATCCTGCTTATTACGACAGCAAAACTGTCATGCTGGAAAGCTGGCGCTGGTTACACTCGCTGCACAGCACCCTGCTGAGCCGTGAAGTGGACTGGACGCAGCTCGACCATGTGATTGACGCTGTTGTGGCGAAAATCCCGGAACTGGCAGGTATCAAAGATGCTGCGCCGGATGCGACATTCCGTATTCGTGGGCAGAAACTGGCCCGTGAACCGCACCGTTACAGCGGTCGTACCGCCATGCGCGCCAATATCAGCGTTCATGAGCCGCGTCAGCCGCAGGATATTGACACCATGTTCACCTTCTCGATGGAAGGTAACAACCAGCCGACTGCGCACCGTTCGCAAGTGCCGTTTGCCTGGGCGCCGGGCTGGAACTCCCCGCAGGCGTGGAACAAATTCCAGGACGAAGTGGGCGGCAAACTGCGCTTTGGCGATCCGGGCGTGCGTCTGTTTGAAACCAGCGAAAATGGTCTGGATTACTTCACCAGCGTACCGGCACGCTTCCAGCCGCAGGACGGGAAATGGCGTATCGCGCCGTATTACCACCTGTTTGGCAGCGATGAATTGTCACAGCGTGCTCCGGTCTTCCAGAGCCGTATGCCGCAGCCGTACATCAAACTCAACCCAGCGGATGCCGCGAAGTTGGGTGTGAACGCAGGTACACGCGTCTCCTTTAGTTACGATGGCAACACGGTCACGCTGCCGGTTGAAATCGCCGAAGGACTGACGGCAGGGCAGGTGGGCTTGCCGATGGGTATGTCCGGCATTGCTCCGGTGCTGGCTGGCGCGCATCTTGAGGATCTCAAGGAGGCACAACAATGAGTTGGATATCACCGGAACTGATTGAGATCCTGCTGACCATCCTCAAAGCGGTGGTGATCCTGCTGGTGGTTGTCACCTGCGGGGCATTCATGAGCTTTGGCGAACGTCGCCTGCTGGGTCTGTTCCAGAACCGTTACGGACCTAACCGTGTTGGCTGGGGCGGTTCGCTCCAGCTGGTTGCGGACATGATCAAAATGTTCTTTAAAGAAGACTGGATCCCGAAATTCTCGGATCGCGTAATCTTTACCCTGGCACCGATGATTGCCTTTACCTCGCTGCTGCTGGCCTTTGCGATTGTGCCAGTCAGTCCGGGTTGGGTGGTTGCCGACCTGAACATCGGGATTTTGTTCTTCCTGATGATGGCAGGTCTGGCGGTTTACGCGGTGCTGTTTGCGGGCTGGTCAAGTAACAACAAATACTCGTTGCTGGGTGCGATGCGTGCTTCTGCGCAGACCCTGAGCTACGAAGTGTTCCTCGGGCTTTCCTTGATGGGCGTGGTGGCGCAGGCCGGTTCATTCAACATGACCGACATCGTCAACAGCCAGGCGCATGTGTGGAACGTTATCCCGCAATTCTTTGGTTTTATTACCTTTGCCATCGCGGGCGTGGCGGTATGTCACCGTCACCCGTTTGACCAGCCGGAAGCCGAGCAGGAACTGGCGGATGGTTACCACATTGAATATTCCGGTATGAAGTTCGGTCTGTTCTTCGTGGGTGAGTACATCGGGATTGTGACCATCTCTGCATTGATGGTGACGCTGTTCTTCGGTGGCTGGCAAGGCCCGTTGTTACCGCCATTCATCTGGTTCGCGCTGAAAACCGCGTTCTTTATGATGATGTTCATTTTGATTCGTGCGTCGTTACCGCGTCCGCGTTATGACCAGGTAATGTCCTTCGGCTGGAAAATCTGCCTGCCGCTGACGCTGATCAACTTGCTGGTAACGGCGGCTGTCATTCTCTGGCAGGCGCAATAAGGGGCAATAAGACCATGACCTTAAAAGAATTGTTAGTAGGTTTCGGCACCCAGGTTCGTAGTATCTGGATGATCGGCCTGCACGCGTTCGCCAAACGCGAAACGCGAATGTACCCGGAAGAGCCGGTCTATCTGCCGCCCCGTTATCGTGGTCGTATCGTTCTGACCCGCGACCCGGACGGCGAAGAGCGTTGCGTAGCCTGTAACCTCTGCGCGGTAGCCTGCCCGGTCGGCTGTATCTCGCTGCAAAAAGCAGAAACCAAAGACGGTCGCTGGTACCCGGAATTTTTCCGCATCAACTTCTCACGCTGCATTTTCTGTGGTCTGTGCGAAGAAGCCTGTCCGACCACGGCGATTCAGTTAACCCCGGATTTCGAAATGGGGGAATACAAGCGCCAGGATCTGGTTTACGAGAAAGAGGATCTGCTGATCTCCGGTCCGGGCAAATACCCGGAATATAACTTCTACCGGATGGCAGGTATGGCAATCGACGGCAAAGATAAGGGCGAAGCAGAGAACGAAGCCAAGCCTATCGACGTCAAGAGCCTGTTACCGTAAGGAGAGGGGCAATGGAGTTCGCTTTTTATATCTGTGGCCTGATAGCCATACTTGCGACCTTGCGAGTGATCACCCATACCAATCCGGTACACGCACTGCTGTACCTGATTATTTCGCTGCTGGCGATTTCCGGGGTGTTCTTCTCACTGGGCGCTTACTTCGCCGGTGCGCTGGAAATTATCGTCTACGCGGGTGCCATTATGGTGCTGTTCGTGTTCGTGGTGATGATGCTCAACCTGGGCGGTTCAGAAATCGAACAGGAACGCCAGTGGCTGAAACCGCAGGTGTGGATTGGTCCGGCAATTTTGTCGGCCATCATGCTGGTGGTGATTGTTTACGCCATCCTCGGTGTTAACGATCAGGGTATCGACGGTACGCCAATCAGTGCTAAAGCAGTGGGTATTACGCTGTTCGGGCCTTACGTACTGGCGGTGGAACTGGCTTCTATGCTGCTGCTCGCAGGTCTGGTTGTGGCCTTCCACGTCGGTCGTGAAGAGCGTGCGGGTGAAGTGCTGAGCAATCGTAAAGACGACAGCGCGAAAAGAAAAACGGAGGAGCACGCATGATCCCCTTACAACATGGACTGATCCTCGCGGCAATCTTATTCGTTCTTGGCTTAACCGGTCTGGTTATCCGTCGCAATCTGCTGTTTATGTTGATTGGTCTGGAAATCATGATTAACGCCTCCGCGCTGGCCTTCGTGGTCGCCGGAAGCTACTGGGGCCAGACCGACGGTCAGGTGATGTACATTCTCGCCATCAGCCTCGCGGCGGCAGAAGCGAGTATCGGCCTTGCGCTGCTGCTGCAACTTCACCGTCGTCGCCAGAACCTGAACATCGATTCAGTAAGTGAGATGCGCGGATGAACATGCTTGCCTTAACCATTATTTTGCCATTGATTGGCTTCGTCCTGCTGGCATTCTCCCGTGGGCGCTGGTCTGAAAACGTCTCGGCGATCGTCGGCGTAGGCTCTGTGGGCCTGGCGGCGCTGGTAACCGCCTTTATCGGCGTTGATTTCTTCGCTAACGGCGAGCAGACATACAGCCAGCCGCTGTGGACGTGGATGTCGGTAGGCGACTTTAACATCGGTTTTAACCTGGTGCTGGACGGCCTGTCGCTGACCATGCTCTCGGTGGTCACTGGTGTGGGTTTCCTTATTCACATGTACGCCTCCTGGTATATGCGCGGTGAAGAGGGCTACTCTCGCTTCTTCGCTTACACCAACCTGTTCATCGCCAGCATGGTGGTTCTGGTGCTTGCCGACAACCTGCTGCTGATGTACCTCGGCTGGGAAGGCGTGGGCCTGTGCTCCTATCTGCTGATCGGGTTCTATTACACCGATCCGAAGAATGGCGCAGCGGCAATGAAAGCGTTCGTCGTGACCCGTGTGGGTGACGTGTTCCTCGCTTTCGCACTGTTCATTCTTTACAACGAACTGGGCACCCTGAACTTCCGCGAAATGGTGGAACTGGCACCAGCGCACTTTGCTGACGGCAATAACATGCTGATGTGGGCGACGCTGATGCTGCTGGGCGGTGCGGTCGGTAAATCTGCGCAGTTGCCGTTGCAGACATGGCTTGCTGACGCGATGGCGGGCCCGACGCCTGTCTCCGCGCTGATCCACGCCGCAACGATGGTAACCGCGGGTGTCTACCTGATCGCCCGTACCCACGGCCTGTTCCTGATGACGCCGGAAGTTCTGCATCTGGTGGGTATTGTCGGGGCGGTTACGCTGCTGCTGGCCGGTTTTGCCGCGCTGGTACAGACCGACATCAAACGTGTTCTCGCTTACTCTACCATGAGCCAGATTGGCTACATGTTCCTCGCGCTTGGCGTGCAGGCATGGGATGCGGCGATTTTCCACTTGATGACTCACGCGTTCTTTAAAGCGCTGCTGTTCCTGGCATCCGGTTCCGTCATTCTGGCCTGCCATCACGAACAGAACATCTTCAAGATGGGCGGTCTGCGTAAATCTATTCCGCTGGTTTATCTCTGCTTCCTGGTGGGCGGCGCAGCACTGTCGGCACTGCCGCTGGTCACTGCGGGCTTCTTCAGTAAGGATGAGATCCTCGCGGGTGCGATGGCGAATGGTCATATCAATCTGATGGTGGCAGGTCTGGTCGGTGCGTTTATGACCTCGCTCTACACCTTCCGTATGATTTTCATCGTCTTCCACGGAAAAGAACAAATTCACGCTCACGCCGTGAAAGGGGTAACTCACAGCCTGCCGCTGATTGTGCTGCTGATCCTTTCCACCTTCGTTGGCGCACTGATTGTACCGCCGCTGCAGGGCGTGCTTCCGCAAACGACGGAACTGGCGCACGGCAGCATGTTGACCCTGGAAATTACCTCTGGCGTGGTCGCGGTGGTCGGCATTCTGCTGGCAGCCTGGCTGTGGCTGGGTAAACGTACTCTGGTGACCTCCATCGCCAACAGTGCGCCGGGCCGCCTGCTGAGTACCTGGTGGTACAACGCCTGGGGCTTTGACTGGCTGTACGACAAAGTGTTCGTCAAGCCGTTCCTGGGTATTGCCTGGTTGCTGAAACGCGATCCGCTGAACTCAATGATGAACATCCCGGCGGTTCTTTCCCGCTTTGCAGGTAAAGGTCTGCTGTTAAGCGAGAACGGTTATCTGCGCTGGTATGTGGCATCCATGAGCATCGGTGCGGTCGTGGTGCTGGCACTGTTGATGGTACTGCGTTGAGTTAAGGATTGTGGGATTGCCCCTGGGCATATAAGAACGTAGGTCGGATAAGCTGCCTTCGCGGCGCATCCGACACTACCCCCAGTCCGAAGAGAATTTTCTGTCGTGAGAATTCGTTGAAAATCCGGTCCTGACGGGACTTTTACAAGGAATAAAGATCGCCATGTTACTACCCTGGCTAATATTAATTCCCTTTATTGGCGGCTTCCTGTGCTGGCAGACCGAACGCTTTGGCGTCAAGGTGCCGCGCTGGATCGCGCTGATCACCATGGGATTGACGCTGGCGCTGTCGCTGCAACTGTGGTTGCAGGGCGGTTATTCACTGACGCAATCCGCCGGAATTCCGCAGTGGCAGTCTGAATTCGACATGCCGTGGATCCCGCGTTTTGGTATCTCTATCCATCTCGCCATTGACGGGCTGTCGCTGCTGATGGTCGTGCTGACCGGTCTGCTCGGTGTGCTGGCGGTACTCTGTTCGTGGAAAGAGATCGAAAAATATCAGGGCTTCTTCCACCTCAACCTGATGTGGATCCTGGGCGGCGTTATCGGCGTGTTCCTTGCCATCGACATGTTCCTGTTCTTCTTCTTCTGGGAAATGATGCTGGTGCCGATGTACTTCCTGATCGCACTGTGGGGGCATAAAGCCTCTGACGGTAAAACGCGTATCACGGCGGCAACCAAGTTCTTCATTTACACCCAGGCGAGTGGTCTGGTGATGTTGATCGCCATCCTGGCGCTGGTTTTTGTTCACTACAATGCGACCGGCGTCTGGACCTTCAACTATGAAGAGCTGCTGAATACGCCAATGTCCAGTGGTGTGGAATACCTGTTAATGCTGGGCTTCTTCATCGCCTTCGCAGTCAAAATGCCGGTGGTTCCGCTGCATGGCTGGCTGCCGGATGCGCACTCCCAGGCTCCGACCGCCGGTTCCGTTGACCTCGCGGGGATCTTGCTGAAAACTGCCGCTTACGGTTTGCTGCGTTTCTCCCTGCCGCTGTTCCCGAACGCGTCGGCAGAGTTCGCGCCAATTGCTATGTGGCTGGGTGTTATCGGCATCTTCTACGGTGCGTGGATGGCCTTCGCCCAGACCGATATCAAACGTCTGATCGCCTACACCTCGGTTTCCCACATGGGCTTCGTGCTGATTGCAATCTACACCGGCAGCCAGTTGGCCTACCAGGGCGCGGTAATCCAGATGATTGCGCACGGCTTGTCGGCGGCGGGTCTGTTTATTCTCTGCGGTCAGCTTTATGAACGTATCCATACCCGCGACATGCGCATGATGGGCGGTCTGTGGAGCAAGATGAAATGGCTGCCAGCACTGTCGCTGTTCTTTGCGGTGGCAACGCTTGGGATGCCTGGCACCGGTAACTTCGTCGGCGAATTTATGATTCTGTTCGGCAGCTTCCAGGTTGTCCCGGTGATTACCGTTATCTCTACCTTTGGGCTGGTCTTTGCATCTGTTTATTCGCTGGCGATGTTACATCGCGCTTACTTCGGTAAAGCGAAAAGCCAGATTGCCAGCCAGGAACTGCCAGGGATGTCGCTGCGTGAGCTGTTTATGATCCTGTTGCTGGTGGTGCTGCTGGTACTGCTGGGCTTCTATCCGCAGCCGATTCTGGATACCTCGCACTCCGCGATTGGCAATATCCAGCAGTGGTTTGTTAATTCCGTTACTACTACAAGGCCGTAAATCGCCATGACAATAACTCCACAAAACCTGATCGCACTGCTACCGTTGCTGATCGTCGGCTTGACGGTGGTGGTTGTGATGCTCTCCATTGCGTGGCGACGCAATCATTTCCTCAACGCTACGCTCTCGGTTATTGGGCTTAACGCGGCGCTGGTTTCGCTCTGGTTTGTTGGCCAGGCGGGCGCTATGGACGTTACGCCGCTGATGCGCGTTGATGGTTTCGCCATGCTTTACACCGGGCTGGTATTGTTGGCGAGCCTCGCCACCTGTACTTTCGCCTACCCGTGGCTTGAAGGCTATAACGACAACAAGGACGAGTTCTACCTGTTGGTGTTAATTGCCGCGCTGGGCGGGATCCTGCTGGCGAATGCCAACCATCTGGCGTCTCTGTTCCTCGGTATCGAACTGATCTCTTTGCCGCTGTTTGGCCTGGTCGGTTACGCTTTCCGCCAGAAACGTTCACTGGAAGCCAGTATCAAATACACCATCCTTTCTGCCGCAGCGTCTTCTTTCCTGCTGTTTGGTATGGCGCTGGTGTATGCGCAGTCTGGCGACCTGTCGTTTGTCGCGTTGGGTAAAAACCTTGGCGACGGTATGCTCAACGAGCCGCTGTTGCTGGCAGGTTTCGGCCTGATGATTGTTGGCCTCGGCTTCAAACTCTCTCTGGTGCCGTTCCACCTGTGGACGCCAGACGTATACCAGGGCGCGCCTGCGCCGGTTTCCACTTTCCTGGCGACGGCGAGCAAAATCGCTATCTTCAGTGTGGTGATGCGTCTGTTCCTCTACGCACCGGTGGGTGACAGCGAAGCGATTCGCGTGGTGCTGGCGATTATCGCCTTTGCCTCCATCATCTTCGGTAACCTGATGGCGCTGAGCCAGACCAATATCAAACGTCTGCTCGGTTACTCATCTATCTCTCACCTCGGCTATCTGCTGGTAGCGCTGATTGCGCTGCAAACCGGCGAGATGTCGATGGAAGCGGTAGGGGTTTACCTGGCCGGTTATCTGTTCAGCAGCCTCGGCGCGTTCGGCGTGGTCAGCCTGATGTCCAGCCCGTATCGTGGCCCGGATGCTGATTCCCTGTTCTCTTACCGCGGTCTGTTCTGGCATCGTCCGATCCTCGCGGCAGTGATGACGGTGATGATGCTGTCTCTGGCCGGTATCCCGATGACGCTGGGCTTTATCGGTAAGTTCTACGTGCTGGCGGTCGGTGTCCAGACACACTTGTGGTGGCTGGTGGGTGCCGTGGTTGTCGGTTCGGCAATCGGCCTCTACTACTACCTGCGCGTGGCGGTGAGCCTGTACCTGCACGCACCGGAACAACCGGGTCGCGATGCACCGTCAAACTGGCAGTACAGCGCGGGCGGTATCGTGGTGCTGATTTCTGCACTGTTGGTACTGGTGCTGGGTGTATGGCCACAACCGCTGATTAGTATTGTGCGGTTAGCAATGCCGCTGATGTAATCTGTTAGTTTGTAAGTCAGAAAGCCGCCGACATGTTCGGCGGTTTTTTTTGGCGCTCTGACACCATCACCCAACAATAACCGTCAGCGCATGATTCCCTTGTCGCAGCATACGTCGATACGCGCTAATCAGCTTTTCCATATCAAGCATGATCGAGGCAAAGAGTTGCCCCTCTAACTCTTCTGAAAAGGTCACTCCCGGATAAATCTCCATTTCATTGAGTCGCTTAATGGAAAACTGTTTACGCAGCTCACTTCGATCCAGTGATTCCAGTCGGTCGATTGTCGCGGCTAATTCCTGATTCCAGGTCAATCCCAGGAAGCCATCTATGCCATCTTCGAGGCTGTGTTCACCAAGCACGGCACGACTCAGCGGATCATTCTTCGCGGGATCAAAAGCAGAGGTGCCTGTCAGCCCAAAGTGTAAAAAATCCCAGCGTTTATCAATATCCAGTCGGCGTAATCCTGAAAGCGTGTCATGTATATTATCCATCAAAGGTTTTTCAGTAGACTCAAGCAGTTGGTTAATCTTTTCTGAGTCAATTTCTGCAAAATAGCCAATCATTCCCATTTATTTTTCCTCCATTGAATTTTATGTTTCGCATCTTAAAACAGACGAGGGAAAATAAAATGTACATGTCGCTGTTTCTGGACCCGCCTCGAGAAATTTTTATTATTTACTGTTGTATAACAAGGTTATAACACCATCCACCACCTGAGCCATTTTCTGATAATTCAATCTGTCTGCGGTATCACCGGGCAAGTGGTATTGTTTATTACGATAAAAAGCGGTGTCAGTAATCATTACGGCGGGAATATCGTGTTGCCAATAATTAAGGTGATCAGAAAAATCAATACCGGGAATAAACCCTGGGGCATTCATAGAATAAACAGATAAATCCCGGGATGACAACAATGCCGCTTTTACCTGACGAACGGCGTTGATATCCTG
>QRFC01002642.1_pt1 | contig 12866 bp, 11 predicted proteins | sample 1861061 | NCBI WGS metagenome assembly QRFC01 (sample SAMN09711282, study PRJNA482702) | Human gut metagenome, whole genome shotgun sequencing project. | reverse complement strand
TAAAGTGATCCTCGCCAGTCAAGTGGATCGTCTCAACAATATGAGCCGCCGCACTAAGCGAACCACCCCAATAATGGGGAGTATTCCGGCAAGGGGAGTGTTCCCGTAAAGTGATCCTCGCCAGTCAAATGGATCGTCTCAACAACGGGAGCCGCCGCAACACTGAAACTGAGAACGGAAACAACCGCACCACAGACCTGTATCCTCAATCTGTTTTGCCGAGTGCGGTATCTGTGGTATTGGTGGATTCTGTTCCCCCAAGTGGAAAACGATAAAGAACCGATGCCGCAACGTGAAACGATGGACGACACCTGAGATAATGCGAAAGGTGCGAAAGAACTTTGGCGTGTGTTTTGTAAATTGTATAACCGTTGAATGAAAACCGAACAACTATGGAAATAGAATATTCACGAGGAGATCGCAAAGGAATTCTCCGGATCGTTGATGAAGGAAAGGCTCTTGGATGGATCTCCTATCAGGAGGTCGGAACCGATCGGTGGCTGATTGACCATACGGTTGTCTTCCCTGAATATGAGGGGCAGGGTGTGGGCCGAAAATTGGTGTTGGCGCTGGCTGAAGAGGCTCGCAAAAGCAAGCGAAAAGTGATTCCCCAATGCTCTTTTGCCCGATTGGTTTTCGAACGAAATGCAAATTTGCATGATCTGTTGGTCGGAAGTGCGGAAAGCCGTTAGCCGTAGGCAACAGCATAAGTACAAGCAACAGAGAATCAATTATCCGACAAAACGGATGAGAAAGAGCCATACGGCATGCAAGTAACAGGTGCGCGTGTAATATGCGTGCGGGTGTGCGGGAATGTGCAAGAGGAGATGTGTGCGGAACGTGCATATAGCGTGTGTGGGACGTGCTTGTGGCATGTGTGGGCTGTGTATGTGGCAGGTGTGAGGTTGCATACGGTGTGCGTGTGATATGCACATTGTGCGGTATGCATTTGAGTGGTTAGACACATCGAACTGCAACTTCATGATGGCTCTGAGACGTTGGATGTAAAACGTAAAACAGGCTACAAAAAACAGAAGGCAACGATCGGAATATTCCAGTCGTTGCCTTCTACTTTTGCCTCTTTTTGCGGTATGGTCAGGAGCTGTTTTCTGGATCAGGTGTAACCGTTCGGTTGTTTCTTTCAAACGTACGATGTGTAAGTAGAGGCGATCCGCTGTTCTCCTGCCTGTTGATTAACCTTTTATATCCTCCGCATTTATATTTTCCGCAGCAGGAAGAGAACTCTCTTGAATTGCATTGCCTGTGCCTGGTGCTGGTGCTGTCTCTGAGGTGGAGCGGGTGCGGCTACCTCCTCCACGACGTCGGCCCTGTTGGGTACGCTGGGTGGATGATGTCCCCTCGCTCTTGTCGGCAGTACGAGTGGCAGTGTTAGAGGATCCCTCGCCCTCCGGAGCCTCTGTTGATGCTATGGGGAGAGTGGTCTTGCTTCTCGTTGCCGTTACACGAACTGCATCGTCCGTCTCGCCTACAGCAGCTTTACTCTTCGGTGCCTGTTTCTGTGATGAGGTAGAAGCCTGTTTGTCAGAACCGCCTTTTGATTGTCTCTTGGTAGGGGATGGAGTGGGGGCCTCCTCGGTTGCAGAGGTGGAACTGGCTGCGGTGGCTGCAGTGGCTGCAGTGGCTGAAGCCTTTTTGCGACGACTCTTTGAAGCTGCCGATGTTCCAGATGTGCCTGAAGATTCAATAGCCCCCGAACCTTTGGGTGCGGTTGGGGTCGTTGAACCTGTTGTAGTAGCAGCGGTGGTGCGAGAAGTTGCCGCAACAGCCGTTGTCGCAGCCGCAGAAGATGATGATGTGGAGCTGGCTGCCTTGGCTTCAATACGTTTGTTGCTCTCCTCTTTTTTAGTCTTGCCTTTGGCTGGTTTCTTCGTACGGAGGCTTTGATCTGTTGGAACAGAGGCTGGACGGTGCTCTTCAGAGGTGCCCTTGCGGCGGCGAGGCGTTTCGATATTGCCTTCACGACCAGAGGTTGCCGTCAGGGTCTTCATCCGCTCGAAACTGTCCAGGTGAAGCTCTAAAGCACGTACCGAGATCAACAGCTCACGGATCGAGATGCCCAATGAGATGGTTAACAGCACCAATGCTATTCCAAACGTGTAAACAGCAATCATCTGTAAGCCGATGTATATCAGAAAGGTGCAAACCACACACAACAACAGGCTGCTGACACCAAATAGCTGCATCGAACGGGCCATGTAGAGCCGGCGGCGAAGATTGGCCAACTGCAGATGGGTAATGGTCGAGGGATTTTTGTCGTAATCGGCCTTGAGAGTCCGTACTAACTGTGCATAGGAGAGAAAGCGGTTGGTGTATGCCAGCAAAATCAAGGATATGGCAGAGAAAAGAATAGAGGGTGTCGATAAAGTGAGTTCTGTCATGAATGGTTAAATTTTTTTGTTGCGCCAATTCGCTTTGACGAGGTAAAGATAGGTAAATAATAGCAATCCAATGCTATATATGATATCGACAGTCCAACAGAGCGTAATGCTGGGACGGTGGAGAATGATGATCCACCAGATCGAAAGTACATACAGGGCTAATGCTCCTAACTCCATCAGCATGGCCATAAAGGAGTTGCCGGTACCTGAGACCGCATTGAAATAGATGTTGCCGGGAATCAGCGTCAAATAGCCGGCCACCATGACCCATAATGAGCCAACCGATGCGGCAATTAGGGTGGGATCATTGGTGTATAGACGAAGCACGACGGACGGAAACAGGCAGATCAATATCATTACAGGCAGTGCTACACGATAGGCCAGACCGATAATTTGTCGTACGGTCGGCATGACCTGATCGTATTCTCCTTTGCCCATCAGGGTGCTGGTCAAGGCACTGGTGGTGGAGCTGTATGCGCTGACCGTTACGAACAGAATGGAGGAGACGCTGCGAACAATGTTGGAGATGGCCAGTGGACGCTCACCGAGGTGTTCTACGGTCAAGAAGAAGATGAACCAGGTGCCTGTGGAGATAAAGGCCTGCAGCATAGTCCAAATCGACACGTTGAAAATCTGTGTCAGAATGGAGAGATTGAAACACTGGAGACGGAACAGCCCGTAACGTTTTGCGTAACCGTGCAAGCGGGTATGGATAGCAAAAAAGAGCAGTGAACTCAACTCTGCAATGGATGAAGCGATGGCTGCACCTGCAATACCCAAGGCCGGACATCCCAATTTCCCGAATATGAGTATGTAGTTCAACACGATGTTGGTGAGCACCATGATAATTGAGTTGGCAGTCAGCAGGCGGGTGTTGGTGGTGCCGACATAGAAGGCCCGGAACAGTACTGCCGCAAATGAAAAAAAGAAACCGTAAACACGCCAGTCCAAATAGGCAACGGCTGCAGCATAGACCGCATCGGATTCAATCAGGGTGCGGAGTAGCCGGGGAGTGTACTGTTTGGAAACAAAAAACATCACAGCGGCAAAACACAACAAGAACAATAATCCCTGTTGAAAGATTTTGCCGATTTCTCGGGGGCGTCCCTCTCCGTTTCGTCGGGCAATGAGAATTTGTACGCCGATACTGAACCCGAATCCGAGCATAAAGATCGCCATGAAATAGACGCCGGCCAATGCCGATGCTCCCAATTCGACATCGCCGACACGACCCAAAAAGGCCACATCGGTCAGGCCGATCAGGTTTTCCATCAATAAGCTGATCAGCAGCGGATAGGTGATTTTCCAGATATGTCGGTTCGTATAGGCTTGCATGGTTATGTTTTGACTCATTTGCGCTCCCTGTTGGGAGTGAGGTTCTGTTGCGGAGGCTAAATGCCTATCCTGATGCTTTGCGTGGCGAGGTCGTTTTATGGTGTTTTCACCTCTGACCCCTGAAACGCTTCCGGGACGTGGCCTTGCCGTTGTGGCCCTGCATCTCCCCTTACAGCATATTCGGGAGCGGGGGCTGCTGTGGAGCGGGGCGTACAGTGGGGCTGAGTAATGGGGCTATGCTATTGCGGCACCACCGTTGCGGTTCCACTGTTGCGGTTTCACCGTTGCCTCGACTCCGTTTGGGCGAGGCTAGTTCAAGGTCGCTCTATGTCTTCCGCCCTCACCAAAGCAATGAAGCGCTGTTTGGACCCAGGCCCAGCTGCCTTCTTACAGCATATTCGGGAGCGGGGCGTGCAGTGGGGCGGAGTAATGGGGGCTATGCTATTGCGGCACTACCGTTACGGTTCTACCGTTGTGGTTCCACTGTTGCGGTTTCACCGTTTCCCTGACTCCGTTCGGATGAGGCTAGTTCAAGGTCGCTCTATGTCTTCCGCCCTCACCAAAGCAATGAAGCGCTGTTTGGACCCAGGCCCAGCTGCCTTCTTACAGCGTTTCGGGGGCGGGGGCGTACAGTGGGGCTGAGTAATGGGGCTATGCTATTGCGGCACCTCTGTTACGGTTCCACTGTTGCGGCACCACCGTTGCCCTGACTCCGTTTGGGCGTGGTAATCACATGGTGATACCATTGCTTTCCTCCCCCTCCTGGAATCCATTCGAAGCGAGGCAATATGGCTTTACATCCTCGCTGAAATGTGTTCAGTAAGGCTCGGTCGTTGTCACTAATCACCTGCCCAATGTCTATCCAGTAGAGGCAATCTCTTGGTAGCTCTACATCCCCTCAACAGTAGAGTCTCAGTTGCGTTCCTGGCGATTGTATCCTCTGTCCTCCGGCTTGAGTCTTGGCGTTTGGCCAGTGTGAGGAATGTGCCCTCATGTCAGTTTCCCGCAATCCTTCGTAATGCGGTATGGCGAAAGGCTGGGCAATGAGGACTACTCCTGTTCAACCCGCTCCATACATGGATCCCTCTTAAAAAATGTAGGAACAATCGAGTGTCCAAATACGGTTTTTACCTCTTGTATGTCAGACAGATATTGAATCGGTTTGGAAAAACAACCCTTGAAGGAGGGCGCACAATGGACAACAAAGGTAGAATTTTTCTTTGCAAATGTTTAATTTTGATAGCTTACATCCCTCAGCTGTTATATGCAGACGGTGCGGAACAGAACAGAAGCCCTTTATGGGTGTACTTCCGGTAATGCGTAGTGTGGCTGTGAGCAGGAAACCGATAAACGGACCAAAGCAAAAAATGGAAATCGTCAAGAAAAATATTCCGGTGCTGGAAATGAGCTGTGCCGTATGCGCAGCGAATGTCGAAAACAGAGTGCGTACGGTCGAAGGTGTGGCCGCTGCATCTGTCAATTTCGCCTCCAATCAGCTTCATGTCGAATATGACCCTGCACGTGTGACCTTGCTCCAGTTGCAACAGGCCGTGCGAGAGATCGGCTATGATCTGATCGTGGACGAAAGTCACGCCGAAGAGGAACAGCAACAGGCCCAGCAGAATCATGATCGTGAATTGAAACGCAATACGGTGAAAGTCTGGTGTTTCGCTCTGCCTCTGATGATCCTGGGAATGGTGTTTATGCATGAACGTTGGGCTGCATGGTTGATGCTGTTGCTCTCTTTGCCCGTCTTTTGGTTCGGGCGTCTGTTCTACATCAACGCCTGGAAACAGGCCTCACACCGATCGGCCAATATGGATACATTGGTCGCCTTGAGTACCTCTATCGCATTTTTGTTCAGTCTGTTCAATACGCTCTTCCCGCAAGTGTGGCTCTCTCGAGGATTGGAACCTCATGTCTATTATGAGGCTGCTACCATGATTATCGCTTTCGTCTTGCTGGGGAAATTGCTCGAAGAACGGGCTAAAGGAAATACCTCGTCCGCCATTCGTAAACTGATGGGACTGCAGCCAAAAACGGCCCGTGTCATTGGTGCGGATGGTTCGGAGCAGGATTTGCCGGTCGCCCAATTACAGGTGGGAGATCGGATCAGCCTCAGACCCGGGGAGAAAATCCCCGTGGATGGAATCCTCTTTTCGGGGAGCACCTTTGTCGATGAGAGCATGATTACCGGTGAACCGATCCCTGCCCGTAAGGATCAGGGTGACAAACTGCTGGCAGGGACCGTTAATCAACGTGGCTCATTTGTGATGGAGGCAACCAAAGTGGGAAGCGATACCTTGTTGGCGCAGATTATCCGGACCGTACAGGAGGCACAAGGTAGTAAAGCGCCCGTGCAACGCATTGCCGATCGGATTGCTGCCGTATTTGTTCCGGTGGTGATCGGCCTGGCCCTGCTGACATTTCTCCTCTGGTTGGTACTGGGTGGCGAAGAGGCTTTTACCTATGGGCTCCTGGCAATGGTGTCCGTATTGGTCATCGCTTGCCCCTGCGCTTTAGGATTGGCTACACCCACTGCGTTGATGGTGGGAATCGGCAAGGGTGCTGAACAGCAGATCCTGATCAAAGATGCTGCTGCACTGGAGCGTATGTGCAAAGTCGATACGGTGGTGTTGGACAAAACAGGAACCTTGACCGAAGGCCGTCCCGAAGTGGTAAAGTGGTTGTGGACTGCAGGTACGGAAGAGCAACACCGCTATTGGCAGGAGCTCTTTTATGCAGCCGAATCCCGATCGGAACATCCCCTGGGAGAGGCTGTGGTACGTTATCTGGAGCAACAGGGGACTCACACGTGTCCTTTGTCCCTGTTTGAGAGCTTGACGGGTGAAGGTGTTGAATTCAAGGCGGAAAGTGCCGCCCGGAGCGATGTGGAATCCTCCGTCTCACCGTCGGCCTCAACTCCGGTTGCCACAACGGAAAGCGTAGCGGCTGGGTCCTCATCTGACTTGGGGCAGAGAGCAGAACAAACGTTTTGGATCGGCAGTCGTAAACTGGCAGAGCGTTATGGGGCAGAAATGGAGCCATCGTTAGCCCGGGAGATTACGGCCCATGAGCAGGCTGGATGTACCACTGTCTTGGGCGGTTGCGGAACCCGACTGTTGGCTGTCGTGGTGATTAGCGATCGGATCAAGACAACCACGCCGGAAGCTTTGAAAGAGCTGCGTCGTGCCGGTATAGAAATCTGCATGTTGACCGGCGACAGCCAAAAAACAGCCGCAGCAATTGCCAAAGAGCTCGGCATTTCACAATTTCAGGCAGAGATGCTGCCTGCGGACAAAGAGCAATATATTCGTCGGTTGCAGGCTGAGGGGCATACGGTCGCTATGGTCGGAGACGGTATCAACGATTCGCAAGCCCTCTCGTCTGCAGATGTCAGTGTCGCTATGGGGCGGGGAACGGATATAGCGATGGAGGTGGCCATGGTTATTTTGATCACCTCTGACCTGAAATTACTCCCTCGGGCCTACCGGCTTTCAAAAGATACCGTACGAGCAATCCGCCAGAATCTGTTTTGGGCCTTTATATACAATTTGATAGGCATTCCGATTGCTGCCGGAGTACTCTATCCGGTGTGTGGACTGTTGCTGAATCCGATGTTGGCCAGTGCGGCGATGGCTTTCAGTTCGGTCTCTGTGGTGATGAACAGTTTGCGGTTGCGTTGGAAATAGAGAGCTGAGGTTTGTCCCGGTCGTGGATGTGCAAGGTGTGAACCTTGGACGGGAAAACAGATCGGGTTGCAAAGTCTAGACCTCGGGGTGAAAACAGATCAGGTTGCAAGGTTTGAACCCCGGGCGAAAAAAAGTCGAGTTGCAAGACCTGAACAATAAATACAGACTTGAATCGATTAAGTATGATATGAGGGGTAAAAGCTACGTTAGGCTGCAACCCGAAATAGTATATGTGAAACCAGAACTATTAATCAAAAAGTTATGAAAACCAGCAAGTTTAAAACAAATGCAAAATGTGACGGCTGTGTAGCCCGTATAGCTGATAAATTAAACGAAATTGTACCTCGTGAACAGTGGAACATTGACCTTTCGACAACGGATCGGGTGTTGACCGTTACGGCGGATGTTCCCGATGAGAAGATCATCGCTGTGGTGGTAGCGGCTGGTTATAAAGCGGACAAACTTTAACGATTTCCCCATCTTCGGGAAACGCACCATCCTCTGAAAGTTTGAATCCCGTCCTGGCATGGAGAATTCCGTATCTTGCCATGGAACGTTGCTTGCAGATGTGCCGGGAACAGAGCTTGTGTGATGGGCCATGATGTGCCACTGTCGATCCAATGCAATTGCGATCCGATACGATCGGTGTTTGTATGCGGGTGATGGTGGGGTGCGGCTTGTGATTAGGGTGGCTTGTGATCAGGTGCGGTTGGGGTCAAGATGTGGCTTGAACCGTTGAGCGAATGCGTGTGCGGCTATATTGATGTGGACCGCAGATCTTTCGAGCTGTGGATGGTCCGGAAGAGTCGTACTGGAGAGATGAAGAGTCCAAAATCTGCATGTGTTGTCTATACAGAAAAAACGGTTGTGTGTCAATGCCGAATCTTTGCGGAGGTGAAGTTGTGGTGTGTTTGCGGCATGGTGAAAAGTGCGGCGCATTTGCAGTGCGTTAAAATGATATGTGATCCATGGTGACCGGTCAGCATGCTTTCTAGCAAGGTATGCTCCTCAGCGTGGCATGCTCCTCAGTGAGGTATGCTCCCCAATGTGGCATGCTCCCCAATGTGGTATCTTCCTCTCCCGTTCGTTGTGGAGTTGCAGCGTGTGGTTGTGTACGCAGCGAAGATTTAAAGCGTATCGGTCATGGAGTGAGGTAGAACACATATTCGGGAAAGTCGGTGATGAATTCGTGGTGTTGCCAGGATACCCGGAAAGTGCCGAATGCGAATGAAGCGTTTGGGTGATGGGTTCATGTTGGTTAAACAGAAAATCTGTTGTGGAAGCATTGCTGTTGTGGAGCGATAGCAGATCCGTGTTGGGCCTGTAATAACCCCGTTGGTGAATGACTGCTTCCGTGGCGTCAGAATGGCAATGTGTCGTTTGTTTGGTTAAATTTGTAGCGAACAGTCAAATTTGAAAAGTCTTGTGAAAGAGCATACAGTGAAAGTGGTCGATTCGTTTGAAGGTCATGATGATGAGGCCGTCTTCAAAAGTATTGTGCTGACGGCAGAAAACCCTATGTCGTTTGATACCTACGTAATGCCCCAAAAGATACATGGCATGGGCCTGTGTATCTGCCAGCAGGGTGAGGCTGTCATCTCAATCGATAAAAAACAGTATCCGATCCGCCAACACGATATGGTCATCTTTCTGCCGGGGGCAGTGGTGCAGCCGGTCAGCCGTAGCGATGACTTTGCGGGATGTGCTTTAATGCTGAAGATCGATCGGGTGATTGATGTCGATCCGTCGATGGGAGTGCAGCTCTATTTGGCCGTGCGGGATCAACCTTGCGTCTCCCTGACGGAACAGGATATGCAGGCAATTTTTGAGGTGCGTGATTTGATCCAAAAGAAAATAGCCTATAGCGATAACCCCTATTACAAAGAGATCATCGAAAATTTAATATTGAACCTCTTTTATGAAATTGGGGCGATTATCAATCGTGGAAAAACGCTCGAACCCCGTAAAACCCGCAGCCGTCAGGAAGAACTGTTCGAAAAATTCCTCTATTTGGTCGCTACCTATTACCGAACACATCGTGATTTGGGATTTTATGCCGAACAAATGTGCTTGACCCCAAAATACCTGTCGGCAATCGTTAAACTCGTCTCGGGATCCAGTGCAACCGAATGTATTAACCGTTCGGTCATTCGCAATGCAAAGGCCCTGTTGGAAACCTCACAACTGACTGTACAGCAAATTGCCGATTATCTCAATTTCCCCACCCCCTCATTCTTTGGCCAGTATTTTAAAAAACATGTGGGAATGACCCCGAAAGAGTACAGAATGCAAGCCCATTAAAACCGCAGAAAGTTCCAGTAATAGTGGTCATTTAGGACAAAAAAACGTACCTTTGGGAAAATTTTTCAAACGAGAGTATCGTGGAACAATTTTCCCTATATGGTGTAAAGTGGGTCAGGACGCTGTTTTGTTGTGTCCTGTTTGGTTGCATCTGTTTGCCCCTGTCCGTTTCGGCAAGCTGTATCAAGCCCTCTGCCGATGCATTCCCATTCACACCAATTGCCGATCCGATGTTCCAACCGGATACTGTGGCCGGTGATACCCTGGCTCTGGACAGTGCAGTACGGCTGAACGGCTGGCAACGCTTCCAGCTCAAGGTCGATCGGATGACCCAAACCCGACTCTATAAAATGACCTATGTGGCGGTGCCTTTGATTGTGGCCGGTGTGGTCCTCAATGACCAGCGATACCATTTCAATGCCCTGCGTGATTCCTATATCCCTACGTTCCGATACCATTACGACGACTATCTGCAATATGGACCGATGGTATTGACCTATGGTTTGAAACTGGCCGGCGTGCCGGGACGCAGCTCCTGGGGACGCATGTTGGTCTCCAACGCCTTCTCTGCGGCATTGATGGCCGGCTTTGTCAATACATTGAAATATTCGGTCAAGCAACCCCGCCCAGACGGATCGGGTAACAACTCATTCCCTTCGGGACATACCGCTACAGCCTTTATGGCGGCTACCATCCTGCATAAGGAGTATGGCCTTACCCACAGCCCCTGGTATAGTATTGGCGGATATATGACCGCCACGACAATCGGCGTGAGCCGTCTGATGAACAATAAACACTGGATCTCTGATGTCCTGGTCGGTGCCGGAATCGGTATCTTGTCAACGGAATTGGGCTATTATTTGACCGATCTGATCTATAAGGATCGGGGATTGCGCCGTCCCGATCGGGTTGACTCCCATTTCAACTATGACCGGAAAGCCTCGTTTTTTGGCCTATACATGGGGTTCAATTGGGCCGGGAAAAGCATGGCCTATTTTAATCATGCCGGAATCAAGGTCTCTACGGGTGCAATCTCGGGTATAGAAGGAGCGTGGTTTATCAATCGATATATCGGTATCGGAGGTAGGGCAACCATTGCCAGTATGCCGATGGCTGTGAGCTTGCAGGATAATCAGATGGTGGATGGTGAGGCGTTGATGAGTCGTCTGGAACGTATCGAAATCTCCTCTTTGAAGGTCTCCGAAGTGATGGCCGGTGCCTACTTCTCCTATCCTCTGTCCAAACATTGGTCCGTTGGGTCGAAACTGCTGTGTGGTACCTATTCCATTCGTAAAAACCGGGTCAATGCCGTACTGAATCCTGCCCAGCAGGAGAGTACTCTGCCAGTGAATCTTCCGGTGGCACAGCTGTCAAGAGGCGTTACCGAGTCTCAGCAATTGGCCGACGGTTTGGAGGAGGGGCAGACTCGTCAACCTCTGATGGAGATCGGTTCCAGTGAAAGTTTCGGATTCGGCACCGGACTGTCGTTCATGTATCTGGTGGGCCGAAATCTGGGTGTCCGCCTTTTCTACGATATTAGTTTCTCACCGGTGCACTTTAAAGCCAAAGAGTACAACATGGACGGATCGGTGCAAATCAGCAGTATCAGAGATTTTAACTACTCTTCTACACTGGGAGGATCAGTCTGTATCCTCTTCTTTGGCAAGGATAAGAAAAAAGCAAAATAACGAAAACCTCTAGCTGTTCGTGCACTTGTGTGTGTACTTGTGCGCGTAGTGGCGTGTGTGCCTGTTTGCACAGCCATTCGTAGGCCGATGATAGGCTTTTTACTGGCATTTTATATGATCCTGTGTCGTATGAAGTGCCAGTTCTGTTTAGATTGTCATGGTTGTGAGAGGAGCCTGGATACCTTGTGACGTTTGGATCGCCAGAATGACAGGATCTCTTTGATAATTGCCTTCGATAACCTGATTAGACAACGCATCCGATTGCCTCGCATTCGGAGCTGTCCCGTATCCGAGTTCGTTCATCGAAATGCGGGCCTCAGTGTGTTATGCCTATATATTACTTTGACCCCCAGTAGAGGAACAGCATACCGATCAGCACCAACAGCAGGTCGATCGCCTTGCTGCGCAGATTCTTTTCACGAAACAGCAGCGCCCCGAACAGGAACGAAACGATCACACTGCCCCGTCGGATCATGGAGACCACCGAAATCATTGAACCGTCGAGACTCAGCGCATAAAAATAGACAAAGTCGGCAGCGGACAAAAAGATCGAGATCAACGGTATGCTCCAGTGCCAATGAAAAGGTGAGTTTGCACGGTGGGGCCACCAAAGAATCAGCAACACGATGGTCATGATTCCCAACTGGTAGAGGTTGTACCAGGATTGTACCATCATCGGGGCAAGCTGGCGCATCAGGTATTTATCGTAGAGACCGCTAATAGCGCCAAGCAGGGCTGCCAGGACGATGCAATAGATCCAGCGGTTGTGCCGAAAATCGATCCCCTCCTTGCGTCCGGAACGGCTTAACATCAGGAAAGAGATACCGGCCAAAATGACACCGATCCATTGGTAGAGGTTGAGGCGTTCGCCGAAGATCAGCAGCGCTCCGACCAGCACCATGACGGGACGGGTTGCGTTAATCGGGCCTACGATGGTGATGGGCAGATGTTTCAGCCCGAAATAGCCTAAGGTCCAGGAGCTGAGAACGATCAGCGATTTGAGCAGGATCAGACGATGCACCTCCCAACCGGCTGAGGGGACATACAGAAGCGGATGGGTGGCCATCTGTTCGGGCCGCCAGGCCGACAAGAGGATGAACGGCAGAAAAATCAGCGACGAAAAAAGCGTGTTGAGCAGCAGCACGGGTAATACCGCATTGCCGTTGAGCGACTGTTTTTTAAAGACATCGTAGAAACCCAGTAACAGGGCGGATAAAAAAGCGAGCGCCAACCACATAGTCTTCTTGAATTTAGCGGGCAAATTTAGTGGAATTTTTCCACTTTTAGTTAAAAAGTGGCTATCTTTGAGAGATTTTGACCAAACGAGGTGCTTCGTGTTGTGGCTTGTCTCGGTGAGCCTTGCGGTGCATTAGTGGAATGCATTGTCATGTAGGTTGTTATTGGGATGCGTCAATCGATCGCCTCAAGGTGGTGGAAGGTAGGCCAGGGGC
>QRFC01002636.1_pt1 | contig 12888 bp, 16 predicted proteins | sample 1861061 | NCBI WGS metagenome assembly QRFC01 (sample SAMN09711282, study PRJNA482702) | Human gut metagenome, whole genome shotgun sequencing project. | reverse complement strand
AAACGGATGGTCTCGACCATTCGTCTGGATTTGCTGGAACTTTTCGGCAAGTCCTATATCCTCGACCACATCAAAAAAGAAATCAGAAACCACGATGAAGTTCAATTCTACCGCAATTGCGTAGCAGATGCCGTTGGCGGACTTGCGGGAGCTGACGCTCTTTATTCCTACGTTGCTTCGTATACATTCCCACTTTATGTAAAGCAGATCGACAAGCGGTCTGCGGCGGAGATCACGGAAGAAAACAGCAAGGCTCTTGAAGAGCTGTGCGGAGGGGGTGATGAAACCTGAAACTTTTTGAATTGAGTGCCACCCTCGGGCTGGACGACAGCGCCTACCGGCAGGGCATCCAAAATGTGCAATCCGAGACAAAAAAGACCGTTTCTTCACTGTCAGGAGAGTACAGCAAGGCCGCAAAGGCCGTAGTAGAGCTGACCAGACGTTACAACGAATCGGTGGGCAGGACCGGCAAAGCGTCCTCTGAGACCAAAAATCTCAAGACCATGTTGGCACAGGCAGAAGCGCAGCTCAGAGCAACCACGACCGCGCTGAAAGCTGCAAACAACGGCATGGATGGCTTTGCCAGCTCCACGGATAAAGCGTCCAGCAAGTCTCTGGCCGGTGCAATTGCGCAAGGCACGGTCATGGCGGGCATTTTCTCGAAGCTTGGCTCCGCTGCGCTCGGTGCCGCAGAGGGTTTCATCTCTTCCGGCATTGAGTACAACGCCCAGATCGAGAAATACACCACTGGCTTTACCAATATGTTGGGCAGCGCGGAAGCGGCGCAGCAGGTCATGAGCCAGATCCAGGAAGACGCGGCAAAAACTCCCTTTGACGTGGCGAGCCTGACACAGGCCAACCAGTACCTGATCTCTGCGGGCGAAAACGCTTCCTATGCCCGCGATACCATCATGGCGCTGGGCGACGCTGTCTCTGCGACCGGTGGCGGCAACGACGAGCTGAACCGCATGTCCCAAAACCTGCAGCAGATCGCCAACACCGGCAAGGCTACAGCGGCCGATATCAAGCAGTTTGCTTATGCCGGCATCGACGTGTACGGCATTCTTGCCGACTACACGGGAAAAAGTACCGCCGAAGTGCAGAACATGACCATCAGTTATGATCTGCTGACGCAGGCTTTGCAGGCCGCATCTGAAGAGGGCGGGCGTTACTACAACAGCATGGACACCCAGAGCCAGACCATGAATGGCCGGGTATCCACGTTGAAAGATAACGTGAGCCAGCTGGCAGGATTGCTGACCGGCGATTTATCCAGCGGCTTCGGCGTTGTAATCGGCAATCTGAACGATATGCTCGTCGCAGCACAGGAAGCTTACAAGACGGACGGCTGGATTGGTCTCGCAGGCGCGATCACCGGCCTGACGGAGCCTATCAACACGGCAAAAAACGCTCTCAAGGACTTCGCGAGCAAAGCCACCACATGGCTGGATCAGCTGAGCTACAAGCTCAACCGTTTTCTCGGAAAAGCTGCCACGGCTGACTTTGATACCTACGAAGAGTACGCGGATGCAAATAACCGGAAGAGCAACAAAAACCGTTTACGGCAAAATGCTCTGAATGGCGTTGGCATCAGCAACAAAAGCTGGTCTGAACGTCAGGCGGAGCTGGCGGCAGCCAGCGGCAACGGCGGCAGCTCCATTACAACCAGCCCGTCTGGTTCTTCAACTAGGAGAAGATCCGGCTCTTCCGGCTCCAAGTCCACCACCGAAACGGTTATTTCGTCCATCTCCAGCACGGCTACCACCACCGCACAAAATGCGCTGGGCGCTGTGTCCACCAGCATCCAGACTCTTACCGAGAAGGTCAAGGACAGCTCCGGCAAGATCAAAGACCGCATCACCGAGACCACCACCACGACCGGAAAAGAGATGGTGAACGGTGTTGCCACGACCTTTAAGCAGGTCGAGACCAAAGTCAACGGCACGGTCACAAAGGTCACAAAGACCTATGATGACATGTCAAAAACGCTGCTGGGCACCTTTACCAACATTTCTGAAACCACCGTTGATGGCATCACCACAAAGGTGCAGCAGGCGGTGGAAAAGTACGCGGACGACAGCGAGCATATCAAGAAGACCGTCACAGAGACTGGCCAGCGCATCGGCGAGAACGGCGCGGAGACCTACGAGAAGATCATCACCTACATCGACGGCGTTCAAGACAAGGTGACGGAGACCTCTACTCTCATCGACAAGAGCGTGAAGGGCACCCAGAACCGCATTGACCAGCAGCTGAGCGAGGCTTCCGGCCAGCTGGATAAGGGCATTTTCGGGCTGGTAAAAAGCGCCTTTAGTGATGCCAAAAACGGCGACTGGGCAGGTCTTGGGCTGGATTTTGTCAATCTGATCTGGGGCGAGGTGTCGCAGGGGCAGCGTGACGTGATCTCTAAGTGGCTTACGGACGCACTGACCGCGGTCAATGAGGGCTACTTCAGCGGTGGCATCGGAAAGGCATTTGATATCTTCCAGAAGCTTTTTTCTGACGGCGGGGTAAAATCCGATATCGACGGTGTGACCAATTCGGTCAAGGCTTTTGGTGAGATCATCGACGGTCTTGCAAAGTCCGGCGGCGTGGGAGGCGCTCTGGGCAGCATCGTCCAGAGTTTTTCCGGCATGGCTGGTGGCATCACCTCTGCACTGGGCACTATCGTGTCTTTCGTTGCAGCAAATCCCATTCTTGCCCTGATCCTGGGCGTTGGCGCAGTCGCTGGCGGCATTGGCCTTGCCATGTGGATGGACAAGAAGAATAATCAGAAGCCTGTCAGCCACTACCAGAGCCCCTTTGACAAAACCGGCATGTATGACAGCCTGGGCACCTTCTCCACCCGCGCAGCCCTGCAGTACCGCGTCACCGGCCAGCAGTCCATCGTTGACCGGCAGACCAGCATTCTGGAGCGCATCGAGGGGATGCTGGACGAGCATCTGCCTGACATCGGAAAGGGTCAGGTGGTCATGGACTCCGGTGAACTGGTGGGCGTGCTGTCGCCCCGCATGGCGACCAACGTAGATGCACGCATCGGCGTGACAGTGGAACGGAAAGCGAGGGGTGTGTAATGGCAAAGCTTCTGGGGGCAAAAATCGGCAATTTTCACACCCTGACAGATTGGGGGCTGTACCTCAAGGTAGGCAGCCCTAAAATCGGCGCGGCAGAACCGGAAGAATACCTTGTGCAGGTCACCGGATCTGATTCGCTGCTGAACCTGACCACATGGGACGATGGCAAGGTGCACTATAAAAAGCGCACCATCACCATGGAACTGCTGTGCAACGCGCCAAAAAGCAAGTGGCCCAGCATCGAAAGCACCATCGCCAACGCCATTCATGGCAAGTGGCTGCAGTGCCGCTTTGATGAAGACCCGGCGTGGTACTGGGAAGGGCTTTGGAAAGTCACACCATCCCGCGACCGGCTTTCCAGCGCCTTTACCATCACCGGCACCTGCAACCCCTTCAAGCGCAGCGTCTACGACGGCACCAACGACTGGCTGTGGGATGACTTCAACTTTGAAACGGACATCGTGCGCAACTACACGAATATCCCGCTCAAGGCGGGCGAGGACAAAGAGGTGTCCATCACCGGTGCACCGCGTGCGGCCGGCATCTACTTCCAGCGCAGCGAGACCTCCGCAAACATCGCGGTGTCTCTCAATGGCTTTGAGGTGGGCATTCTGGCCAAGTCCACCGACTGGCAGTATATCGAGGGGCTTACTATGCCGGATGGCGTAGTGGGCACCCTCGTTTTTGCTGCATCGGCAGACTGCAGCATCAGTATCAAGTATTTGGGGGCAAGCCTATGAGCTACAAAGTTTATGCTGGTGTGCAGACGGATGTAGACACATGGAAAACTAGGGTCTGTATCCACGATATCAGCGACATTACCGACACGAAAAAGCTCATCAGCCCCACGCTGACCCGCGAAGTGGGTAAAGCTGGCTCTTTTGAGTTTACCATGCCGCTGGGCAATGTGGCACACTCTGCGCTGCAAAAGCTGCGCACTACGGTAGAGGTGGAACAGGACGGCGTTTCCATCTGGCAGGGCCGTCCTATGAGCCATGAGCAGGATTTTTTGATGCGTCAGAAAATCTACTGCGAAGGGGAGCTTGCGTATCTGAATGACAGCGGCATTGCGCCATACGCTGCAAAAAATGTGAGCTTTTCGCAATTTTTGGAATGGATCTGCGATAACCACAACGGAATGGTAGATGCATACAAAGCTTTTACTCCTGGCAATGTGCAAATGGACATTCCAATGATCGTGCCCTATATCGACGGCATCAAAGTCGTGCAGGTGGGTTACAGTTACGATTCTGATGATGGAGATTACATTTACCATTGGGGAATTGTAGACCCCGTGGATGGAAAGACGAATATTTTCTATGAGCAAACAGAGAGCGACAAAGCTTCCTGCCTGAGCTGGAAAATCGGTGAAGAGCACATTGCGAACGGTCGCATTATTTCACGGATTGGAAGCAACAATTTCCGCGTGCGTCTGTTTGCAGCCTATGTAAAGGGCAAAACGTACGCCGCAAAGGTCGAAGTGAAAAAAGCCGAAATCGTCTGCGGTACTTGCAACAAGAATTTTGGCACGTACTCCATTTACAACGTTGAGCAGGCATCTGAATCCAAGACCTTTAAGATCACCGAGCAAAACGGGAAATACATCCTTGCTATCAACGGCAAGACGGATCCCCGCTTTTTGTTTGATGTGAAGGAACCTACATACAGCTTTGGCGATGGAAAAAACTACGGCATTACATGGGACATCTTGCAGAGTGAGCTGGTTGAAAAGTACGGCGGATATCTGGTGCTGCGCCATGCAGAGGATCCTAACGGAAAACCGCGCCGGTATCTGGACTATCTGCAGGCGATCACCGATAAAAACAGCCAGACGGTGGCTTTTGGAACAAACTTGCTGGATTTGACCAACAACGTCAAAGCAGAGGATATCTACACGCGGGTGATCGCGGTAGGCGCCAAAAAGATAACATGGCTTGTTTTTTCGTGGGGCGAGACCATCACAGAAACCGCAAACGATCTGGCTGCGCAAAAGCTTTTTGGCATCATCACAAAAGTGATCTTTATTGAAGGCATCGAAAGCACGCCGCAGTCTTTGCTAGATGCGGCAGAGGAAGAACTTGCCAAAAATCTGCGCTATCTGAACGGCATGACAGTCAAAGCGGTCGATCTGAAAGACGCTGATATTGATGTCAGCCGTATTGCAATTGGAAAGCAAACTCACATTTTCTCTGCACCGCATGGTGTAGATACCTGGCTGCTGTGTTCCAAACTTGTTGAGCCGTTGGATTCGCCGGATAAAAAGGAGTTTACATTTGGCACTGAGTTTTCCAGCATCAGCGACCTGCAGGCTTTGAGTGCACGCAAAGCGTCCGATGCTTACGATTTGAGTCGATCGCTCAAAGGGTACATGTCAGGCTAATGAGACAGGAGGTGTTTTATGGATAAAACTTTTGATGAAGCCATTGCGGGAATCCGTAAGGCTGAGCGAGGCGTGGAAGTCCGTGAGGACATCGCACAGGGCATGGAGTACGTCAAGCAGTACGCCGAGGAAGTGACAGGCCAGCAGCAAGCCGCTTTGCAGGCCGCTCAGACCGCCACCGGAGCAGCCAGCACCGCGACGGCGCAGGCCAGCACGGCCACAAGCAAAGCCGCGGCTGCGGCATCCAGTGCGACAGCCGCCGCTGCAAGCCAGACTGCCTCGAAAGCGTCCGAGACGGAGTCCGCCAAGAACCTGGAAGGAACCAAAAAATATTTCGAGCAGGTGCGCACCATCACCATTGGTGCACAGGGTTGGTATGCCACGCCGGAAGCACTGGCTACATCTGTACCGGTGGGCGAAAACGGCTGGTGGGCAGTGGTCGGCACGACCGACACCATCTGGACGTGGGACAGCGACACGGGCGCGTGGAAAGACAGCGTACAGAAGGCCGATCTGTCCGACTACTACACACGGGAACAAGTAAACGGGCTTCTTGAAGCGCAAAAGCTTGCAAATCATCCCGTGGGCAGCATCTACCAGAGTACCGACCCCACCAGCCCTGCCGCCCTGTTTGGCGGAACATGGGAGCAGATCGCGTCCGACCGCGTGCTGATGGGTGCCAGCAGAAGCCACGCAGCGGGCACCACCGTGGAGGCCGGACTGCCGAACATCACAGGCAGCGTGGGCAGATTCGCAAGCGGTCACCATTCTAACGAACTAGATAGAAAGCAGGGTGCTTTAAGCTATTCAGGGCAAGGCGACAATTTGGGCTATTACAGCTCTAGCGGCTCGTACGGATATGGCTACTACATTGATTTTAATGCCTCTAGCTCCAACGCCATTTATGGCCGCAGCAACACCGTGCAGCCCGCCGCCTACTATGTGCACATCTGGCGGCGCGTGGCCTGAGAAAGGAGGCTCTGACTTATGAAAATCATTGACGAGAACGGCGCAGCCATTGAGACCCCTGACCTGACGCTTGGGTATCTGACCGCCAGCACCGAAGAGATCACCCACCCCGCCGTAGAGGGCGTGGAAGAGCAGTGGCACTGGGAGACAGTGACCGAGTATCCGAACGGTGGCAAAGACGTGCAGAAGGTCGTTGACCGCCCCGGCGTAAAGGCGCAGGAGGAATGGGTGGAACAGGTGCCCATTCAGCGGTACATCCGCTATACCGCCGAAGAGCTGGTTGCTCAGGAAGAAGAGCGCAAAAAGGCCGAAGCCCGGGAGAAGCTGCCGGAAACGGTGGCGGCACTGCAAAAAGAAAACGAGATGCTCAAGCAATGCTTGCTTGAAATGAGCGAGATTGTTTATGCATAAAATCACACAAAGAATCGAAAGGATGGTATTTATGATGGCAATGTTGTGGGCACAGGAAATCATGTCTGCTGAGACTGTCGAGGAGGCAAAGGCGCTGTATGGGCGCTGCCCCCGCCTGCTGAAGGAGAAGGCCAAGGCGATTCTTATCAAGAGCGGCTTTGAGGAAATCACGCAGTAAGGAGGACGCTATGGCTGAAATCATGGATGTGTCCCGGTATCAGGGCACGATCAACTGGGACAAGGTCAAGGCGAGCGGAAAAGTGGACGGCGTGATGATTCGCGCCATGGGCAACAGTGCAAGGGGCAAGCCCAGTGCACCCTACACTGACCCGCAGTTTGCCCGCAACTACGCAGAATGCAAGCGGCTGGGCATCCCCTGCGGCGTGTATGGCTATTTCAAGGCAGTCAACCGGGAGCAGGCTGACAAGGAGCTGGCCTACTTCAAGAAGCTGCTCACCGGCCGGAGCTTTGAGCTGCCGGTGGCTGTGGACATTGAGGACGAAGTGCAGAAGCCGCTGGGCAAGGCCGCACTGACCGACCTGACGGCCTACATGCTGAGCACGGTGGAAAGCTGGGGCGTGTACGCTCTGCTCTACACCGGCCTGTGGTTTGGCAGTACCTTCCTGTACATGGGCGGCGCGGCCCTGAAGCCCTTCGACGTGTGGCTGGCTGCCTACCGCACGAAGAAGCCCTCCCCCGGCTGGCCCTTTGGCATGTGGCAGTACACCAGCACGGCGCATATCCCGGGCGTTGTGGATGCTACCCCGGGTAAAACCACCAACGTGGACATGTCCCACGCATACAAGGACTATGCGGGTATCATCAGCAAGAAGGGTCTGACCCGTCTCCGGGAGGGTAAATGACCGAAAAAGAAGCTTTACTGTGGGTGCTTGGCATCCTGGGCAGCCTGTGCGCTGCGGCCATCACCATTGACAAGGTGCTGGACATCATCCACAAGTACATCAAAAAGGCACAGGCCCCCGACGATGCCCAGAACAAGCGGATGGATACGCTCGAAAAAAGACTTGGCGTGCTGGAACAGGGACAGCTTCAGCACGCACAGGCCCTTGCAAGAGACCTGCGCCGCTTTGACGGCCTCGATGAAGAAATGCGTCTCGTACTCGTTGGCGTACAAAATCTTTTGGATTCACAGCTGTCCGGAAACAACCGCGAAGGTATGCAAAAAAGCAAATCCGATATTAACAACTACCTGCTGAAAGGAGTAACAAATCATGGAAGCAATGTTTAACTTTATCCCCGCACCCATCGCACTGGTACTGATGTTCATCGGCTTTGCCGCGCTGGCCGTTGGTGCCATCCGGCTGGGCTACAAGCAGTACGTCAAGCAGTGGGCACTGGAGCTTGTGACCATCGCCGAGGACAGCATCATGGGCAGCGGTCAGGGCGCAAAGAAAAAGGCACAGGTCTTTGCCGCGCTGCGCGGCGCACTGCCGGGCTGGCTAAAGCCTTTCATCACGGATGAAGTGCTGGACAGCGTGATCGAAAAGGCCGTCAGCATGATGAAAAAGGCACTGGCAGAAAAGAAGCCTACCATCAACAAGGGGTAAATTTATGATTGAGCTAAGCGTATCTCTCGCATCCAATGGCGTCGTCAAAGTGCCGGGCTATGAGCAGATGCTTCGCTTTGGCTACACCAAGAACCGGGGCGTGTACCGCCTGCACGTTGATGCAACCGGCGAGTGGAAAGGGCTGGCTATCCGCTGCTTCTGGCACGTCCCGGACGGCGAAGACCCGGCATCCTCGCTGGTGGCGGACGGCGCGGTGGACGTGCCTGCCAGCGTGACCGCGCAGCCCGGCAATGGGTGCATCACCTTTGAGGGCAGCGACGGCACCAAGACCGTCACCAGCGCAGATCTGCACTACCGTGTAAGTGCCAACTCCGGCACAGAGGACGGCACCGCGCCGGAACCGGGCACCCCTGCATGGCAACAGTTGGTGGATGCCGTGCACACCGACGCCACCGCCGCAGAGCAGGCAAAGGCCGATGCCCAGGCCGCCGCACAGCAAGCAGCCACCAGTGTAGGCAATGCCAGCCAGAGCGCTCAGGAGGCCGCTGACAGCCTGCAGGAGCTGAAGGACGGCATTGCCGCTGGTGACTTCAAAGGAGACAAAGGTGACAAGGGCGACGCTGGTCCCATCGGCCCGGCCGGTCCGCAGGGTGAGCAAGGCCCTAAAGGTGAGACTGGCCCTGCCGTAGCACTGGACACCACCCTCACCCACGAGGACGAAGCCGCTGACGCAAAAGCCACAGGTGACGCTATCAGCGCAGTCAAGGCGCGGCAGAACGTCCTTATCGGCACTGAGACAGGCAACCCCATCTCCGTTGACGACGCGTTTTCGAGTCCCCTGTGCGGCCTGACCGTGTACGGCAAGAGCACGCAGGACGGCACACCAAGCCCGGACACCCCTGTGCCTATCGTGAGCGCAGGCGACGGCGGGAGCGTGGCGGTGACCTTGAGCGATGGGAACGGCAAAACGCAAACTCTCACCCTGCCCACACCCACTGGTCTCCCCGGCGTCCCTGTCCCCTCTGGCGGCAACTACACTGACCCGCAGGGACAACAGTGGGTGTGTGACGAGGTGGATTTTGAAAAGGGGGTGAAGGTGCAGAGGGTAAATCGACTAAAACTGGATGCCTTGTCGTGGCGATATGAACTCACACCGACAAACAAAGCTGACACTTTTATTTCTAACGTTCCTGCATCGCAAGACGGCACAACGCGAGGATATGCTTTGTGTCAATATGCTGTTTTTGACGGTGTTGCTTATGATATCGAAATGAAAGAGGCTTGTAGATGCTATGTGTGGATCAAAAGCGTAACGCTACAGTTTAAGGCTGGTTCAGGCGTTAACTCGGTCGATTCCTTTTCTGAATGGCTTAAAGCGCGCCCAGACGCAAGCATTTTTTACTGTCTCGCCACCCCCATCGAAACCCCGCTCACTCCTGACGAAATTGCCGTTTACAAAGCCCTCACCGCTTACGGCCCTGACACTGTGGTGCAGGCCAGTGACGGTGCGGGGGTCAAGCTGGGGTATCAGAGGGACGTGAACATTGCAATCAAACGCATTGAGGATGCTATTGCATCCATGACCGCTACCTAAAGGAGGTACACATGGCAATTAAATCCAAATCTCGCCACGATCTGACCCTGCGCTCAATCAAGCGGGAGATTTCCGCAGGGCGTGACGTGGCATACTGGCTGGATAAGGCGTACACCCATCTGGACAGCGGCCTTCTGACGGAGGACGACATCGCAGAGGTGGAAGCCCTTGCGCAGGCGTACTACGATGCGCTGGACGCTGAGGACAAGGCGAACGCTGAGGAAATCACACTGTAAGGAGGATATCATGGCAAGCACTACATACGAGCATTTTGTTGACACCAACAAAATGTACGCCGCACAAGAGCATTTTCGGCACGTCACGAAAATGGTCTTTGCACGTCTTCGTGGCCTCACGAAAACATACTATATCGGCAATGTCAACAAACTGGTGACGTTTTGTCACCGTTTCGCCGTGCTTGGCACTATGGTGCGCAACGCCGGACAGCTGCCGCAGCCCTTCTGGCTCGGTGCTGCCCGTGGCGGCGGCTCGTGTAGTGCTGCCCGTTGCGCTGCAAGGACTTGACCGACAGCAGATGACCGTCGCTATCAAAAGCGCACCGCTTGGGAGGGTAGACCGTAAGATAGCCTTACTGCGGTACGTTGAGCGGCTTCCGCTGCCGGACATTGCAGCACAGACACATTACAGCCGGACGGCGGTAGGCTACCGGCTGAAAGTTATTGATGAAAAGCTAGACGAAAGGAGCTCACCGTGAACCTCGAAAATGTTCCGACCGCAAATCTTATTACAGAGCTTCGCAAACGCGAGAGCGTGGAAACGACCGCTGTTGAGCCCTATCAGGACGCAGCAATCAGCGTCAACGGCCCTGCGCTGGTTCTTGTCGTGACGGATTGATTGTGGTATAATAACATCAACAAGTCCACCCGGCCTCTCAAAGAAGCGCATTAGGGTGGATATTTGCCAGCTAACCCCGTGCTTTATCTGGGAATGAAAAAAGCAGTCGCCAGATTCGGCGCTGAACAGTCTCCTGCCCGCCTACTTGCAGTGCGTACCATGCGGGAGACGCAGAAACCCCCGGTGTTCCGTTTGGAGCATCGGGGGATTTTGTTTTTTCAAGCGTTCATGCGGCTTTGTGCCGTGTGGGCGCTTTTTTCTTTTTGCTTAAAATAATCAAGGTCTAATCAAGATTTAATCAAGATTTTTGTCCTTCGTTGTACCTTCGTTGTCTCTCCCGCCGGGCGTCTCTGCTACACTGGGCGCAAAGGGGGAATGAGCGCCAATGTGGCACAAGTATAACCCGAACCCTCACGGGAGCGGCGTCGGGGACTGCGTAGTGCGGGCGGTAGCTGCGGCCACTGGGCAGAGCTGGGAGCAGGCCTACATTGGATTATCGCTGACCGGCTTTGCTCTCGGCGATATGCCCAGCGCCAACCGCACATGGGGCGCATACCTCCAAAAACGCGGGTTCAAGCGCCGTTTGGTGGAGGCAGACTGCACCACCTGTTACACCGTGGCAGATTTTGCCCGGGAGTACCCGCGCGGCGTGTATGTACTGGGCTGCTCCGGCCACGTTATGACCGTCATCGACGGCGAGTGGTGGGACAGCTGGGACAGCGGCGCAGAATGCCCGATTTACTACTGGTATAAGGAGGAGTAAACTATGCCTTACAATCCGTATGCGTATCAGATGCCGACATACTACGGCCAGCCAATGCCGGACAACCTCGCTCAACTCAGGCAGGGAGTGGGCTATCAGTCTCCCATGATGCAGCAGCCGACAGCACAGACAGCACAGGCTACGCCCTCCATCATCTGGGTGCAGGGAGAAGAGGGCGCAAAAGCCTATATGGTCGCCGCAGGCAACAGCGTACTGCTGATGGACAGCGAAAACAGCGCTTTTTACATCAAGAGCACCGACACCAGCGGGATGCCGCTGCCTCTCCGCGTCTTTGACTACAAGGAACGCACCACGGCGACAAAAATGCCCCCTCAGACGGCGCAGCAGCCCGGCGGAGAGTTTGTCACCCGAGCAGAGTTTGACGCTCTGGCAGCCCGCTGTGCGGCGCTCGAGAAGCAAGAGCCTGCAAAACCTGAAACGGAGGTCAAATAAGTATGGCAAACCCTCTTTTTAACGCACTGGGCGGCGGTATGCCCGCCATGCCAAACCCTATGGGTCAGTTCGGGCAGATGATGCAGCAGTTCCAGCAGTTCCGTGCAAACTTTCAAGGCGACCCGAAAGCAGAGGTGCAAAAGCTGCTGCAATCCGGCAAAATGTCACAAAACCAGCTGAACCAGCTGCAGGCGATGGCGCAGCAGTTTCAGCAGTTCCTCCATTAAGCTGTAACCGTGGCCACGGTTCAAGCATAAAAATCATTTAAAACACACGAAAGGAGTACAAAAATGTCTCTTTCTTCCGATTCTGCGGTTCTGACCATGCCTGTTCAGCCCGCAAACACCAACGGCGGCAACGGCTTTGGCTTTGGCAATGATGGCGCATGGTGGATCATCATCCTTTTCCTGTTCGCCTTCTGCGGCGGCTGGGGCGGCAACTGGGGCGGCAATGGCAACACCGGTGCCGGTGTCGTTGACGGCTACGTCCTGACCTCCGATTTTGCCAACATCGAGCGCAAGATGGATGGTATCAACAACGGCATGTGTGATGGCTTCTACCAGCAGGCGCAGCTTGTCAACGGCGTGCAGCAGACCGTAAACAACGGCTTTATGTCCGCAGAGATCAGCCGCGCAAACCAGCAGGCAGCGTTCATGCAGCAGCTGTTTGCCATGCAGATGCAGCAGCAGGAGTGCTGCTGCGAGAACCGCTCTGCCATTCAGGGCGTGAACTACAACATGGCTACTCAGGCCTGCGAGACCCGGAACACGGTGCAGAACACCACCCGGGACATCATCGACAACCAGAACCAGAACGCCCGCGCCATCCTTGATGCCCTGACCGCACAGCGCATCGAGGCA
>QRFC01002628.1_pt1 | contig 12920 bp, 8 predicted proteins | sample 1861061 | NCBI WGS metagenome assembly QRFC01 (sample SAMN09711282, study PRJNA482702) | Human gut metagenome, whole genome shotgun sequencing project. | reverse complement strand
GCGAACATTCAACCCACAGTGATAGATTCACAGATATAGGGCAGCTTCTCTCTTTGGGTGCGTCTGTTTAGCTAAGTAGCCCAGAATCTAATCCTCCTCCTGATATGCTTTATTCACCTTATTATAAGAGATAAAATAAGGAGCAAAATTCTTCTCTTCTGCTTCCGCTTTCACCGGTGCACATTCCCGAATAAAATTTGTCCGAGTCTTCGGTTCCGCCGCCGGAGTCAAAATTCCATGCGCCTTTCCTGCATCAATAGATTTAAGCATCCACGCCATATTTCGTCCCAGAGTACGCATGACCATAAGCCCTTCTAAATCCTGCTCCACCTCTTCAGGAGTATTGCCATGAACCATATTCCAATAAGCAGAAGGAACAAGTGGCATATTGTTCATCATAAAATATTTATTCATCTGTTCTAAAGCGGCAGTAGAACCGGCACGACGGCAGCTTACGATAGCAGCTCCCGGTTTGTAGGCAAACCCACCGGTAGAGTAAAACATACGGTCAAGGAAAGAAGTGATTCCACCGCTTGCTCCGGCGTAATGTACAGGGGAGCCAACGATTAGTCCATCACATTCTTCCATTTTTTTGATAACTACGTTAACAGCATCTTCACCAAAGATACATCTTCCAAGCTTGTTCTTACGGCACATACCACAGCCCATGCAGCCTCGGATCGCTTCAGTGCCGATATGGAAAATTTCTGTTTCGATGCCTTCCTGCTGAAGTGTCTTTTCTACTTCAGAGAGTGCGCGGAAAGTACATCCATTTGGATGTGGACTTCCATTTAAAAGTAATACTTTCATAAATAATCCCAACCCTTTCTATGAATTTTGTTGCATATCTGTAAAGCCATTATAAAATAATAGCTATATTCTATTCTTCCTTTGGTTTTAAACAGGATGTCGGTGTATAACTTTCCTTCACATAATCTGTTCCACAGACTTCATGAACTTTCGTGATAGAAATTGGTGTGATACCGCACACACGAAGCAGTTCACAACCGACTTCCTTACCCGCTTCCAATGCCTTCTGAACAGCAGAAACATCGCCGGAAATACCAGCAGAAAATTCATTCATCATTGTAAGGTTATGGGATGGGGAGCCATACCAGACGATATCTACAGGTGCGGCTTTCATGCACTGGTCAACGGCAACAATGCCGATTCCTGCTGGGGCAGCACCGATAACGCCAAATGCCTTGCCAAGTGGTGTACCAAATATCTGATGTAAAATCTCTCCGGCACGTGGAGTGACGTGAGATTCCATATGCCCCACTTCGTTCACATAGATGCAGGCAGCCCAGTAATCAATCTGCTCTAACGCAATCTCAACAAGCCTTCTGGCATCGGAAATGTTCTCTGCACCGAGGACGAAGAGGCATCCCTGTCCACACTGCTTACCAGCATCAATTGCCATCTCAAAACGGAGCAGCTTTGCATTTACTGCTTTTACTGCGTCATCAATCGCAATAGCCTGTGCGACAGTTCCGGTTCGGGAAGATACAATACTGATGGCCTGATATTCATCGGGAATCTCAAGAAGTTCCTTGATATCTTCATGAATCGTTCCAATAACAAGACCGATAGTATTTGCCGCAGCGGTACCGACGAACTGGGTCGCTTCTGACTGCAAAAAATTATTCATATCCATTGTTATCCTCCTCCTAAATCTCTAAATAGTATAGCATGGGTTAGAAAAAATGTATATATAATGCCAGAAAATCACCTTGTTTTTGTAAAAATATACAGGTATACTAAATAATAAGGTTTTGAATACGGGGGATTTTTATTTGTTTTGAAACTTGTATAACTTCTGAGTGAAAAATATTGCAGTTTTGGAGGATGGGTTATGATTATGGAAGTAAAGAAGTTCAAAAAAGTGCTTGTCGCAAACAGAGGAGAGATTGCGATTCGTGTATTTCGGGCATTGAGTGAGTTAGGGATTGGCTCAGTAGCTGTTTATTCTAAAGAGGACAGGTATGCACTTTTTCGTACAAAAGCAGATGAGGCATATCCGTTAAATCCAGATAAAGGGCCGGTGGATGCATATTTAGATATTCCTAAAATTATCCGGATTGCGAAGGAGAAAAAGGTGGATGCGATTCATCCCGGATACGGATTTTTATCGGAGAATCCGGAGTTTGCCGAAGCCTGCCGGAAAAATGATATTGTATTTATCGGACCGAATGTAGAGGCAATGAACATTATGGGGGATAAGATTTCTGCAAAAAGAGCGGCAGAGGAGAGTAAGGTTCCAATTATTGACGGCAGTGATTTTATTATTCATGATGTGGATACGGCAATGAAAATCGCGGATGAGATTGGCTATCCTGTTATGTTAAAGGCGAGTAATGGCGGCGGTGGCAGAGGAATGCGTATTGTGCAAAGTCAGGAGGAGATGGAAGAAGCATTTGAAAAGTCACGGAATGAATCCAAACGAGTTTTTGGAGAGGCGAAGCTTTTTATAGAAAAGTATCTCATTCATCCAAAGCATATCGAAGTGCAGATTCTTGGCGATAATTATGGAAATATCGTCCATCTTTATGACAGAGACTGTTCTTTGCAGCGAAGAAACCAGAAGGTCATTGAGTTTGCACCAGCATGGTCGATTTCGGAAGAGACGAGAAAGAAGATTTTGGATTCGGCAAAAAGACTTGCCAGAAGAGTCGGATATACGAATGCTGGAACGATGGAATTTTTGGTAGATGAGGAGGAGCATCCATATTTTATTGAAATGAATCCACGTATTCAGGTAGAACATACCGTGACAGAAATGGTGACGGGAATTGATATTGTGATCTGTCAGATTTTAATTGCAGAAGGGTATCCGTTAAATTCCCCAACGATTCACATTTATTCACAAAATGAAATCAAATGTACTGGCTACGCCCTGCAGGCAAGAGTAACAACAGAAGACCCGGCAAATCATTTCCTGCCAGATACGGGAAAGATTGATTTATATCGTTCTGGTTCGGGTGGTGGAATCCGTCTGGATGGAGGAACCGCTTATACGGGAGCTGTCATTACACCACACTATGACAGCTTACTTGTAAAAGTCATTTCCCATGACCGTACTTTTGAGAATGCGATTCACAAGTCTGTGCGTGCATTAAAAGAACTGCGGATTCACGGAGTAAAGACAAATATTACATTTTTGATTAACGTATTAAATCATGAAACATTTCATAAAGGAAAGTGCTTTACTACTTTTATAGAAGAGACACCGGAACTGTTTGAACTGCATTACAAGTTAGACCGAACAACAAAAATATTGGAATTTCTTGCCAATAAGATGGTGAATGTCAATCCAGGACCAAAGCCGTTTCTTGAGAATAGAAAGGTTCCTGTTATTGATACGGAACGGAAACTGTTTGGAACAAGAGATGAATTTTTAAGACTTGGGGCAAAGGAATTTACCCAAAAGGTGTATCGAAGTGACAAACTTTATGTCACCGATACGACAATGCGTGACGGACAGCAGTCTCTTCTTGCAACAAGAATGCGTACAAAAGAAGTGGCAGGAGCGGCAAGAGCAACGAATCTGTATTTAAAGGATGCTTATTCTATCGAAGCGTGGGGCGGTGCAACTTACGATACAGAATACCGTTTCTTAAAGGAATCCCCATGGAAACGACTGGATATTTTAAGAGAACGTATGCCAAATGTGATGATTCAGATGCTGCTTCGTGCTTCCAATGTTGTCGGCTACAGCACCTATCCGGATAATGTTATCAAAAAGTTTATCAAGGTATCCAGTGACCACGGCGTAGATATTTACCGTATTTTTGACAGCATGAACTGGATAGAAAATATGAAACTTCCGGTAGAAGAAGCGTTAAAGACTGGCAAGGTAGTCGAGGGGGCTATCTGTTATACGGGAGATATTTTAAATCCAAAAGAAACAAAATACACAATTGATTATTACTGTAAAAAGGCAAGACAGTTAGAGAGGATGGGCTGTCACGTTATTGCGTTAAAAGATATGTCTTCCCTGCTAAAACCGTATGCAGCAAAAGAATTAATTACCGCATTAAAGGAAGAAGTCCGTGTGCCGATTCATTTACACACACACGATACAACGGGAAATGGAATCGCAACCTATCTGATGGCAGCAGAAGCTGGAGCTGATATTGTAGACTGTGCGATTGGTTCAATGAGTTCCCTTACGAGCCAGCCGTCCATGAATGCGTTGGTGGAGGCATTAAGAGGAACGAAGCGGGATACCGGAATTGACCCGGATGGTCTCCTTGTTTTAAATGAATATTATGAGCATGAGCGAAAGGTTTACAAGCCATTTGAGAGTGATATGGACTCCCCAAATCCGGAAATTTATAAATACGAGATTCCGGGAGGTCAGTATTCTAACTTTGCTGCACAGGTCAAAGAAATGGGTGCAGGTAATGATTTTAATGATATTAAGCGTCTTTATAAAGAAGCAGATGAGGTGCTTGGCAACATCATTAAAGTAACCCCGACTTCAAAAGTTGTAGGAGATATGGCAATTTTTATGTTGAAAAATGATCTGACAAAAGATAATATTTTAGAGAAAGGAAAAGACTTGTCTTATCCAGATTCTATTGTACAATATTTTAAGGGGGCATTAGGACAGCCAGAAGGTGGTTTTCCAGAAAAATTACAGCGCATTGTATTAAAAGGACAGGAACCGATAACGGTGCGTCCGGGAAGTTTACTTCCCGATGTGGATTTTGAGGCAATCGGCAGGCATCTTCGCGAAAACTATTACATGGAATCGATGGAACAGCCGGAAGTCATGGAGCAGAAAGTGCTAAGTTATGCCCTTTATCCGAAGGTATATGAGGACTATTGTGAGCATTTCCAGGCATATAATGATGTATCGAAGTTAGAAAGTCATGTGTATTTCTATGGGCTTCGTCCAGGTGAAGAGACAACTATCCAGATTGAGGAAGGCAATGATACATTAATTAAGTTTGTCGGTAAGTCAGAACCCGATGAGAAAGGATACCGCATTTTACAGTTTGAAGTAAATGGATTCCTTCGGGAGGTAAAGATTCTTGACAAGCATTTTGAAGTGAAGGCGGACCGCAGATTAAAGACAGATCCGAAAAATCCTGGTCATCTTGGAGCAACTTTACCGGGAACAATCTGTGATATCCGAATCAAAGAAGGTGATCGTGTAACGAAAAATATGCCACTTATGGTTATTGAGGCGATGAAGATGGAGACAACTGTCATTTCCAAAGTAAATGGTACCGTTGATAAAATCTATGTCAAAGATGGAGAAGAAGTCAACGAAGATACGCTTCTTGTATCGTTTATTATCGATATGGAAGAACAGCCAGAAGAAGTCCATCCGGAACTGCCAGAAATGGACTTTATAACCTTAGAAAAGGACGAATTCAAAACGGTCGATGTGACCGAAGAAGAAAATAAATGAAATTTGGAGGTGTTGATGGAACGAGAACATATTACTCCGCAGGGAGTATCTGTATTTCACGACAAAAATGAAAATATTCATAGCTTCTGCCTGTGCCTTTATGTGCGGGCAGGTTCGCTGTTTGAGACAAAGGAGAATAACGGAATTTCTCATTTTTTCGAGCATATTGTATTTAAAAACATTCATTATCAGATGGGAGAGAATCTGTATCAGACTTTAGACCGGTGCGGGCTTGATTTTAATGCTTCCACTTATGAAGAATTTATTCAGTTTATTATCACGGGAGCACCGGCACATTTTGAGGAGGCAGCGGAGATCCTGACCGGGATTTTTGAACCGATTACTCTTCCGGAAGAAGTGATTGATACAGAAAGAAAGCGCATCAAGGCAGAAATCCGTGAGGAAGATGAGGAAAGCAGCCTTGCTTACTTTACAAAAAAGATTGCGTGGAAAAATACTTCATTAGAGCGGACAATTACCGGAAAGAAAAAAACATTAGATAAAATAAAAGGGAAACAGCTTCGTAAATTTCAAAAAGAAGTACTTTCTTCCAATAACATTTTCTTTTATATAAGTGGCAATTATCCAGAAACAGCAGTTGTAACTGTAACAAAGCTTATGGAAAATTACCCACTTACTGTAATGAAAAAAGAACGGAAGAATCTCGCTCCGGTTCCGAAACGCTTTTTTGCAAGAAAGCCAAAAGTGTATGTGAAAAACAGTAAGAAAACATGTGTCTGTTTTTCAGTAGACATTGATGCGTCAAATTATACATTAGCAGAGAAAAATCTGCTGTTTGATATTTTATTTGAGGGTGAGTTCTGTAAGATTCATCAGGAACTTTCAGAGAAAAAGGGCTATGTATATAGTTATGACCCATGTTTCCAGCATTATAATAATATCGGGCAGATGACACTCACTTATGAAGTGTTGCCAAAGCATCTTTATGATTCTGTGGAGACGGTTGTAGAAGTGTTAAAGTCCATGAAAGAGGGCATAACAGATGAACTTTCCTATGTTCTTCCTCATTATGTAGATAATGCGGGGTTCCTTTTAGATGATACGGAGGAATTTAACTGGGTGAGAGCTTATGAAGGACACATTCTTGACGTATACTATAAAGACATTGAGGAGCGAACGGAATCTTATCGCCGGGTTACAACAGAGCGGATGACAGAGATTTGCAGGGAAGTATTCAGGCAGAGTAATATCTTGCTGACAGTAAAGGGTAAGAAAAAAAAGGTGGATACTGAGCGGCTCGCAGAAATTCTTTGTGATGCGCTGTCTTGCAGATGAACGAGTTTTTAGACACGCACTGGATTGACCCGGAACGCTTCTTGGGATATAATAAAATCGTTTATGGAGGTGTAATGTTATGAGAGAAAATTCATGGCTTAGTTATACAGAAGAGGACGATAAGAATGTAGAAGTTCTCGCGCAAGAGTATAAAGAATTTTTAAGTAAATGTAAGACAGAACGTGAGTGTACGCAGTATTTTATCAAAGAAGCGGAAAGTCACGGCTATCAGGATCTTAATAAACTGATTGCACAGGGAACCCGCTTAAAAGCAGGAGATAAAGTATATGGTGTCGGCATGGGTAAGACAATTGCTCTTTTCCAGATTGGAAAGCAGCCGCTTACCGAAGGAATGAATATCCTGTGCGCCCACATTGATTCTCCACGTCTTGACTTAAAGCAGAATCCATTATATGAAGATACCGAATTATCCTTTATGGATACGCATTATTATGGTGGAATTAAGAAGTATCAGTGGGTTGCACTTCCGCTTGCACTTCATGGTGTTGTGGCAAAGAAGGATGGAACGGTAGTGAATGTAAATATTGGTGAAGATCCTGCTGACCCAGTTGTTTATGTAACAGATTTGTTGATTCATTTAGCTGGAAAGCAGATGGAAAAGAAAGGCTCCGTTGTTGTGGAAGGTGAAAATCTGGATATCCTTGTCGGAAGCCGTCCTCTTGCAGGAGAAGAAAAAGATGCAGTGAAAGCGAATATTTTACGTCTTTTAAAAGAAAAATACCAGATGGAAGAGGAAGACTTCCTCTCCGCAGAAATCGAAGTGGTACCAGCAGGTCCAGCAAGAGACTGTGGACTTGACCGCAGCATGATCGCCGGTTATGGGCATGATGACAGAGTATGTGCTTACCCATCTTTTGCAGCCATGATGGAGGCAGGGCATGTGGATAGAACTTCCTGCTGTCTTTTAGTAGACAAAGAAGAAATCGGAAGTGTCGGAGCAACAGGTATGCAGTCCATGTTCTTTGAGAATACCGTTGCAGAGATTCTTGCTCTGATGGGACAGGATTCCAACTTAGCAGTAAGAAGAACCCTTGCCCGTTCCAGAATGCTTTCTTCCGATGTAAGTGCTGCTTACGACCCTGCTTATGCAGAAGCTTTTGAGAAGAAAAACTGTGCGTACTTTGGAAAAGGAATGGTTATTAATAAATATACCGGAGCAAGAGGTAAGTCCGGCTCTAACGATGCGAACGCAGAATATCTTGCAAGACTTCGACGTATTTTTGATGATAACAAGGTTGCGTTCCAGACCGCAGAACTTGGAAAGGTAGATTATGGCGGAGGTGGAACCATCGCTTATATCGCTGCCCTTTACGGCATGGAAGTTGTAGACAGCGGTGTGGCAGTATTGAGTATGCATGCTCCGTGGGAGATTATCAGCAAATCTGATTTATATGAGGCGAAAAAGGGATATGTTGCATTCCTGAAAAATGCATAACAGAATCAAAGACAAACATACTCTAAGTAATGTCTTAATAATTATAAAATATTGAAACTGGAGAAACATATGAATTGTCAGAACGCACAGTCCATGGTACTGAATTTTATTAATAATAAGTTAGATAAAGAAGAGACAAAGGCTTTTATCGAGCATGTCCGAGATTGTAAAGATTGCTGGGAAGAATTAGAAATCTATTATGTGATGCTTGTTGGATTAAAGCAGCTCGATGAGGGAGAAGAACTGGCTGCGGATTTTAGGAAGAAGCTTCAGAATGAAGTAGAAAGTCGTTATGTAGAGATTGAAAGAGAAGCAAAGCGTAAACATATAGCGAAAATCATAACAATTCTTGTCATGGCGGCGATTTTAATATGGATGTTTGCGTATCTGATTTCTGCAATGTTGCTGTGATGTTTTATCCATTGCATTGTATCATTAGGGAAAAGAAATAAGAATGATACGATACATCAGCCTGCACTGAAGAAAGAAATGTCTGTATTCAGTTGTGGGCTGTTGTATTATTTTGCTGAATAATTATAAAGAAATTGAAAAATATGTTTATGTTATAATTGTTAAATTATGTATTTTCAGAACTTTTCAGCATTTGATTGTGTGATAAAATTCCGAGAGTACATAAATAAAGTTTAGGAGGAAAGAATGGCAGATAAAATTATGCTGTTGGACGGACACAGCCTGTTAAACAGGGCGTTTTATGGGCTGCCGGATTTGACGAATGCCGAGGGAAAGCATACGAATGCGGTTCTTGGCTTTTTAAATATCATGCTTCGCTATGTCGAAGAGGAGAAGCCAACGCATCTTCTTGTGGCATTTGACCGGAAAGAACCGACCTTCCGTCATATAAAATATAAAGAATATAAAGGGACGAGAAAGCCAATGCCAGCGGAATTACATGAGCAGGTTCCGTTGATGAAGGAAGTTTTAAAGACAATGGAAATCCCGATTATCACGCAGGCAGGCATTGAGGCAGATGATATTTTGGGAACAATCGGAAAAGAAGCCGAGGAAGCTGGATTTGATGTGGCTATTGTATCTGGAGACCGGGATTTATTACAGCTTGCGACAAAAAAAGTAAAAATTAAGATTCCAAAGACCAAGGCCTCTGGTACGGTAACAGAGGATTATTATGAGGAAGATGTCCGCGAACTTTACGGCGTGAGCCCAACAGAATTCATTGATATGAAAGGGCTTATGGGAGATACTTCTGATAATATTCCAGGAGTTCCTGGTATCGGGGAAAAGACAGCCGCAAAGATTATTAAAGAGTACCATTCCATCGAGAATGCCCATGAGCATATCGAAGAAATCAAGCCTGCCCGCGCAAAAAATAATCTGCAGGAATACTATGAGCAGGCAATTATGAGCAAAGATCTTGCGACAATTAAAAAAGACTGCGATATTTCTTATGATTTTAAAGATGCAAAGATTGGAACACTTTTTACAAAGGATGCATACCAGTTATTTAAAGAGTTGGAATTAAAGAGCCTTTTTAAATATTTTGGGGAGGAAGAAAAGGAAGAAGAGACTTTAGAAGTTGTAAGTACTTTTGACCTGGGCGAAATAGAGAATGCATTTACTTCTATTAAAGAAGAGGGACAGGCAGCGCTTGGAATTATCGGTGTGAGTGGAAATTGTAAAGGGCTTTCTCTTACATGGAGGGATAATACAGTACTTGCCTTAGTGGGCGGCTTTGTGACAGAGGACTATTTAAAAGAAAAGATTACAGAGCTTTTAAAAGAAGGAACAGAGCTGATTGTCCTTGATTATAAAGCACTGTTACATTTTTCAGAAGAAGTGCGAGAGTATGAAAGCCAGATTCAGGATGTAGGTATACAGGCATATTTGTTAAATCCATTACAGTCTGCGTATGACTATGAGGATATTGCAAGAGATTACCTTCGTCAGATGCTTCCGTCAAGAAAGGAAGTCTGCGGAAAAAAAGCGTTAGAAGAAGTCTTTTCACAGGAAGAAGAGAAGACAGTGCAGATGGCAGCCTATCTTTCCTATGTGCCATTCCATGCTTATCCACTTGTACTTGAAAAGTTGAGAGAAGCCGAAATGGAAGAACTCTATCTTACGATTGAGCGTCCAACGGTTGCCACGCTTTACGATATGGAAAAGTACGGAATCACAGTAGAAAAGGATGCCTTAAAAGAATATGGAGACCAGCTTGTAGGACGTATTGAAGAGCTGGAAAAGAATATTTATGAGCAGGCAGGCAAGACATTTAATATCAATTCACCAAAGCAGCTTGGTGTCATCTTATTTGAAGATTTAAAGATGCCGTTTGCGAAAAAGACAAAAACAGGCTACTCCACGAGTGCGGATATTTTAGAGAAGCTGGCACCAGATTATCCGATTGTTTCTGACATTTTAGAATATCGTCAGCTTACAAAATTAAAGTCTACCTATGCGGATGGTCTGGCAGCCTTTATTCAGGAGGATGGAAAGATTCACAGTATTTTCCATCAGAAAGTAACGGCAACGGGAAGATTATCAAGTTCTGATCCAAACTTACAGAATATCCCGATTCGTATGCCACTTGGCAGGGCGATTCGAAAAGTATTTGTGCCAGATTCAGGTTATGTATTTGTCAGTGCAGATTACTCTCAGATTGAGCTTCGTGTGCTTGCACATATGGCAGGAGACACACATTTGATCGAAGCGTATCAGCATGGGGAAGATATCCATCGAATGACCGCTTCTCAGGTATTTGGTGTGCCGTTTGAGGAAGTCACTCCATTACTTAGAAGAAGTGCAAAGGCAGTAAACTTTGGTATTGTTTACGGTATCAGTGCGTTTGGTTTAAGTCAGGATTTAAAGATTTCGAGAAAAGAAGCGAGCGAATATATTGATAAATATTTTGCAACATATCCGGGAATTAAGACGTATCTTGACGGCAATGTAGCATTTGCCAAAAAGGAAGGCTATGTTAAAACGTTATATGGCCGTGTCCGTCCAATTCCAGAACTTTCTTCGAGTAACTTTATGCAGAGAAGTTTTGGCGAACGTGTGGCGATGAATTCTTCCATTCAGGGAACGGCTGCGGATATTATTAAGATCGCGATGATTCGTGTGAGTAAACGTCTGCAGGAAGAAAAGCTTGCTTCAAGACTTATTTTACAGATTCACGATGAACTTTTAATCGAGACAAAAGAGGATGAAGTAGAAGAAGTACGCAAGATATTAAAAGAAGAAATGATGGGAGCGGCAGACCTTAAAGTTCCGCTGTCTATTGATATTGAAGAAGGAAAGACCTGGTATGAAGCAAAATAAAGAGCAAAATAATATGAAAGTTGTCGGGATTACCGGCGGAGTTGGTTCCGGAAAAAGTGTGGTCATGAACATTTTAAAAGAAAAATACGGTGCGGAAGTGATTCTTGCCGATTTAGTGGCACATGATTTAATGGAGCCAGGCCAGCAGAATTATTTAGACATCGTGGAGGCATTTGGTGAGGGAATCCTTGCCCAAGATAAAACGATTGACCGGCCGGCATTGGCAAAAGTTGTTTTTGGAAATCAGGAACGACTCGCCCGTTTAAATGCGATTACACATCCGAATGTAAAAAAAGAGATTTTCCATCGGATCGATGGGATAAAGGAAAAAGGAGAGGCTTCTTTCATTGCGGTGGAGGCGGCTCTCCTTTTAGAAGAAGGCTATCAGAATGATTTTGATATGATGTGGTATGTCTATGTAGATGAGGCAACTCGTATTGAGCGTCTAAAAGAAGGCCGGGGATATACCGAAGAAAAGTGCCGTGAAATTATGGCAAAACAGCTTCCAGAAGAAGTATTTCGGAAGGAATGTTCCACAGTAATTGATAACCATTTAGGAATCTCTGAAACGGAAAATCAGATAAAAACGGCAGTAGAGAGCCTGCGTTCTCTTTACTAATAAGATAATTTAGTATATAATGGTTGGTAAATTTGAGCCAAAAGGATGGTAAACAGATGAATTTAGCGAGCATCGCCAGCGGTAGCAGCGGTAATTGTATATATGTAGGTAATGAAAAGTCCCATTTTCTTATTGATGCGGGAATCAGCAGAAAGAGAATTGTGGAGGGACTGACACAGATGGAAGTAGCACCGGAAACCATTCAGGGAATCTTCGTGACACATGAACGTATGGATCATATCAGTGGTCTTGGCGTGTTTCTTAGAAAGTATCCCGTTCCGGTATTTGCTACAGCAAAAACCATTGATGAGATTTTAAGTACATCCTCTCTTGGAAAGGTTGATAAAAATCTTTTTGAGAGTATCACACCGGACAATCCGATTTACATGGATGGAATTAAAATAGAAGCATCCCGTATTTTTCACGATGCGGCAGACCCGGTCTGTTATACGGTAAGTGATACGGAATCAAAAGTCGGAGTAGCAACCGATTTTGGAACATATGATGAATATCTTGTAGAGAAGTTACAGGGCTGTGAGTCCTTACTGGTTGAGTCCAATCATGACTTAAACATGCTTATGGTTGGCCCGTATCCATATCCTCTCAAGAAGCGAATTATGGGGAATAAAGGGCATCTTTCAAACGAGAGAGCCGGACAGTTTTTGTCAAAAGTAATTGGAGAAGAGTGTAAACATATTTTTCTGGGGCATCTTAGTAAAGAGAATAACTATGGTGAACTGGCCTATGAGACGGTAAAGGTGGAGCTTTTATTACATAATATTGATCTTGATAAAGCGAACTTTACTTTGCAGGTAGCGAGCAGAACCGCACCT
>QRFC01002622.1_pt1 | contig 12930 bp, 10 predicted proteins | sample 1861061 | NCBI WGS metagenome assembly QRFC01 (sample SAMN09711282, study PRJNA482702) | Human gut metagenome, whole genome shotgun sequencing project. | reverse complement strand
GCGTGCATCTGAATTGCCACCGCATGACGCTGCATCAGGCGGACGTTCTGGAATATTATCTGCGCAATGTGGACGGCGTGCGAGAGGTCTCGGTCTTTGACCGCACACAGGACGCCGTGATCGTTTACCGCGCGGACCGCGCCGCGCTCGTGCACGCGCTCGCGGCGTTCTCGTTCGACAAGGCCGAAACAATGGACCTTGTCCCCGACCATACGACGCGCGAACTCAACCGTGAATTTGAAGACAAACTCTCGTGGACGGTGATCCGCCGCGTGATCTCGAAGCTCTTCTTCCCGCTCCCCGTCATCACGGCGCTCGCCATCTATCACTCGATCAAGTACATCCGCGAGGGTCTTTCCGCACTGCTGCACGGCAAGCTCTCCGTCGCCGTGCTCGACGCCACCGCCGTCACCGTGTCGATGGTGCGCGGCGACTTCTCAACGGCAAGCTCTGTGATGTTCATGCTCCGCCTCGGCGAAATCCTCGAGGACTGGACGCACAAGAAGTCCGTCGCGGACCTCGCGGGCGCGATGTCGCTCAACGTTGACCACGTCTGGCTCAAGACGGGCGAGACGGAAACGCTCGTTCCCATCGGCGATATTCAGGCGGGCGACTGCGTCGTTGTCCGCACCGGCAGCCTCATCCCGCTCGACGGCAAGGTCGTCTCCGGCGAGGCGATGGTCAATCAGGCGTCCATGACGGGCGAGTCCATGCCCGTCCCCAAGCGCGAGGGCAGCTATGTCTACGCAGGCACCGTCGCCGAAGAGGGCGAGTGTGTCGTGCGCGTGGAAAAGGCGCTCGGCGGCGGCCGCTATGACCGCATCGTGCGCATGATCGAAGAGTCGGAAAAGCTCAAATCCACGGCTGAGGACAAGGCCTCGCGCCTTGCCGACAGGCTCGTACCCTATACGCTCGGCGGCACGATCCTGACCTATCTCATCACGCGCAACGTCACAAAGATGCTGGCCGTGCTGATGGTCGACTTCTCCTGCGCGCTCAAGCTCTCCATGCCTATCGCGGTGCTCTCTGCCATGCGCGAGAGCAGCAGCCATCACATCTCCGTCAAGGGCGGGCGCTTCCTCGAAGCCGTCGCCCAGGCGAACACCATCGTCTTTGACAAGACCGGCACGCTCACCTACGCCACGCCCAAGGTCGCAAGAATCGTCACCTTCGGCGGCAATGAGGAAAGCGAGATGCTCCGCCTCGCCGCGTGCCTCGAAGAGCACTATCCCCATTCCATCGCCAACGCCGTCGTGGCCGAGGCCAGGGACCGCGGATTGACGCACGAGGAGTATCACTCTCAGGTCCAGTACGTCGTGGCGCACGGCATTTCGAGCATGGTGGACGAGAAAACAGTGCTCATCGGCAGCGCACACTTCGTCTTCGAGGACGAGGGATGCCGCGTGCCGGAGGGCGAAGAGGACAAGTTTGAATCGCTCCCGCCCGAGTATTCGCACCTGTACCTTTGTATCGCGGGCGAGCTCGCCGCGGTCATCTGCATTCATGACCCGCTGCGCAAGGAGGCGAAAGCCGCCGTGCGCGCGCTGCACGAACTCGGTATCGACAAGGTCGTGATGATGACCGGCGACAGCCGCAAGACTGCCGAAGCCGTCGCCGCTGAGGTCGGCGTCGACGCCGTCTACGCCGAAGTGCTGCCCGAGGACAAGGCCGCGTTCGTCCGCAGCGAAAAGGCCGCGGGCCGCAAGGTCATCATGATCGGCGACGGCGTGAACGACTCCCCCGCCCTGTCCGAAGCCGACGCAGGCATCGCCATTTCGACCGGCGCCGCCATCGCGCGCGAGATCGCGGATATTACCATCTCGTCCGAGGATCTGTTCGCGCTCGTCACGCTGCGCTCTCTCAGTCAAGAGCTCATGGCCCGCATCCACCGCAACTACCGCTTTATCGTGAGCTTCAACTTCTCGCTCATCGTGCTTGGCGTGCTTGGCATCCTGCCGCCGACGACCTCGGCGCTGCTGCACAACATGTCCACACTCGCCATCGGCCTCAAGAGCATGACGAACCTCCTGCCCGAAAGCGAGCAGAACAGCGCCAACTGATTTTTCCCGATAAAAAAGCTCCGTGCCAAGGCACGGAGCTTTTTTGCTATACAAGTTTGATTTTACGCAGGGCCGTAGTCCTTGATGGCATCGTCGACGATCTTTTCCGCGTCTGCGCCCATGATGTCGAGGTTTTCGGCTTCCAAGAGCTTGACGGTCGGAATGCCGAAGCAGTCCTGCGCGATGGTCTTCCAGTAGTCGTAGCCAAAGCGGCCGTCGAACGGTCCGCCGCTGGTCGTGACATAGTAGAGCTCGCTTGCGCGGCACAGGCCGACGGGCTCGCCCGCCTCGCTGTACTTCGTCACGATGCCCGTGACATAGATATTCTCCAAATACACCTTGAGCTGCGCGGGAAACGACAGGTCCCACAGCGGCGCAGCGATGACAATTCTGTCCGCCGTGGCGAACTGACGGGCGTAACGGAACATTTCATCGTCATACTTCTTTTCCGCGAGCAGCGCGTCGCGCTTTGCGATGTCCGCGCGCCCCAGCGGGTGCAGCGGCTCGTCATAAAGGCGCAGCTCCTCGTATTCGCCGAGCGTCCTGAGCAGTGCGCGGGCCAGTTTTTCCGTGCGCGATTCTCCGCGCGGGCAGCAGTTGATAAAAAGCGTCATGTACTTTCCCTCACAGTACGCAGTAGTACATGATAAATGTGTTCGCCACGCCGAGCAGAATACCGGCGATGACTTGCAGCGGCGTGTGGCCGACGAACTCCTTGAGCTTCGCCTCCGGCAGCTTTTCCGACGCGAGCGAGTTGAAGGCCTCGACGATGTCGTTAATGATGACGGCCTGCCGCCCCGTTTCGAGCCGGACGCCCATCGCGTCCTTGCAGACGACGATGGCGAAGATGAACGCCATCGCGAATTCAAACGAACCGAGCCCGTAGACGAGCGCCGCCGCGGTCGCGAGCGACGAGACCGTGGCCGAATGGCCGCTCGGCATCCCGCCGTCGCCGATCAGGCGCGTAAAGTCGATGCTCTTCGTCACAATGGCATGGATGATCGTCTTGATGAGCTGCGCCCAGAACCACGACGAGAGACCGATGAGCAAAAAGGGATTCGACAGTAATTTCTGAAACCAATTCATATGTTTCCGCTTCCTTTCGCGGTGCGGGCTTTGTCAGCCCTTGAATGTTCCTTATTATACCACCGTTTCCCAGTTCGGCAATAAACTTTCTTTTAACTTCTTCCGCAGAAAATATAAACCAGCGCAGGCTCACCTGCGCTGGTTTTTCTTTACGACGCCTGCGCGAACTGGCTGTTGTAGAGCTCGGCGTAGAAGCCGTTTTGCTCCATCAGCTGCTCGTGCGTGCCGCTCTCGATGACGTCGCCGTCGCGCATCACGAGGATGAGGTCGGCGTTCTTGATGGTCGACAGGCGGTGGGCGATGACAAAGCTCGTCCGGCCCTTCGTCAGCTCGTCCATCGCACGCTGAATGAGAAGTTCCGTGCGCGTATCGACCGAGGACGTTGCCTCGTCGAGGATCAGCATCGGCGCATTCTGGAGCATCGCGCGGGCGATGGTCAAAAGCTGCTTCTGTCCCGCCGAGATGGTCGTGCTCTCGCTGAGCACGGTGTCAAAGCCCTGTGGCAGCGAGTGGACAAATTTGTCGAGGCCGCAGGCCTTGCAGACCGTTTCGAGCTGCTCGTCCGTGATACCCTCCATGTTATAGACCAGGTTCTCGCGGATCGTGCCCTCAAAGAGCCACGTGTCCTGCAGGACCATACCAAAGAGCTTGTGCACATCCTCGCGGCGCAGGTCGGTCGTCGCCACGCCGTCGATCGTGATGCGGCCGCTGTTGACCTCGAAAAATCGCATCAGGAGGTTCACCATCGTGGTCTTGCCCGCGCCGGTGGGGCCGACGATGGCGACCTTCTGGCCCGGATGGACCTCAGCGGAGAAATCCTTGATGATGATCTTGTCGGGCGAATCGGGGTAGCTGAAGCGCACGTGGTCGAACATTACCGCGCCGCGCACGGCGTCGAGCTTCTCGGTCTTGTCGCTCTCGTCGCCGAGCTCTTCACTTTCGAGGAAGTCGAAAATACGATGCGCGGAGGCGGAGGCCGTCTGCAAATTCGTCATGCCCTGTGCGATCTGCGTCAGAGGCGTGGTGAAGAGGCGCACATACAGGATGAACGAGACGATGACGCCGAATTCGATCGTGCCATTGATGGCCAGCACCGAGCCGAACACGCACACGGCAACATACGCGAGGTTGCCGATCACGTTCATGAGCGGCTGCATCACACCGGAGAGGAACTGCGAGCGCCAGTTTGCGTCATAGACCGCCGCGTTCAGGCCGTCGAAGTGGTCGAGGACCTTATCGACTGCGCGGCTGATGCGCACGACCTCATGGCCGGAATACATCTCCTCGACATAGCCGTTGAGCTCGCCGAGGCTCTTCTGCCGCGCGGTGAAGTAGCGCTGCGACTTCGACATGATGGCGACGATCAGCACCATGCCAAGGAGCGTGATGCACAGTGCGACGAGCGCCATGCGCCATTCGGTCACGAACATCATAATAAGGCAGCCGACAAACTGTGTCGCGGCGCTGATGATGGTCGGCAGGCTGTTGGTAAGTCCCTGCTGGAGCGTTGACACATCGTTTGTGATGCGGCTCAAAATGTCGCCCTGCGAGGTGGTGTTGAAATACTTCTGCGGCACGCGGTTGATCTTTTCCGAGAGCTCACCTCTCATGCGGTAGGACATTTTCAGCGTCACGACCGCCATGATATAGTGTTGGATGAAGCCAAACAGCGCGCTCAGGCAGTAAATAATGGCAAGGAACACGCCGATCTTCGCAATGGCGGCGAGGTCAATGCCGGTGAACAGGCCGTCGGACATGATGGTCGCCATTTTGCCGATCTTGTCGGGGCCGATGATCGTCATCACGGCGCTCAGTGCCGCCAGCACGAGCGCAAGAGCGATGACGCCAAGGCTCGATTTCATATAGACGCCCGTGCGCTTGAGCGCGCCGACGGGATCACTGTTTTTCTTTTTCATTTTCTCTCGCCTCCTTTACGCGAGCTCCGCAGCGCTGAGCTGGGAGGTCGCGATCTCGCGGTAAACGTCACAGTTTTTCATCAGCTCTTCATGCGTGCCGATGCCCACGGTCTCGCCGCGGTCGAGCACGATGATCTTGTCCGCGTGGCGGATGGTGCTGATGCGCTGCGCGACGATGATCTTCGTCGTGTCGTGCAGCTGCTTGGATAGCCCCTCGCGCAGCTTCGCATCCGTGCGGTAGTCCAGAGCGGAGAACGAATCGTCGAAGACGAGGATCTCCGGTTTTCTCGCCAGCGCGCGGGCGATGGAAAGGCGCTGCTTCTGGCCGCCGGACATGTTGCGGCCCATCTGCGCCACATGGTGCTGCGTGCCGTCGGGGAGCTTGTCGACAAACTCCTTCGCCTGCGAAAGCTCGACGGCCTGCGCAAGGCACTCATCGTCCGCCGGCGCTTCGCTCTCGCCAAAGTAGACATTGTCGCGGATGCTGCCGGCGAAGAGCACCGCCTTCTGCGTCACGTAGCCGAGCTTGTTGTAGAGTGTGTCGAACGTGTAATCCCTGACGTTCACGCCGTCGACAAGCACCTCGCCCTCCGTCGCATCGTAAAAGCGCGGGATCAGGCTCACAAGTGTCGTCTTGCCGCTGCCCGTCGCGCCGATGACGGCAAGCGTCTCGCCCCTGTTCACACGGAAGCTGATGTTCGAAAGCTCATCCTCCGAAGCGTGCGGATAGCGGAACGAAACGTTTTTGAACTCCACTGTGCCGTGCTCTTTGCATTCGCTCACGCTGCCCTCGCGGATATTCGCCTTGCGCTCGAGCACCTCGTTGATACGCTCGGCCGAGACCTGCGCCTGCGGCAGCAGCATGAAGATCATCACGAGCATCATAAAAGACATCACCACGTAGGTTGCATACGTGCTGAACACCAGCACGTCGCTGAACATCGTGAGGCGTGCTGCGGAATCGGTCAGCGCGATGTTGTTGACGAGCGCCGCACCCAGCCAGTAGATCGTGAGCGCCAGGCCGTTCATACCGAGCGTCATCGTCGGCTGGACGAGGGCGAAGAGCTTCTGGTTCTTTACCTGCACATTCATCATGTCAAGGCTCGGCTTGTTGAACTTGTCGTTCTGGTACTGCTCGGCGTTGAACGCGTGCACCACGTTGATGCCCGTCAGGTTTTCGCGCGCCACACGGTTGATCTGGTCGGTCAGCTTCTGCACGATGCGGAAACGCGGGATGCAGATGCTCATCACCGTTATCACCGTCACGCAGATGACCACGACGAATGCCGCTGTCACGGCGGAGAGCTCCCAGCTCTTGCCGAGAATTTTGATGATGGCCCACACGGCCATGATCGGCGATTTGATCATCATCTGCAGGCCCATCGCCACGATCATCTGAATTTGCGTGATGTCGTTCGTCGTTCTCGTGATGAGGCTGGCGACAGAAAAGTCCTGCATCTCCTCGCTGCCGATGTCCATCACGTGGCGGAAGAGCTTTTCGCGCACCGTGAAGCTGAAGCCCGACGCCGCCTTGGCCGCGAGGTACCCGCAGCCCACGGCCAGCACGGCGCTTGCGAGCGTGCAGCCAAGCATTTTCACGCCGACGGACAGGATATCCGCCGTCGCCCCCGACGTTTTGATGAGCGTCGTCAGATCGGTCATGTAATCCGGCAGCCGCAGGTCAAAGTAGACCTGCACCGCCACAAGCACGGTGCACAGCAGCACCATGAGCACCTCTTTACGGCGCATGTTTTTGAGTAATTTCAGCATTGTTGTTCTCCTGATTTCTTCTTTGGGCCCTCAGCGCTTTTCCTTGCAGATGCCGTTCAGATTGCCATCCATTCTTTCAAGGCAGCGGCGCATCGTCGCCAGATCCTCCTCCGGGATGCCCTCGAGCAGACGTCTTCCGAACTGCCACTGCACCTGCCGTCCGCGCTCAATGAGCGCTTGCGCCTGTTCGGTGCAGATAAGCCGCGTCTGCCGCCGGTCGCCCGGCATCTCCTGCCGCTCAAGAAGGCCGTCATTCACCAGTCTTTCCACGTGCACGGAGACAATACCCGATTTGTGCCCGCGCATGCGGCAGATGTCCTTCGCCGTGTTGTGCTCGGGATTGTTGGCGAGAAAGAGCAGAATATCCATCGCTAACGGCGGCAGGCCTGCCTCCTTGCACAGTGGAGTTAACATAATGTGATATGCCTGTGTCATCTTGTTGGCGTGGCTGAAAAGCGTTGCCCCGCGCATCGGTTCCTTCGGCATCATATCGGTTCCTTTCCGACCTCATTCGGTCACGCGCCGCGCTCGCTCGTCATCGAATGACAATCTTCTAATTTTAGAACGTCATCATTATAGTTGTTTCCATTTCAATGTCAATAAACAAATTGTGAACGTTCCAAAAAAAGGGCGCGAAAAAGCGCCGCCTTTCGGCAGCGCTTTTTTCGTATTCTGCTACAGGGACAGCTGGATAAGGCCGAGGATGAGCATATGTACCGGATAAAACGCGTAGCAGGCATACTGAAACACCTTGCTGTGGTGTCCCTGCCGCCCGCGGTAGAGCCAGATGGGCACGAGCGAGAGCAGTGCAAGCCCCTGCTCGCAGACCTCAAACTCCAGTCCGAAAAGCTCGATCGGGAAAATCTGTCCTCCGATGAGCGACACATTGATCCAATAGAGCGCCGCGATCTGCCCGAGCAGCTTCCACCACTCTCTGCCGTGGAGGAAATAGAACACAAACACCGTCAAAACGCCCATGCCGTAATAATCTACCATGCCGAGCGTGCCGAGCGCAAAGCCCAGCACCGTGACCGCAACGCAAGTCAGAAGATAGAGCCATGTCTTCCCCTTTTCCCGCACGGCCTCCATCGCCCGAATGCCGAGAAGGCCGATGAGCAGCGTCCAGATGACATTCTGGTGCACAGGGTAGAACCACGTGCCGCCGTACATCAGGTCAAAGGGAATTTCCGACAGCACCGCAAAAATCAGCATCCGCTGCGCGTATTTTTTGAAACTGTGCGTGTGGAAGTAGCCCTCCACCGCCATGAAGGCAAAAATGGGGAACGCGAGACGTCCCACGCAGGTCATCCACTCCTGTGAAAGAAAAAGCGTCGCCCACAGATGGTCGAGCAGCATGAAGGCCATCGCTAAAATGTGCAGCGCCGCGGCGCTGAGGTCAAACTGTTTTTTCATTGATCTCTCCTGTTGATTTCTCTCTTTCCCCCGCTGTTGCGCAAAGTTATTTTATTTTATCAGATCTCGCGTCAAAAGTCACGCTTAATTTTTGCGTTTCTTTCTCTGCAAAAAATACCGGCGGGCAAAATGCCCGCCGGTACGTTTCAGTTTTACCCCAGAATGGCCTTCAGGTCCTCCTCTGGCGTCGTAATGGGCGCGATGCCAAAGTTCTTGACAAGGTAGTCGAGCACGTTCGGCGAGAGGAACGCCGGCAGCGTCGGACCGAGGCGGATGTCCTTGATGCCGAGATACAGCAGCGTCAGCAGGATGCACACCGCCTTCTGCTCGTACCACGAGAGCACCATCGAAAGCGGCAGCTCGTTCACACCGCAGCCAAAGGCGTCGGCGAGCGCCAGCGCGATCTGGATGGCGCTGTAAGCGTCGTTGCACTGGCCGATGTCCAGGATGCGCGGCAGCCCCGCCACCGTGCCAAGATCTAAGTCATTGAAGCGGAACTTGCCGCAGGCCAGCGTCAGCACCATGGTGTCGGGCGGCGTCTGCTTGACGAATTCCGTGTAGTAGTTCCTGCCGGGGCGCGCGCCGTCGCAGCCGCCGACTAAGAAAAAGTGACGGATCCGGCCGGAGTTGACGGCCTCGACCACCTTGTCGGCCACACCCAGCACCGCGCCGCGGGCAAAGCCCGTCGTGACCGTGCTGCCGCCGTTGATGCCGGTGAACGCCTTGTCCTCGGCATAGCCGCCCAGTTCCAGCGCCTTTTCGATGACCGGCGTGAAGTCCTTGTCCGCGCCGATATGCTTGAGTTCCGGATATGAGACCACCGCCGTAGTGAACACGCGGTCGGCATAGCTCGCTTTCGGCGGCATCAGGCAATTCGTGGTGAATAGTACGGGCGCAGGGATGTCGGCAAATTCCTTTTGCTGGTTCTGCCACGCCGTGCCGAAATTGCCCTTGAGATGGGCATACTTTTTAAGGCCCGGGTAGCCGTGCGCGGGCAGCATCTCGCTGTGCGTATAGATGTTGATGCCCTTGCCCTCCGTCTGCTCGAGCAGGCGCTTCAAGTCGTGCAGGTCGTGGCCGGAAACCACGATGAACGGTCCCTTTTCCACCGTCAGCGGCACGGTGGTCGGCTCCGGCGTGCCGTAGGTCTCCGTGTTGGCCTTGTCGAGCAGCGCCATGCAGCGGTAGTTTTTCTCGCCGACCTCCAGCACAAGGGGAAGCAGGTCATCCATGCCCCAGTCCTCGCCGATGGCAAACAATGCCTTGGCAAAAAAGCGGTTGACCTCGCCGTCCGTATAGCCCAGCACCATCGCGTGGTAGGCGTACGCCGCCATGCCGCGGATACCGAACAGGATAAGCGACTTGAGGCTGCGGATGTCCTCGTCCGCCGTCCAGAGCCGCGAGACATCGTAGTCATTGTTGTGCCCGCAGGGCGACATGCAGGACGCACAGTCCGGCACAAGACGGCTCTTCTCCGCCTTCACGCGTGCAGTCACATCGCGGATGGCCGCCGCGTCAAAGTTCACATTCGTGAGCGTAGTGAAAAGTGCCTCGATGATGAGGCTCCATGTGCCCTCGTTCACGCCGGGGCTGCCGTCCGCAGCGCGGGCAAGGCCGATGAGCGCGCCGGTCAGCTCGTCCTGCAAATTTGCCGTCTCGGCGCTCTTTCCGCACACACCCGCGCTGCCGGTGCAGCCCGTGCAGTGCGCCGCCTGCTCGCACTGAAAACAAAACATCTTGTTGTCCACCGAAAAAATCCTCCTCATTCTGTGGTCTTATTGATCATAGGATGACTCAAATCGTATCCAGTATTCTCCCGTCCGTCGAGATCGTCACGACCTGCCAGGGGATGAATTTGCCGCTATTTTGCAGCGCGGTCTTTGCCGCGTGCTCGAGCCCGCCGCAGCACGGGACCTCCATTCGCACGACCGTCACGCTCTTGATGTCATTTTTTGCGATGATCTCGGTCAGCTTTTCGCTGTAATCCACGCTGTCGAGCTTCGGGCAGCCGACGAGCGTAATGTGGCCCTTGATGAATTTCTCGTGGAAGGCCGCGTAGGCGTACGCCGTGCAGTCCGCCGCGATGAGCAGCTTTGCGCCGGAGAAATACGGCGCGTTCACGGGCACGAGCTTGATCTGCACCGGCCACTGGGAGAGCTGGCTCTCCTGCGCAGCAGGAGCCGCCGTTTCAGATGCCGCCTTGTGCGCAAAGGTCTTGAGCTGCATGCCGGGACAGCCGTGGTGCAGTGTCATCCCCTCCTTCTGCATTCTCTTCTGCTTGTTTTCAAGCACCGCCTGCTCGTCGTAGGCCGCGGCCTCGCGCTCGACAAAGGAAATCGCGCCGGTCGGGCAGGTCGGCAGACAGTCGCCCAGGCCGTCGCAGTAGTCGTCGCGCATCAGCTGCGCCTTGCCGTTTACCATGGCGATAGCGCCCTCGTGGCACGCCGCGGCGCAGGCGCCGCAGCCGTTGCATTTATTTTGATCGATCTCAATGATTCTCCGTTTCATTGCAATACCTCCTTGCGTTTTCAAGCGTATTATAGTAGAATGTGGCCAGCAAGTCGGTTGAATTTTCAACGAAAGGCGTTTTTTATGAAAGATTTTTTTCCCATTCTCGCCGCCTCGCCGCTCTTTTCCGGCGTCACGGAGGACGAACTTGACGCGATGCTCACCTGCCTTGCGGCGAAGACCGAGCAATTTCCCAAGGGCGTCTTTCTCCTCCACCCCGGCGACGCGGTCGAGGAGATCGGCATGGTGCTCTCCGGCTGCGCGCTCGTCGTGCAGGAGGATATCTGGGGCAACCGCAACATTCTCTCCCGCACCGCACCGGGGCAGACCTACGCCGCGGCCTTTGCCTGCGCGCCGAGCAGCGTCTCCAACGTGAGCGTCGTGACCGAAACGCCGACGGCGGTGCTGTTTTTGAACGTCAAGCGCCTTTTGACGGTCTGTCCCTCCGCCTGCGCGCACCACAGCCGCATCATCCGAAACCTTCTGAGCGACCTTGCGGGAAAAAACCTGCTGCTCAATGAAAAGCTCACGCACATCGCCCAGCGCACGACGCGCGCCAAGCTCATGTCCTATCTCTCCGCCGAGGCGCAGCGGCGCGGCGTGGTCGAGTTTGACATCCCGTTCTCCCGCCAGCAGCTCGCGGACTTTCTCGCCGTTGAGCGCAGCGGATTGTCGCTCGAGCTCGGCAAGATGAAAAAGGAAGGCCTGCTGGACTATCATAAAGAGCACTTTGTGCTGAACATCTGAATTTTGCAAAAAAGGAGGAAACGCCGCGTTTCCTCCTTTTTCTCTTTAATTGTCCGCCGTTACGATCTGCGAGAGGTCGACGGCGTACCCCGCCGTGTTTTCGACGTTTACCCCGTTGCCTCGGAACACGCAGTTATTGAAATCCAGCGTCTCCGTGCCCGGCATCGCGGCGATGCGCACGGCAGTGCCGTTGTCTTCGTACACGCTGTCGCCATAGTAGCTGCCCGAGCACGTTGCGTCGCCGCGGTTGTCGAGCCACAGCCCCACGCCGTTGCCGCGAAATGTGCAGCCCGTGGCGTTGACCCAGCTGCCGAGGCCGCCGTAAGCGCCGATCTCCCAGTTTTCAAACGTGCAGCGGTGCAGGAACGCTCCCTCGCTCGCCGAAAGGCCGATGCCCGTACCGTCGCCCACAAAGCGGACGTTCGTGATGTTCGAGGGGTGAATGCCGCGCGTCGCAATCGTCACGGTGCCGGTGAACGTCGTGCCGCTCTCGCTGCCGATCAGGTCGCAGCAGAAATTTTTCATCGTCAGTCCACCCTCGTATGTCACCGCGGGCAGCTGCAAAATGTAGACCGACTTTCGATCCGCCTCGTGCGCGAGCGTGTCGAGCAGCGCGTTCAGGTCGTCGATCGTTGCCATCGGATAGTCGTTCTCCGTCAACGTCACGACCGGGATGCGCGTGATTTTGACCGTGTGGTGCAGGCGCAGCGTGTCGCCGTTTTTGAGGTAGATCGTCCAGATGACGTCGCCCTCGCCCTCTTTGAGCTGCTCGGTGTGGAAGCTTGGGATAATCACCGTTGCTGAAATAATTCACATCGTATCCGAACTCGGTAAGGAAAACAAAATCGTTGGAAATAAAAGCGAAGAAGATCTTGCCGCCGTCCTTGCAGACACGCTTTGCTTCGCTGATACATTTCTGTTTGTCCGCATCATTTTTCAAATGATAAAGCGGGCCGAACAGAAGGACAATATCAAACGACTTATCTGCATATCGAGAGAGGTCAGGGCATTGCCTTGAACAAGATCGATTTTATCTTCGGGTGTCAGTTTCTTTTTGAATGCGGCAATATTGGCATCGGCAAGTTCAAGAGCCGAGACTTCATAACCCTTACGAGCAAAGTAGAGGCTGTATTCACCTGCACCTGCGCCAATGTCGAGTATCTTGTCGCCATCTTTCAAATATTTTTCTATGTAGTGAACGGTAGTCAAAAATTCAACTCGTGCGGCTTTGGAATGATTGAGCCTTGCATCCTCGTTGAATATATCGTAGGTTCTGTTTACACGTTCACTCTCATTTTCTATTTTTGCAAGTTGTTCAAAGTCCGTTTTATTTATACCTCACGCTTTTCTCATATAAATTGATTTGCCATGTAAGACAAATCGCTCATTTTCTTGATAAATCGCTTACCCTCATCGTTTTGAAGCATGAA
>QRFC01002620.1_pt1 | contig 12939 bp, 17 predicted proteins | sample 1861061 | NCBI WGS metagenome assembly QRFC01 (sample SAMN09711282, study PRJNA482702) | Human gut metagenome, whole genome shotgun sequencing project. | reverse complement strand
CACGCTGAAAATGCCGGCCTTTGAATGGGTTCATGTGCAGCTCCATCAGTAAAAGGGGATGATAAGTTTATCACCACCGACTATTTGCAACAGTGCCCTTTTCTCTCCTGGCCTTCAGCAAGACCCAGCACCAATGAAGTATTCATCACCACTCCGTAAACAAATTGTTTTCTCAATGGCGTAAATAATACCAGTGTAAAAACGGCTACAAAGCATATTGCTCAGGCACATGAATTATCTAAAGGTGGTTCTTCCCTGCGGCTACAGAGAAGTTAAGCCAGCAGGCGGTGCTGGCTTTGGTTGGGCTTACGCGAATAACTCAAGGAATTCCTGCACGTCCCAATGCTGGACAAGGTGAAGATAGAGCTTAGAAATCACGTCATTCTCGCTATCGCATGTGAAGTAGTACTTCTGGCTGCGGTTGTATGTGTCCACACAAAATTCGCTCATATCCATAAAGTCAGCATCTTCACCCATGTCGCAAATAATCAAAGCAGGAGCATCATCACGAGTCATCAGCTCAAGCACCCAGCGCGAATTGATCAGCGTGGAAGACCAACCTTCTAACTCATAAAACTGGTCAAACTCTTTTTGAGTCATTTTCTTGATTTGGTTGATGTCGATATTTGCAAACATAAAGCAATCCTTAAACATGTTGTTTTCTGAATTTCGTAAACAATACCAGTAAGAAAACGGCCACAAAGTATATCGTTACGGTGCTGCGCTGCCCCGGAGGTTAATAGCGACAAAAGCCACCGTGCTGGTGGTCTCACTCTTAATCTTCGTCGTCCGGGAACTCGCTGTGTACCGCGTCCACCAGCTCCCGCTTTTCATCTTCACTAAGCAGGTGCCAGATATCCTTCCCTTTGGGCGATTCCCCTTCTACCGGGACGAACGACCACAACTTGCGGTACAACTCCGGCCCCACTGCATCCAGACACTCAGCCAGGGAATCCACACCCCACACCTCAACCGTCACAGGCATCTTAATCATCTCTTCATCCTCACTTCGTTTATATAACGTCTAAACATGTTGTTTACTTATTGGTGTTATTGTCGCAATAAGACAAAGGCGAAAAAGGATTTTATGTCGTGAAAGCCAGGCTGGGCAGTGAATATCCGGGAACGACACGGGAACCAGTATTTACGATATTCTGCTCTACGCGCGCCGCAGGGCTGGTGGGCAGAATTTTCTTCTCCCCGAAAACCTACTGAAATCGCTTGAGACCCGAGGATGGTCTGGCAGAATGGAGTTCAGCAGCTGCACGAGAGGGAACGACACTCCCTCGCGATTTTCAGGCGAGCGAAGAGCAAGGCGCACTCCCGAAGATTTCCCGCACTGCTCCCGCAGTCGTCCCTCGCTCTGTACCGGGATGTACCCGTTTCCCGACCGGCAGCCAGCCTTTTCCCGGTTCGTATAGCGGGATTCCCACCGTTTCCCTGAAAAACCTCCAGCCTTTTCCCTGCGGCGACGTTCCCGTTCCTGAAAAGGGACATGGCTTTTCCCTGGATGGCTCGAAGGCTGACCGAAGGGGTGGATAGGGACGTTACGGGGGATGAAAACTATGGCTTGAATTTATACGAAGAAAGTGGCGATACCCCTCCTTCCCTTCCCACTTATACCTCCCACGAATTTTCTCTCTTATGTGGGCATAAACCTTCTCTCTGATAACGCTCAATACGGCGACTATTCCTGTGGGTGAAATGGGTGGTTTGTTCTTTCTACCGGCATATGTGGTTTCGTTCTTCTTGAGGTGGTTCTTCTCTGTGTTTTCGTCAGGGTTGTTCTCGTTGTTTTGGTGATTGTTCTTCTCTGTGTATGGAGTAATGGCAGGTGGGCGATTCCTTTCGTTATTGTATTTGAGTTGTTTGTCTTGAGAGCGTGAAAGGCTTTTGTGGTTATTTGTGTATTGAGTAATGGCGTTTCCCCGCGAATGTTCTGTTTCGTGTCTTTGGGGATTGAGGGAGTCCTTGCGGTAACAGGCTTCGTTAGAGTTTCAGTGGTTCTGGTGTTTATTCGCTGTTTGGGGAATGGCGTGTAGTGGGTATCGCATGTATGAATGTTTCGAGTTGCCTGTGAAAGTTAGGTTGGTTGTCCGGTAGCCTGGGAAGAAGAGGTGGGTCTTTTCAGTAGCCTGCCATAAAGAGGTTGGTTGTTTTTGGGAATGTGGGTAATGGCGTCTCTGGGTTTCCTGTGGGTGTGGTTAGCTTGTTTTCTTGTGTCTGAAAACAACTTGTTTAGATGTCCAATATAACGCAACGGGAGCGCTTCTGAGCGTGTCTGTTTTTGGGTGGTATCACGAGTCGTTTTTGACGTTTTGGTCGCAGGGAGATGGATTCTGGTACGCTGGATTTGGGTATAAGAGATGGCGTGCGAAAACATCAACTTTTTAGACCAAATCAGGGGAAAGCGTTGACTTTACGTTGATGTGTTATTTATTTGTTTTCTTATGGGTGTAATTGGCTTAAATGCCTTGTCACGCCTGGGATTGAGTGGGGTAGGGTGGTGGGGAAAGTGGCGATCAACGGACTCTTATAGAAATCCTCAATTTGTGACCGCCAATATCAACGAGCTGCAGCCGTTAGTTGTTCAGATAGGCATCCGGAACGCGCACATAAAAGTTTCTTTCGCCGGTCAGTTCCAGAGTAACGTTTATGTCGTTGCCGTTATCCAGCGTAGCCGTCGCTTTATAGAACTTGTCCGTCACCTTGTCCTGAATTGTCACCTTCATACATTTCGGCGCTGTGGTTCCGTTATTCTCTTTCAGAATGGTCGTTACGAGAGGACAAGCCGCTTCTTCAAGAGCAACCTCTTCCTGGTGTGGGATACCGATGAAGATGTTACCAGCAAGCAACGCGACGATTACGATAAAAGGAAGTCGACTGCCTTTTGTAACGGTGGCACGTTTCCAGAGATAGACCGGAAGGAGAAATACTCCCCACAGGATGGCCGGTGGTTCATACCCTGCATCAGACAATGCCATTCTGTCAGCCACCAGAAAGCCGAGTCCAGCGACTCCACCTATCACTATTGCATAATTCAAATACTCATCTGGCGGTGCTCCAAAGAAGAGAGGCAGTAAAGCTAGAAGCCACGCATAAGCATTATTCAGAGGTTTTGTTTGTTGGTTCTGGGTTTCCATCACATCCATTCCATCAGATTAAAAAGCGGTACTATGTTACCAATTTTCTTCGCTTATATGACATGATTACTCAACGAGTGGGCGATCACCATTCCCATGCAGGTAGCCCATCCACCAGCTCGGCGTCGCAATCGAAGTGAACCACGTCAAAGCCGTCATCCAGTATGGTCTGTATGTTGGAGATCGCCTCTTGGGAAATGCCGTACTCACGCAGTTCTTCCTTCCAGTCATTCCCTCGCATTCCAGCACGAACAATCCAGCCGTACTGTGTACCGTGTACCCAATTCAACCCGCGATCAGTAAGTGGGTCGAAGCAGGCAATGGGTAGCCGTTCTGAATCCGCTGCCGTTACGTGGGCGGTGCTGATCACCGCCGTCTTATACGATTCGGTGATTTTCAGCATCATGCCTTCTCCTTTGGAAACAGAATGTTGGCCGTGTCAGAAATGACATCCCAATTCACGCCGACGCTGGTGTCATGGCACTCTTTGATTTTTCGCAAAACCTGAACGCACTGTTCGTCAGTCAGGTCTGGTCGCACTTCACCTACATCTTCCTTGTGCCACATCACCATCAGCAGCGGCTCGTCTTCTGGGTAGTTCTCCAGCTTTTCGATGATGTCTTTTGCGGTTCCGAACATGATCAACTCCTTAAACAATTTATTTTCTTATTTGTGTTATTATCTCAAATAACAAAAGGTAGAAAACAAAATGTTTAAGGGATGACTAGGTGAGTTTGAAGTCGTCTATGTCATCAACAAACTCCATATACCTGGCTTCGACACTCGACAATCTGATCAGATACGCAAGCCCGTAACTTAGTGAAGTGGGTTGCTCCAGCACAAATTCGAACCCATCCTCATGCGTTTTACCAAGCCAGAACCCCCCACCGTATTCTTTTTCACGTTGGAAGAAAACGAACTGTCCGGGTATTAGGTGCTTGAGTGCTTCGCCCCTATAGACGATCACATATTTAGAATTCTTGCTGCCCATTGCTCGCCTCGCAATACTGTACATATAAACAGTATTATTTATTACGGTACTGGTCAACTTTACGGGTTAATTGAATAACAAGATGGTGAAAACAATTTGTTTTGGCACTTGAGATTTTGCAAATCGCACCTACATGGAAAACGGCAATTTTTGAAACCTGATTTGACCCATGTGAAAGGAGGAAACGATGAAGACCTATGATCGCAACCGTAACGCTATCACTACCGGCAGCCGAGTGATGGTGGCAACGAATGGTGCAACGGGAGTCATCAAGGAAATCTGCGGAGAAGGCAAATCAGAAGAACAATTACGCCGCTCTGACTGCGTGTCTATCGAAGGTGTGGAAGGTCTATTCTGCCCAATGGATTTGGTTCGCCTGGGGTTCCATTAATTTCACCATCTATAAAACAAATTGTTTAAGGCCACAACTAGTGGCCTTATCTGGCTTACGGAACAGCGGTAATCAGATCGCAAATGCCTGTTTTAGTTAAATCACTATTCAGCTTCTGAAAATTGGCATTCAGCATTGCGGTATGTATTCGATTCTCAAGTTCAAAGAAGAGACCGATCTTGCCCTCTTTGGCTGCCACCTTCTTCCAAATATTCACCTGGTCATCTGCGATACGACTTGCGCAGGTGAACAAGAACGAACTCCCTCTGGGAAGGGATGTCGTGCTGTAGTATTCACCGTCAACTTCAATATACTTAGCTCGGAATGACTCCAGAGTTAGCTTTTTACCGCTCTCAGCCTGCTTTGTGTCTGCCTTGCTTGTCTTTTCCTGAACTTCAGGCTGTTTCTGCACAGGCTTTGGTGTCTCATTGACCACCGCAGTGCTGGCCGAACCATCCAAACTCTTGAGGCCATTAATTTGGATTAGATAAGCCAACTCCAGAGCCTTATCACCAGTGAGTTTTCCACGCATACTTACCCATTGACGCTGAACCGTCTTTAAGGCGTCTGCGTCCCCCGGGTTTGCTTTGAGTGCGTTGGAATAGGTAGAGCTAAGTTGTTCGTCTAATTTTGACAGGCGTTCGTTATCGCAGATTTTGTGTTCGATTTCTGCCGAAGCCTTTTGGCAGTCAAAGCTGGCTGCAAATACAGCCGGCGATGCCACCAACAATGATGCCAGTAGGATATTTTTCATATTCACTCCATAAATATAAAAGCGCCTGACTATAGCACTTAACCAATTGCTTCTCTCATCTGATTGTGAAGCTCTTTCAGCCCATCACGTACCGCGTTCATGATACGTTCCAGGGATTGGTATCTGGGGTTTGGCACTGTTGGCCAACCGGCATACCACGGATCGTCACCAAACAGACTCAGCAGTTCGTTACCGACACCGAAACAGCAGCAACTTTCTTTTACGTCATCAGCGTTTTCTGCCTCGTCCCACATATTGCGGGCCTGCTCTGCGTCGATTTCTCTCTCTCCCTGCGCAACTTTATGATTTCGGATTTGACGAAAAGCAGGTTTGCGTCGTTGTCATCGTCGACCGTACTGAAGTGGCACACTGAATTTGGCCGTCTGTAATGGGCAGATCCGGCAACTGTTTAAAAACATCCATCTGCTCATGGATACGCAGAAACCACCTTGCCAGCTCCATCTGCTCACCGCGGGTGAGGAGATTATTCAGCGGGGACTTAACAAAAGCGGAGACTCGCTCGACAAGCCGGCCAGTGAACCAACATCCCCCCAATTCTGGTGTGTCAGCGCCCCGATACTTACCACTCCAGGCAGCACTTCTTTGTGGTTGTGGTAGTGCCCGGACAACAATAAACGGAAGCCGATATCTTTCAGTTCCTGTGCGTCGATGCCGACATCGGGCATGGTGGGGATCGCTTTGTTGATTGAGGTATGTACAACAACATCATGGTTGTCACCATCCAGCCCGGAACGCAGCGTTTTGAGATCGCTGATAAGTTCTGCGTAGTTATTACGCCAGCTAATCAGATGGACGGTTACGTCGCCCATTTTGATGGAATGAGGACGTTTGCCGCAGACGATTTCCACACCGATTGAGCGCAGAGAGGCTGCTGCATTGGCGCTGTATACGGAATCGTTGGTTTCGAGGTCGTGGTTGCCAGCCAGCATTACCACCTTGAGACCCAACTCTTTGATGATCCACTCGTAAGTTTCGGTCACGAAATGCAGAACGGAAGGTGATATAGCACCGCGAACATGGAAGGTATCACCAGCTACCAGCATGTTCTTACAGCCAGCAGCTTTCATCGCTTTGGCCGCCTCCTTCGTAGCGTCCAGTTGGATCTCCAGCCGAGAGTTAAGCCCGTCAGCGTTTGTTGTCGCAAAAGCATCCCAACGATGATAATGGGGATCTGATATTACCCCGTATGGCAATGTCATGTGTCTTTTCCTTTGTGGTTATTTTGATACAAATTCTAAGCGTGCATAAGAGGCATACAACCCAGACAACACGGCACACAAAAGAATATAAAGGCACATGATAATAACAAAAAAATAAGTAAGTAAATACCTATCAGATAGGGCAGCAACGATTTCTAAACGTCACAAGCAATTTTATGAGAGCAGTCATTTACTGATGACAAGAAATGAAAAAGGAGAACGGACGGTGAAGTTGTGAGATGACATTTACGGCGTTTGCGTGCGTCGTCTTCAAACGCATCCGTCGGCCACAGTTTCTGCTCTTGAATAAAATTCACTCATGCATTAATCCCTAAAGCTCTCAGTGTCTTTCTAAGACACCATATTTTATGCCCGGTAAAAAGCATGAGTTTGCCTTTAAAACGTCTCTGAGGGCTTCTGACGCGCTCTGCTAATGTCTATTACCCCAGCTTTTGGACGAGGGTCTACAAGATTCAACTCTTCAGCACTGTGATACTCCGTGTCGAACTCCCGATCGACATGGCGAATGTAAATGGCTGTCAGAAGGCTGTTATCATTCAGAAAGTGTCCGTAAGATTTGCGAATTACTTCGCCAACCTTCTCAATCTTCTCTCCGCCCATGCAGAGATGGTTAAATCGGCTGTGTTTCCGCAGCATTTCATCCACCGGGCCTGAGTAGACCTTATCAACTCTCCCGAACCGGATGATATTTCCGGTATCAGCTTCAACCAGACAAACGAGTTTGCCAGGTTCGACACGATCTCGCCAAGTGACACCAGAGCGCAGTGTGTTGAAGTAGGGAGCATCCAATCCGATGATCGGTTTACGAAATGCTAGTAGTGGCACGTAACGTATGCAGCTGTTTAGGTGGAAATGCGCACCGGCGTCGTGGAGTTTAAGCCGGGTTTCGTTAATCGGGCATTTCGAAGCAATGCCGCAAAGGTCGCAGAGCAACTTCTGTTTGTTCAGACTAGTGTTTGATTCAATGGTGTAGGAGCCATCTTCAAGACGGCGAACCCAGCGCGTGCGTTTAAGATCCATAATTCTTGTTCAAATAATTTTGTCCGGGGCAACGATAACGGATAAGGCGCACCGGAGTTTGCAAATGCCTGTTTACTTATTCACTTTATTCACAGGCCCGATCCAATATTTAGATCCCCAGAGAGATCCTACAGAAGATCAAAAGAGATCCCCGATCGTCTCCAGCGCTTGCGGTTACTGGCTTGAGAAGGGGTTACTATCCACTATAGGGAGCAAAATAACCACTGTAGAGAGCATAATAACCGCTATGAAGAGCAAAACAACCTCTCTGGAGAGTAGTCGGTATCCACTGTAGTGAGTAGGAGACAATGTTTTAACTGGATAACTCCGAGCCTGTTTTTCTGCGGCAGATGGCTGATATTCTTGGAAATATTGTAAATTTTGCGTTGCGGCGTGTTTATTTCGATCACACATTATCCCCAGAAGGGGAGTGATGCCTGATTTTGTAATTATCTGATTTTTATACACAGGCCCGATCCAGTAATTCAGATCCCTGTTAGAACCAAAGAGAACCACAAAGACCCAAAGAGATCCCCGGCCCTTGCAAACCGTTGTGCCACATGGCTTTAGAGGTTATCGATATCCACTATAGTGAGAAGAACAACCACTATAGAGAGTAAATCAACCACTATGGAGAGTAGAAAAACCGCTGTAGGCGGTAGGATAACCACTGTGATGGGTGCTACTATCCACTGTAATCAGTAAAGGCACCCAAGCCGTCGAATAAAAAGAGACATTTGGAATGAGCGTAAACGACAATAAAAACATTGCGATAAGCGAAGCATTTTCCGAAACAGACAAAAAGACCGGCGAAGTTGTTACGTTAGTTCCTAACACCAACAACACAGTTCAGCCTGTTGCTCTGATGCGTCTTGGTCTCTTCGTTCCGACGCTGAAATCGACATCCAGGGGTAGAAAGGGGCAAATGGTCTCTATGGACGCCTCCGCTGAACTCAAACAGCTGTCTCTGGCCAAAGCCGAAGGGTACGAGGATATAAGGATTGCTGGTCTTCGTCTTGATATGGATAACGATTTCAAAACATGGGTGGGCATCATCCACGCGTTCGCCAAGCACAAGGTTGTTGGTGACACCGTCACGTTGCCGTTCGTCGAGTTCGTCAGACTTTGTGGCATACCAACAGCCAGATCGTCCGCGAAGTTACGTAAGCGCCTGGACAGCTCTCTAAGTCGTATCGCCACAAACACCATCTCATTCCGCAGCAAAGGCTCTGAAGAGTATTACGTTACGCACCTTGTGCAGACGGCAAAGTACAGTACCAAGAATGACACGGTCGAACTGAAGGCCGATCCTAAGATTTTCGAACTTTACCAGTTCGACAAAAAGGTGCTTTTGCAACTTCGGGCCATCAACGAACTCTCCAGAAAGGAATCCGCGCAGGCGCTCTACACCTTCATTGAAAGTTTGCCACCAGACCCGGCGCCAATCTCATTGGCTCGCTTACGCGCCAGACTTAACTTAACCAGCCGCACCATTACCCAGAATGCGACAGTCAGGAAGGCGATGGAGCAGCTGCGAGAGATCGGCTATCTCGATTACACTGAAGTGAAACGCGGCAGCTCGGTCTACTTCGTCATCCACTATAGACGGCCGAAGTTACGTTCGGCACTGCCGCCATCTATGGCTACGCCTGAAGAGCCAGAAGATATCTTGCCAGGTGATGATCCGGAGGACATTATCGATGTTGCCCCTGAAGAAAAAGACGGGGAAATGGTCATGTTGAGCAAGGAAGAACTGGCGATTCTCGAAGAGCTGCGCAAGGCAAAGGCTCGCAAATAGCCCAACCACTGTAGAGAGTAAAAAGGCTCACTATCTACTGTAGTGAGCCTTTTTGTTTATCGGAAATGCAATATCCACTGTAGTGAGTAAAAGAAACCGAAGAATAACCACTGTAGGCAGTGCGCACAAATCGCGAAGTAAATGTTAGTGGTTGCAAACATAGATAAAACAAGGGCTGAGAGGTTAGCGGTCACTGGGTATCTCTGTTAAGTCTACTCTCTACAGCGGTTATCGTCGCTCTCCTCATTGTTGACTATCCACTGTGAAGAGCAGAATTGGCTGACTTGACCTCTATCCACTGTAGTGAGTGGATATCCGTTTAAAACAGCGAAGATTTACTCTCCATAGTGGATATCCGCTGGAGGGGGCATTCCATCACTCTCTATAGTGGTTGTTTGTAGTCAGTGAACGCCTGTTTACTCACTACAGTGTATAGCGACCCCGATAATCACCAATTTACTCACTACAGTGGATAGTTGATATCGTGGCAGAGGGTTTGCTCACTACAGTGGTTGGGGTGCATACCTGAAGGGTGTTCTACTCGCTACAGTGGTTATGAGCCGGATTCACACGCGGTGAGCTGGCTACTCACCGCAGTGGATAGTGTTATCAGTGGATTTTCTTCAGCAGACCCCAGAGTGTCCCGGCCTTCGTTGCGAGCTTACCTGTTTCCGGATCGTACATGTGCCATTCACGTCGCTGGTGGACAATATACCCATCTTCACGTTCCAGTCGTTCCAGTACGCCGGACTGCTTGAACCCTTTGGCACGCCAGTAGCCGCTTGTTTTTTCGATTTCCAGACCTGTCAGTGTAACCGCCATCAACTAATCTCCTTGCAGTCATCGAAAAGGTAGCTGTCGTTCTTCGCGTGAACGCCGTATACATCACCCGATTTGTTGTAAACGAATCTATCTTTACCTACGCCAGATAGTTCGCCGTTACGTTTAGTGAGAAACGGGGAAGACAGGACGCGATCATCGCGTACCACATAAAACTGTTCGCCACGGTCCACAACCATCGCGCCGTAATTAGCTTTAACGACGTTGCGGATCAGGCCGTTTTTCGCTTCGACCACAAACATTTCGCACTCATAGACATGTGTGTCCGCAAAGACGGGGAGAGTGAGCAGCGCCAGTACCAGGGCTGTTTTCTTCATGCCACGACTCCTTTGAAAACGCCTAATGCTGAGTCGAAGACCAGTACTACGGCCAGCGCATTGATCATCACATCATTAACAGGCGCCAGCGCTTTACGGATTGCCCCTGTGAAGATGCAGTCGAGCACAAAGGCTATCGAGATAATAAGTAACGTGATATCTAATAAAATTTTCATGATAGGTAAATGCTAACTTATATATTTTTGCTGTAAATATCACTCAAAAGTGCTGATACCCAAAATGAGCTCAAGATGGGCCGCGTCTTCATCGCTTACCAGCATTGTGTCGTCGACGTACCAGCAGCTACCGTTGTGCCAACAAACACCGTCATCATCGATATAAATAGAATCCGCATCCATTCCTGTGTATTCAACTAGATTGCGTTCAATTGCCGCTTGAATTTCTTCATCGTTCAGCCCGTCGCACTTGATCATGAACAACGGGTAAACGTCATAGTCGGTACTAGATGAAATGCGAACCAAAGTCTTCATGTGCTTTCTCCTTGTTGGTAAGTACTTATCTATCTTAATGGGCGCTATAAGGCGCACAATCATTGTGTTCAGGCTGGTGGAAAGAACTTCTCCAGCGTGTGGTTGATAGCCTTATCAATGTGCATCAGGTGCCAGACGACCATATCTTTGCTTCCAATGCCGCGAGTGTAGATGAAGTGGTCAACAAAAACTGGCCACCGAGTTAGATTTTTTCCAGTATCGATTTTCCGATTCATTTGGGGGTAATCCACCGTTATATTCGTGCGGTCTTAGTGCGCTGTAATATCCAACGATATAGTCCGTTATGGCGTGAGCTGCCTCGCTGAAGCTTACGTAACCCACCACCGGCATCCATTCGTTCTTCAGACTCCTGAAGAAGCGTTCCATTGGGCTGTTATCCCAGCAGTTTCCGCGCCGGCTCATACTCTGCCTGATCTGGTATCGCCACAATAACTGCCTGCTCGTATAATGACTGCCCTGGACGCCCTTCTAAGAGTCAAGCTGTTATCGGGATACTGTTGATCCGCCTGTTTTGATTGCGCAGTAACGTGTAAACTTCGCGGGAGATATATCGCTTTAGACAGCGTATCGCTTCCATTTTTGTATGTCCTTCGGCTACACGCCTGGCGACATATTCCTTTGTTTTTGCGTCAGTTCGTAAGCGTCCGATGGCGATGATGTGAAGTGCACTATTTGCAGCACGATCTCCACCACGATTAAGTCGGTAACGGTTCGTTTTTCCAGAAGAAACGGGGACCGGGCTGACACCACACAGTGCCGCAAATCCTGATTCTGATCTTAACCGTTGAGGATTGTCTCCGGCAGTGATCAGCAACTGTGAAGCGCTTTCGTATCCGATAGCATTACGTTTAATCAGCTCAGGTGCCAACTCGTCGACAATTGCCGCAATCATGACATCCAGATCAGCGATTTCGTCATGTAACTCGAGATAGCGTCGGGCAAGGGACTTTAATGAAATGCGATAAACGTTGGTTACATTGCGGTATTCACTGGCATCAGGTCTCCAGGAACCCAGGGTCCTGATGAGCTGCATGCGCGTCATATTTCTGAGCTGTTCACGTAATTCATCCGGGGCAGAGATAATATTTGAATGGATAATCTGGAGAGCGACTCTGCGGGCTGATATTGCTGTTTTTCGGCAAGTTTTTAATACCCGCAGGGACTCAATCATGCCATCACGCGTTTTGGGAGTAACTGTCCTGATGCCTGAGAATGCTGCATGAGCGGCACATTCAGCATCAATTGTGTCACTTTTACCCCGTTTGCGTCGCTCCATCCGGTCTGGAGCAGTCACCTCAAGAACCTCTAACCCGGCGTTCTGAAAATAACGAAGCAAACCGGAACCATAGGTACCTGTGCACTCAACACCAATTCGCTTTAATGTCCCAAACGAGGTCATCCATGCCAGCATCTGCCGGTAACCTTGTCGTGTTGTGGAGAAATACTGAGTCCCAAGGACTTTATTGTTCTGATCTACGACAGCGGCAACGTGCAAATCTTTATGTGTATCCACGCCACCCACAACGGCAGCTTTGGTAACTTTATCAACCATGACAGAGCTCCTGTGAGGAAACAGAGTTGAATCTCCAGACAGATAACCCGGACAGGACAGTAACGAGACAAGCCGTCAGGCCCTTCTTGAGTCACGCGCATCGGTGAGGAGATGCCTCGCATGAAGGCGCTTCCGGCAACCGACGGGTCCAGGGCAGGACACAAAAGGTCGATCGCTGTGTGAGTCAGGATGCGGGAAGGTCTTCACTGCATCAGTAATCACACCAATCTGGTTAAACGGCAAACTAAGTGGTGGTAAAGACTGACATCGGCATTATTACTATCGCTGTGGAACATCACCCCGCCGGGCTTACCACGGGTTTCCCATGCCATTTCCAGCGATTTCATGGTGAGCCTGCTGTCCGGCGAGAACGACATGGC
>QRFC01002618.1_pt1 | contig 12947 bp, 9 predicted proteins | sample 1861061 | NCBI WGS metagenome assembly QRFC01 (sample SAMN09711282, study PRJNA482702) | Human gut metagenome, whole genome shotgun sequencing project. | reverse complement strand
AAATACAATATGATGAATGATTTGAAAAAAGCTTTAGCATATATCTCATATAGATGAGTAAAAAAATAAAAAATGAAATATACTAGTTATTACATAAATCTTTACTAGATTTATTTGAAAAAACTTGACTTTTTTACATGTTTTGTAGAATATACACAATACAAGGAAAATAATTTTAAAAAAATATTGAAAAAAAACATAACTTGTGATATAAATAATCTGTGAAAATTTGCAAAGAAAAAAGAGGTGAAACCATGGTTAAAGCATATGCTAAATCCGATATAGGCAAGGTTAGAGAAATTAATCAAGATAGTTACTATATTACAGAAGATCAATTTGCCAATATACACTTATATATTTTAGCAGATGGAATGGGTGGTTGTAATGCAGGTGACATAGCTAGCAAGCTTGCAATAAAATGTGCAAAAAGTTATATAGAAAATAATTTTTTAGATACACCAAAAGATAAAGAAAGTCTTGTACAACTTATCGGAAGTAGTATGGAATATGCAAATATGGTTATATATGAAAAATCTTTAGAAAATAAACAAAATTTTGAAGGAATGGGGACTACATTAGAGATTTGCTTAATATATAATAATAAAGCGTATATTGGACATATTGGAGATAGTAGAGTATATAGAATTAGAAAAGGTTTAATTAGGCAATTAACACAAGACCATAGCTATGTACAAACATTAGTAAAAGAAGGAACAATAACAAAAGAACAAGCAAAAAATCATCCTAAAAAAAATATGTTAGTAAAAGCATTGGGCTGTAATGCCTTTGTTGAGCCAGATATAATGGTTAGAGGATTTCAAAAAGAAGACGCAATTGTTATATGCTCAGATGGATTAACAAATATGGTTTCAGAAAAAGAAATATTTAATATGGTAAATAAAAACTTTGAAATGGCGCCAAAAGAGTTAGTTGATTTAGCAAATGAAAATGGCGGTTTTGATAATATAACAGTTATAACAATAAAAAACTTATAAAAATATCGTTATATTTTAACAAAAATTAGACTTTAAATTTACAAGAAAATATTAGTGAATTAAAGTGAACAATGAGAAAACTTCCAAAAGAAAGGAATGTAAAAAATGGATTTAGAGGGAAAATTGTTAGGAAACAGATATGAAATTATAGAGAAAATTGGAAATGGGGGAATGGCCACTGTTTATAAAGCAAAGTGCCATGTGTTAAATAGATATGTTGCAGTAAAAATATTAAAAGATGAGTTTACAACAGACCAAGAATTTATAAAAAGATTTGAGGTTGAAGCTCAAGCAGCAGCAAGTATAACACATCCCAATATTGTATCTGTTTATGATGTAGGAAAAGATGGAAACCTTTATTATATAGTAATGGAATTAATACAAGGAAAAACTCTAAAAGAAATAATATTAGAAGAACATGGACCACTTCCTTGGAAATGGTCAATAAACATAGCTATTCAAATAGCTTCAGCATTAGAAGTTGCACATAAAAATAATATAGTACATAGAGATGTAAAACCACATAACATAATAATTACAGAAGATGGTGTGGCAAAAGTTACAGATTTTGGAATTGCAAAGGCAGTATCAAATTCTACAATAACAGCTTTTGGAACCACAATAGGTTCTGTTCATTATTTTTCTCCAGAGCAAGCTAGAGGTGGTTATACAGATGCTAAATCTGATATATATTCATTAGGAGTTGTATTGTATGAAATGCTTACAGGGAAAGTTCCTTTTGATGCAGATACTCCAGTTTCAGTAGCCTTAAAACATATACAAGAAGAGCCGATTGCACCAAAACAATTAAATGAAAAAATCCCACAGGCTGCAAATGATATAATTTTAAAAGCAATGAGAAAAGATACAAATTTACGTTATCAAAGTGTAACACTTATGCTAAAAGATTTAAAGCAAGTTTTAAAAGATCCAGATGGAGACTTTGTAGATAATTTAGAATATGTTCCAGATATGGAAACTAGAAAAATATCTACAAAAGAAATAGAAGAAGAAGCAAAGAATATAGAAAACAATAAAAAGAAAAAGCCAGGGAAATTAAAGGCTTTTGTACAAAAACATAAAGGGTTATCAATATTTTTGGCAATTATAATACTATTTGCTTTAAGTTTAGGAGGAACTATGCTATTTTTCAAATTAACAAATCCAGCAGAAGTTATAATGCCAAATTTAGTAGGTATGAGTAAAGAAGATGCTACAAAATTATTAGATGAAAGTAAATTGAAATTAGAGGTTTCATCTGAAGAATATAATAGTGAATATGCAGAAGGATATATTATTTCACAAGACCCATTATATAGTGATAATTATAATATAAAAGAAGGAAGCACTATAAAAGTAGTAGTAAGTAAAGGTATAGAAGAGGCAATAGTTCCAAAAGTTATAGGAATGTCTGAAGATGACGCAATAAAAGCATTAGAAAAGGCCAAATTAAAATATCAAATAGTAGAAGAAGAAAGCAAAAAAATAGAGGCAGGTTATGTAATAAGCCAAGAAACAGAGCAAGATTCAAAAGTATATGCTGGAGATACTGTGGTAATACATGTAAGTACAGGAGTTAAAAAATCATCTGTTGTTTCTGTTATAGGTAAAAGAGAAGAAGAAGCTAAAAAGGCATTAGAAGATTTAGGGTTAAAAGTTACTGTAGCTAATGAAGAAGATAGTTCAAAAGATAATGGTGTTGTATTAAAGCAAAGTATAGATGCAGGAAAAGAAGTTGAACAAGGAAGTTCAATTACTATTACAGTAAATAAATTAACAGAAATGAAATATGCAACTCTTACAGTAAATGTAAAATCTCTACTTGATGGAAAAGTTGAATATGAAGATAGCCAAGATAAAAATGAAACAAATACAGAAAGAAAAGTAAAAGATGTGGATTTAAAAATTATGGTAGGCGAAGATTCTGTATTTAAAGAAAAAGTTGATCCAACAACTACAAATTTAATGCAACCTATTTCTGGAAAAGGTACTGTAACGGTTAAAGTCTATATAAATGACGTATTAAAAAGCAAAAAAGACATAAACTTAAATAATACAACAAGTATTACTATAGAATAATTAATTTATCCTATAAGGAGGATAAAGAATATGAAGGAATAAATTTGAAAATAATATGGGATATAATATTGAATGATTTAGATCCATTAAAAGAAAATTTGCAAAAAATAATTAATGATAATTGAAAATAAAATCCTGATTTTAAATCAGGATTTTGTTGAAGGAGGAATTTAAATGTTAGAAGTATCAACTTCAATTTTAAGTATTCAAAAAGGAAAAGAATTAGAAACAATATTAAATTTAGAAAAAGCAAAAACAGACTATTTTCATATAGATGTAATGGATGGACAATTTGTAGAAAAAAAAACATATAACAAAATGATGGAATTATCACATTATATAAAAAGAGTATCTAATTTACCTATGGATGTTCACTTAATGGTAAAAGATGTAAAAAAAGCAATAGAAGATTTTTTGCCTATTGAGCCTAATATTATAACATTTCATTTAGAAGCTTGTGAAAGTGAAGAAGAAGTTTTTGAATTAATTAATTACATAAAACAAAACAATGCAAGAGTTGGAATATCAATAAAGCCAGAAACAAATATAGAAAAAATTTATAAATTTTTGCCATATATTCATATAGTTTTAGTAATGACAGTTGAGCCAGGAAAAGGCGGACAAACTCTTATTCCAGATACAATAAAAAAGATAGAAAATTTAAAAAAATATATTAATAGCAATAATTTAGAAACTCAAATAGAAGCAGATGGTGGAATAAATTTAGCAACAATGGAAAACGTAAAAAAAGCAGGAGCAGATATTCTCGTTTCGGGAACAGCAATACTTGTAGCCAAAGATTATAAAGTTATTATAGATGAATTGAAAAAAAATTAAAAAAACTATTGATAAAAAATATCAATTTGTATATAATACAATTGAAGAATTTTAAATGGAGGAGAACCAATGAAAAATAAAAACGAACTAAATTACAAAAAATTAAAAATGACTTGTAAACCAGATATTTTTAAATTTGAAACAACAGAAAATTTAGAATCAATAACAACAGGAATAGGGCAGGACAGAGGAATAAAAGCTTTAGAATTTGGAATGAATGTTGATATTAAAGGATATAACATTTATCTAGAAGGTCCAAGTGGCGTTGGAAAAACAATGTATACTAAAAATTACTTAAAGAAAATTGCAAAAAAGAAAAAAGTACCATCAGATTGGTGTTATATTTATAATTTTGCTGACCCAAATGCACCAATTGCAGTTTCATTGCCTGCAGGACATGGAAAAGAATTCAAAGAAGACATGGAGCATTTTATCAAAGAAATAAGAAAAGATATTCAAAACACCTTTAATAATGACGACTTTGAAAAAGAAAAATCATTTATTAGGCAATCATATGAAGAAAAAAGAACAAAGCTAATGGAAAGACTTGAGCAAGAAGCATTAAAACATAGTTTCCAAGTAAAATCGGCACAAAATGGAATCTATATGATGCCAGTATTAAATGGAAAGGCACTAAAAGAAGAAGAATTTGAAAAATTAGAGCAAGAAATAAAAGACGAATTTGAAGAAAAATCAAATGTTGTGCAAGAACTAATTATGGACGTTATAGGTAAAATAAAACAAATTGAAAGAGATTCAGACAAGAAAATAGCAGAATGGCAATCAAATGTTGCATTGCTTACAGTTAATGTTCATATTAATTTATTAAAAAATAAATATAAAAGAAATAAAAAAATAAATAAATTTTTAAATGATGTAAAACAGGATGTATTAAAAAATGTACCAGACTTTTTAGAAGATGAAAATGTACAAAATCAACAACAAAATATGAATCAACCAACAATGCAAAAAGTTAATCCCGCATTAAATTATAGAGTAAATCTATTTGTAGATAATAGTAATTTAGATGGTGCACCAGTAATAATGGACTCAAACTATTCATACCAAAACATATTTGGAAAATTAGAATATGAAAATTACTATGGCTCATTTAAAACTGATTTCACAATGATAAAATCAGGACTACTTCAACAAGCAAATGGTGGATACATTATTTTTCAAGCAAGAGATTTACTTGCAAATGGAATATGTTATGACACATTAAAAAAGGCATTAAGAATAAAAGAAATTGGAATTGAAAATGCTGCAGAACAACGCTCTGCAATGGTAATGGTATCTTTAAAACCAGAGCCAATACCATTAGATTTAAAAGTGATTTTAATAGGGGATAGCCTTATTTACCAAGCACTTTTAGAAATGGATTCAGATTTTAAAAATTTGTTTAAAATAAAAGTAGAATGGGAAGATGAAGCAGAATTTAATGAAGAAAATGTTAATAGATTAGCAAGAATTATTCATGACTATTGCATTCAAGAAAATTTATTACATTTAGATAAATATGCAATGGCAAGAGTTGTAGAATATGCTTCAAGAATGGCAGGAGACCAAACCAAAATATCAACACTATTTAATGATTTATTTGAAGTAATAGGAGAAGCTTCAACATGGGCAAGACTTTCTAAATCAAAAATTGTAACACAAAACTTTATTGAAAAAGCATTAAATGAACAAAAAGAAAGAATAAAAAAATATGATACAATTTATACAAGAATGATAAAAGATAATGATTTGCTTATAGATACAAGTGGTCAAAAAGTAGGGGAACTAAATGGTTTAACCATTTTGACAATAGGAAATTATTCTTTTGGAAAACCATCAAAAATAACAGTAAATACCTATACAGGAAAAAGAGGAATAATAAATATAGAAAGAGAAGTTGAAATGTCAGGTTCAACACATTCTAAAGGTGTGCTTATTTTAAACGGATTTTTAGGAGAAAGGTTTGCACAAGATATACCACTTAGTTTAACGGCAAGTATTTGTTTTGAACAATTATATAATGGGGTGGATGGAGACAGTGCCTCAAGCACAGAACTTTATGGGTTACTTTCTAGTTTGGCTGAAATACCAATAAATCAATCTATTGCAGTAACAGGTTCTGTAAACCAAAAGGGACAAATTCAGCCAATTGGTGGTGTTAATGAAAAAATAGAAGGATTTTACCAAATCTGCAAAATGAGAGGTCTAGATGGAACACATGGTGTTATGATACCTACACAAAATGTTAAAAACTTGCAGTTATCGGACGAAGTTATAGACAGTGTTAGAAATGGACTATTTACAATTTATAGTATATCAACAATTGATGAGGGTATTGAAGTTCTAACAGGAGTTCCAGCAGGCAAAAAAGATAAATTTGGAAAATTCCCAGCAGGAAGTATAAATTACCTTGTTTATGAAAAATTAAAGAAATATGCACAAATTAGTGAAAAGATGGATAAAAATTAAATTAAAATTAGCAACTTTTAGAAAGGAAAGTTCAATATGAAAATAAAAAGTAACAAAGGTGTAACATTAATTGTGCTTACTATAATGGTTGTTGTTTTGCTAATAATTACTGGAATGTTGATTTATGGCTCTAAAAGTCAAATAAGAACCAAAAAACTAAATGAATTATATGATGACATTGAAATATTAAATAGTAAAGTTTCAGAATATTACCTAAAAAATGGAAGCATACCATTAGTTGATGAAAACACTCCATACATTACAAATACAAGTGAAGGAAAAGATTTTGAAAATCTTTTAAAAGCAAATGGTGCAAATGAAATTAGTTTTAATGTAAATGATGATGAAAATTATTATGTATTAGATATAAATAAATTAGATAATTTAACATTAAATTATGGACAAGATGTTCAAAATTGGAAAACTGATCATAGTTATGCAAGATATCAAGATATATACATAATAAATAAAATTTCACATCAAATATATTTCCCACATGGAATAAGGGTTGGCGATGAACTTTATTACACAAGGAATGTAGATGAGGTAAAAGTTAGCCCAAAAATATTCCAACAAATAGAAAATACAAATATAAATTTAAGTGTTACTTCAGATGAAGGAAAAAATCTTTTAACAGAGGAAACATCATATTTTGTTATGGAAGATAGTACAAAATCACTAAATGCAAATGTGGAGCTTCAATTTACAAACACAGAAGAAACGAACTACCAAATTAATTCTATTTATTATGGTTGGAGTACAGAAAAAAACGATAATGCAAATGTTAGTTTTACTAAATTTTCTTTAGGCCAAGATAATAAAGCAAAAATAACAAGTAAAGCATTAGGGCAAGGCACATATTATTTATGGATTAAAATTATAGACAATTATGGAAATGAATATTTAAAAACAACTCAAGCTATTAGCATAATTGCTATGCATGTAGGAGATTATATAGATTATTCGCCTGATGTAGCAGAAACTGTAACATATTCAAATGACAATATGACAAAATATTCAGGATATACAGGAACAAGCTATAATGTAGATTTAAAAAGAGATACAACAATGAAATGGCAAGTATTAAGAATAAATGAAGATAGAAGCATGGACATAATTGGAACTCCAACAACATCTAAAGTATGGTTGGGATATGCAAAAGGATATAATAATGGAGTATATTTAATGAACGATATATGTAAAACACTATATAGTAATGGGGCTCATAATATAGTGGCAAGAAGTGTGAACCTGGATGATATGGAGAGATGGTTAACAGATGATGTAAAAGATGCAAGTGGAAATGTAACAACAAAGGGTGGAAAAACGGCAAAAAGTGAAAGTATAAAAAATGCTATTGGTAGTTTAAGTGGAGGAACAGATTATATAGAGAGTGTAGACAAAACAAATAATATGGTAAAATATAAAAAAGAGTATTCATATTACCCAATACTTGCAGGTTATGAAAATGGAGTAGGAATCGATACAGACATAAAAACAGATGGAATAGGATTAAGTGAAGAAAATGTAAGAGTAAATAATACACTACTAATTCCAACAGAACAAACAAGTACCCAGGCTACAAATAATTTAGCAGTAAAACAAACATACTATAATATATCTATAAACAGTACAAACTATGGAGCAGGAGCAAAAGCTTTATCAAATGGTACAATATATTGGGTGGCCTCACGTTATATTGGTTACAGCTCTAAATATGCGCGTTTCGGGCTATGCGGTGTTAGAACGTACATGGGTGGTATTGACATGTTCAATTCGGGTAACGGCAGTGGAGGTTTCTACTATAGCCTTCGTCCAGTAGTAACTCTTGAGTCTGATGTTCAAATTACACCAAGCTCTACAGCCTCAAATGAAAATGGAACGCCCCACCATATAAATTGGTAAAATACAAAATAAAGATAATGTATTGACATTATCTTTATTTTAGAATATAATATTAAATAGAAGGGAGGGATATTTATGGCACAAACTTTGGTAAATGTTCGTATGGATGAAGAGGTTAAGAAGAAAATGGAAGAAACTTGCAAAGAATTAGGAATTACTATGAGTACGGCATTTAATATTTTTGCAAGAAAAATGAGTAGAGAAAGAAGAATACCTTTTGAGGTTTCAATAGACCCTTTTTATTCTGAAAGTAATAAGAAAGCTATAGAAGAATCTATTCAACAATTAAAAAATAAAAAAGTAATATCAAAAACAATAGAAGAACTAAAGGAGATGGAGAATGAATAAAATAACTTTCACTAACAAAGCATGGGAAGAATATTGTTATTGGCAAAAGCAAGATAAAAAAACACTTAAAAGAATAAATCAATTACTAGAAGATATAATAAGAAATGGTTTTATAGGAATTGGTAAGCCAGAACCATTAAAAAATAATTTAAGTGGTTTATGGAGTAGGAGAATAGATGATTATAATAGACTGGTTTATAGAATCAAAGATAATCAGGTAGAGATTATTCAGTGTAAAAATCATTATAATGAGTAAAATAATTTAGAGGGTTAACGTAGTTTGCGTTTATTCTCATTCCGAAGTGTAAATGGGGTCCAGTTGTGGCTCCATTTGTTGCTTTTCCGAGTACTATCAAAATATTTATTTCCAGGGACAGAATCCACATACTTTGGTCCAACTTTACCTAAAACTTGACCTTTAACAACCGTATCGCCTTCACGTACTATAAAATTAGGGTTTGAGTGGCAATAAGAATATTGTATTTTTCCATTTTCAAAATTACCATCAGTAAGTGTTATTGTATACCCACCTCCACCTAAAAAGCCAACAAATGTAATTGTACCATTAGTTACGGCAACAAATTCAAACCCTTCGGGAGCACCAATATCAACACCTTTATGGTAAGAAGAAGCACCATTAGTTGGAGCGTTTCTTTTGCCAAAATATGAATTTATTTTGTAAATTCCAGGAGCAGGCCATAAAAGATTACCATCATCTATAAAGTCTATAATTTGTATGTTTTTAGAGTTGGTATAGGTGGGAATAAAAAATATTGAAATAAAAATTGTAAGAAATGTTATAAATATAAATATTTTATTAAATATGTTTTTTATAAAGATACCTCTTTTCCTTGAGGGAAATTATGGTTATATTATAAATAATTTTTTTGACTTTGTCAATTAAGGCAATCAAAAAATTTAAGTTTGTGTTGTATTCGGTTAGCTTAAGGATAATGGGTTGTTTTCAAACTCTAATGGCTCAATACATAATTTAAGTGTTTTTAAACATAATTTTCGGCACCCTTTCACGGCGTAGCGCGAACATTTTCCAAAAATTATGTTAAGAAACTCTAAAATTACTCCAATCACACATTACGAGTTTGAAAACAACCCATTATCCTTAAGCTAGCCTACACTGAAATTAAAGTTTAACCAAAAAATATACAGTTTTAGTATTGAAAAATTAGTTACCAAATAGACACGGAAAAATCGGTAAAAAGGATAGAAAAAAATATTGAATATGATAAAATTATAATGAAAAAAGTAAAGAAGGAGGAAAAAATGAAAAAAACTAAAGCATTTTCAATTTTATTTATTGTCTGTTTGTTTGTTAGTATAATATTTTCAATAACTGCAAATAAAGTATATGCCGTAGACAAAAATGAAGTAACATTAAATTTTGAAGGTGGAATTATTCATGATGGCTATGTAGAATATAGCAAGAAAGCAAAATTACAATTATTCAAAGGTGAGGATTTAGTTGCTGATATTTCAAATAATAATGTAGAAAATAATGAAAAAGCAGTTTTAACAAATGAAACAAGTAATCCAAAAACAGCAGACAATATTATGTTAGATGTAATGTTATTTGTAATATCAATAGTAGGTATTACTACTTTAGCTATTAAAAAATAAAATTAAGCGGCCGCGGGTCGTTTTTTTTTTTTTAAAGACTTGAAAATTATGTAAATTTGGTGTATAATGTAAATTGTTAGCAAAAGCCAATAAGCTGCCATAGTAAAAAAAGGAGGATAAAACAATGAGAAAATCTTTCAAAATTGGGGCAATTATTCTTATTGTCGTGGAGACAATAACAGCCATTCTCGTAGAGAATGCGTTGCCCTTGCTCATTTTGGTGTTCTTCCAAGTGGCGATTTTTATCGCCATTGGAGAAGGAGACGAAGATCTTTGATCTTTAAGGCAGGTGATGTCTAGCCAATGGTGTTTTTTCACCATTGGCATTTTTTTTATATATTATCTTAAAATCTCTTGTATTTTTTATATTAATAAAGTAAAATATTAATATAAAAAAGAAAGGAGTTTTTTTATGAAAAAAGAGCAAGTAGTAAAAGCAGGTAAAATTATTTTTTTAATTGCATTTATAATTTTTTTAGCAATTAATCTTTTCAGAATAGTACATTTTGGAAAACAGGAAATTGACCTAATTTATCCTAAAGAAGCATATAAAGGAGAAAGATTAGGACTATCAGTTAGTGCAGAAGATTTTGAAACAAAAGATACTTTAAATAGTAAAACAAAAGTAATTTTGCGTAATTCAAATAATAAAAAAGTGAAAAATGTTAAAACAGCTATGAACCAAGATGATAGCTCCAACATAGAACTTGAATTACCAAAAGATTTAGAAAGCCGGAAAATATTATTTAGAGGTTTCAGTAAAAACCGATAAAGGAAAAGACAAAATTACAAAACCAATAACAATTAAATCTAAATCAGAGGCAAATGTAATAGTAAATTTTGATAAGGGAGTTTACAAGCCTTCAGACACAGTAAACTACAGAGTTTTATTAACATCTAAATCAGAGGACAAGCCAATTGACGAAGACCTAACAATAAGCATTTATGATGGAAATGATAACAGAGTTTATATTCAAAAAACAAAAACATCAGATTATGGTATAGCAAGCGGAAAGTTTGAATTAGCAAGTGAAGTAAATAGTGGAACATATAGGTTGGAAGTTGAAACACCAAGCATTAATTATACAAAAACATTTACCGTAAACCCATATGTTACTCCTCAATTTGAGGCAAACCTTAAAACAGATAAAGAAACATATTCACAAGGGGAAAACATAAAAGTAGAAATAGACAGCAAGTATTTTTTTGGCGAGCCAGTAAAAAATGCTAAAGTTGTATTAAACATAAATGATAAAGTTGCTCAAGAAGGAATAACAAATGAACAGGGAAAATTTGAATATCAATATACTGCAGAAAAAGAAGAAACATTAAACATAAAAGCGGAAGTAACAGATGAATCTAACTATTTAGTAGAAAGTTCAAAAACAGTTTATATTTCAAATGACAAACTAAAAGTGGAAATAATACCAGAATATGGTAAGGTTAAAAGCAATTTAGATAATGATATTTACTTTTTTGTAAAAACACCAGAAGGAAATGGAAAAAAAGCCTACATAACAGTAAACATGGGAAAAATTACAAGGCAAGTAATTACAGATGAAAATGGTGTTGGCAAAATTTCTCTTACAAAAACAGATATATCAACTCTAATTACAAAAGAAAAAACAACCAAAACAACCAAAACAACAACGGAAGATGAGTATGTAAATTTAGACAATTACTTAAACCTAAATTTAGAAATAAAAGATGAAGATGGAACAAAAGTAAATAAAAATGAAAGATTAGCTGTTCAAAAGAATAATTCTATATTAATAAAAACAGATAAAGTAAAATATAATCAGCAAGATGATATAGTACTAACATTAGAATCAGAAAAAGATATTAAAGACCAAACAATAGCTGTTTGCAAAAATGGAGAAATTTTAAAATTAGTAACAACAGACGAAGAACAGGTAGTTGTTAATTTAGAAGATAATTATGGCTTGATAGATTTTTATGTTTTAAAAAATTATAATACAAAATATAAAAATCAACAAACAATATCAAAAAGAACCGTTTTTGTAAAACCAAATAAGGCATTAAATGTTCAAGTAAAAACAGATAGTGAAATATATAAACCAAAAGATAACATGAATTTAAACATAAATTTAACAGATGAAACTGGAAAAACCGTAGATGGAGCTTTACTTGTAAGTATTTTAGATGAAGCGAATCTTGCTATTAAAGATAATGATTTATCAATAGACAATATAAAAATTAGCTTACAAGATATAATGTTATCAGACAAATTAGATGGAGCAACTTTCTTAACAAATGTAATAGATGATAAATCTGAAAGCACCTTAATGGCAATGCTTTTAAAACAAGAATCGAAAGATCCAAATATTGCAAAAGAAACATATAGTTCTATAGATAGTAAAGAAAAATCTGCCTCAATATTACTTATTGGAATTATTGTATTTATTTTAATCTTATTGATATATTTCTCAATAAAAAAAGAGGGCGTAAGAGAAGCTTTAAAACACATAATTGCTTTTGTAGGAGTAAATTTTGTTACTTTATTGATACTTTACTTATTAGATGATATATTTAGTTTTGGGTTTAATGGAATATCGCCATATATAACAGGTTTTATAATATCTCTCATTGTTTATATATTATTTTTATATAAATACAAAAATGCGATTTTTAGATTATTTATAGAATACGCAATTTTAT
>QRFC01002615.1_pt1 | contig 12950 bp, 9 predicted proteins | sample 1861061 | NCBI WGS metagenome assembly QRFC01 (sample SAMN09711282, study PRJNA482702) | Human gut metagenome, whole genome shotgun sequencing project. | reverse complement strand
TGTGGTAATACACTATGACCCATGGTGGAACTTATCTGCAGAAAACCAGGCCACAGATAGAACTTACCGAATAGGACAAAAGAGAAACGTACAAGTATATAAATTAATAACAAAAAACTCAATAGAAGAGAAAATATATGAACTACAAAAAAGAAAAGAAACTTTGATTGATAGCATGCTTTCAACAAACCAAACATTTATAAGCAAGCTTTCAAAAGAAGACATAATGAATTTGTTTGAATAATTTCGCCCAATAGGGACGCCCTTTTTTGGGCGATTTAATATTATTGAAAGAGAACAATTTCATTTTTCAAAATGAAATTATTCTTACATATTAATATAAATTTAGTATTACTAATGAGTGATGAAAGGATATAGTATGAATGATTTTATAACTGTTGTTGGTGGAGGATTAGCTGGTTCTGAGGCTACGTACCAGATTGCTAAAAGAGGCATAAAAGTTAGATTGTACGAGATGAAGCCTAATAGTTTTTCGCCAGCACATTCGAATAATAATTTAGCAGAGATTGTTTGTAGCAATTCTTTTAAGTCTAATTTGCACACGAATGCTTGTGGGCTTTTAAAGGAAGAACTAAGAAATTTAGATTCCCTTCTTATTAAAGTCGCTGATGAAACTGCTGTACCAGCTGGGCAGGCTCTAGCTGTTGATAGAGAGGTGTTTTCTAAAAAGGTTACTGAAGCTTTAGAAAACATGAAAAATGTAGAAATAATTAGGCAAGAAGTAGGAAAAGATGGACTATCAATAGAGAGTATTGCAAAAGATGGAATTGTTATAATTGCAACAGGCCCACTTACTTCTGATGCCTTATCTAAGCAAATTTTAGAACTTACAGGAGAAGATGACTTACACTTTTATGATGCAGCAGCACCAATAATATTCAAAGATAGTATTGACATGAATATTGCTTTTTATGGCAATAGATATGAACAAGAAAGAGCTAAAGATGAAGATGTAGAAGAATGGAAAGCAAAGCAGAAAAATGATGGAGATGCAAGCTATATAAATCTTCCAATGAATAAAGAAGAATATGAACATTTTTGGAATGAATTAGTTAATGCAGAGGTTGTAGAATTACATCAATTTGAAAAAAGAGAAATTTTTGAAGGCTGTATGCCAGTTGAAGTAATGGCAAAGAGAGGAATAGATACATTAAGATATGGCCCATTAAAGCCAATGGGATTTACAGATCCACGTACAGGTTACAGGCCATATGCACTAGTTCAGTTAAGGCAAGACAATAAAGATGCAACAATTTATAATATTGTTGGATTCCAAACAAATTTAAAATTTGGAGAACAAAAACGAGTATTTAGTATGATACCAGGTTTAGAAAATGCGGAATTTGCAAAATATGGAGTAATGCATAGAAATACTTTCATAAATTCTACAAAATTATTAGATAGAACATATCAATTAAAGAAAAACAAAAACATATATTTTGCGGGACAAATTACAGGAGTAGAAGGATATGTAGAATCCATTTCATCTGGATTAGTTGCCGGAATAAATGCTGTAAAACAATTAAAACAAGAAGAAAAAATTGAGTTTTCTGAATATACAATGATAGGAGCATTAGCTCAATATATATCGACTTCAAATGAAAAATTTCAACCAATGAATGCAAATTATGGAATTTTACCAGAGCTAGAAGGAAAAAAGATATCAGATAAAAAATTGAAATATGGAAAATTATCAGATAGGGCGTTGGAAAAATTATTTTTAATAGAGTAGAATTTTTTGCCGTTATTTTAGATAAACTTCATTTAAAATGAAATACACAATTTTATTAATAAATTTTCGACGTAAATTATGAGTGTTTGCTTGAATTCTTAGTAAAAATATTGTAAGATAATACCAACCTTTCTTGTCAAAAGGTAGTCTTTACTTAAGGACGGAAAGGAGGGTTACAAGATGACCGTTGGAGATGCAATACTGAGTTTAGTTGATAAAATTGTTAGTAGAAAGAGAAAAAGTCGTAAGACTAGAACTTTCAAGAGAACAACAATTAAATGAAGAGAAGCAATCAGACAAGGACCAGGAGTAGACATACATATGGTCGGTAGAGTAGGATTCACAGCCTGCTCTATTTCTTATATAAAAAAAGTATGTGTATTCACAGGTACACATACGATTACAAGTTTGACCGTTGGAATCAAACATTTTTATTTGTAATAGAATGATAACATATTATTTAAAGTTTGTCAAATGATTTTTATACAAACAGTGTTATAATTCATTTGTGATAATGTCTTAATAAATCATTTGAGAAAATATCAATTTTGAATTATATGCAAAGTGTTACAAAAATATAACAAAATATTACATTTTTGTTAAAATACACACAAATTTTTTCTCTTATGGTATATTTATTGTGATAAATAAGACCTAGTATACATAAAGTATTGAAAAAATAAATTATATATGCTATAATATAGACATATGAGTTATAAAAGGAGATTGATAAAATGGCTAAGAGAAGTAATAAAATTGAAAATGAATATCAACAATACTTAAAAATGTCACCCGAATTTGTACATTTAACAGGTGAATCTTTAAAGGAACAAATTAGTGGTTTGGGTAATGCAGTAGAACAGATAACTGCTCAAATGATTAATTTGTCAACCGAAATTGAAGCATTAGGCAAAAGTGAAAAAGAAGAAGACAAAAAAGCTTTAGAAGCAAAAAAAGCCAGAAAAGAAAGCTTAAATAAGGCTTTGGAAAATGCTAAAAAAGAAAGAGAAGAACAAAAACCTAAATTAGAAAAACAATTAAACAGAGTTCAAGGGTTTGAAAAGAATAGAGCACAAATTGAAAGAGTAAGACAGATAAAAAATGATCTTGGAAATAAAAAAATGCATTTAGAATATGAAGTAAGCTATAATGAAAAGAAGATTTCTGAACTTGAAGAGCAAGTAACTGAAATAGATAAAGATGAAAATACTAAGTCAGTTATAGCTGAACTTGAAAAAATGCAAAAGTCTGACGTGAAAAATTTCGATGTTGATGATATTAAAAAATTAGATGAATTAGAAGCAAAAAAATCTGATATTGATGAAAAGAAAGCAGGAATTAAATCTAAAATTGACAGCTTGAAAAATGCCAATAAAGATTTAGAGCATAAAATTGATACATTAAATACTGAAATTGCAAAATGTGATTTTGCTTGGAAGAACTTATTTGCAAATAAAGCTTGGGATGAAATTGAGGCTAAATCTATGGATGGCAGATTTACAAAGAAAGAAGAAAAAACTAAACAAGAAGAACCAAGTAAAGAAGAGCCTAAAGAAGAAAAAGCTCCGGCTGCTGAGAAACCTACAGTAGAAGATATAGATAAACCAGTAGAACCAATGTGGACTGATTTACAATCAGAAGAAGAAGCTAAGAAAGAAGAAGCTGAACAAGCAGCAAAGGAAAACAATGAAAAGGCACTAGTAAAAACAAGCAGATGGTCTAAATTATGGAATGCAATAAAGCACCCAATTCAAACTATAAAAGCTGCAAGAGAAAAAGCTAAGTCTGGAGAAGGTAAAAGAATTATAAAAAATGGTGATGCAATTAAAAAAGATGGAGAGCCAGAAAAAACAGAAGCACAAAGTGTTGATGCATTTATAGCAAAATTACGCCAAATGTCTGAAAAAGAAGCTGCAAAAGATGCTCAAAATAAGGATAATAAAGAACAACCAGATTATTCAAAATATGTAGCAAGACATGCAAGAAAAGTTGAAGCTCAAAAACAAAGAGACGACGAAGGAAGATAAAATTAATTCCATATAAATATTAGAAAACTAAGTGAAATATTCGCTTAGTTTTCTTGCTTTTTACGACATATTAGTATAAAATAAACAAGAAATCGAATGTCAAAAACTAATTTGACTTGTGTACAATAAAAATAATGATGCAATTGTAAAATTACGTAGAAAATTAGTAAAATGTTTTTATTCAGAAAATTAATTTTTCGACTTGTATCTTTGATGAGGGGATTAAACTAGAAATGAAACAGATTTTATTTGTTATTGCAATGAAAAAGGAAGCAACAGACATTGCAGAAAAATTGAAACTAGAAAAGATTAACGAAAATGTATATAGAAAAGAAAATATTTCTTTAATTATCACTGGAATTGGAAAGCAACAAACAGCAATCAATTTAACCAGATATTTAGAAAATTGTGATATAAAGCCAGATTTAATAATAAATATGGGATATGTTGGCTCTACTAACTCTAAAATGGGAGAATGGGTTAATGTTAGTAAATCTTATAATTATGAATGGAACATTCCAGGAGAGCAACAATATACTGTTGAAGAATTTAATGATGACAGAATTAAAACATTAGAAAATATTAAGAAATTACCATGTTATAGTGCTGAAAGTTTTGTAACACATACAGATATAAAAGACGATGTGCTTTTTGACATGGAACTAAATTCTATTTATATAATTTGTTGCATGTGTAAGATAGATTTAATATCGTTAAAAAAAGTTAGTGATAATTTGAGTCTGGATGATTACTACAAAAATATAGATATGAAAGAAGTAATGGAATTAACCAGTGGATTAGAATTATTAAGAGGAGAACTATAAATGTATTTGAAAAGATTAGAACTGCAAGGGTTTAAATCGTTTGCAGATAAGACCGTATTGGAATTTAAGCCGGGTATTACAGCTGTTATTGGACCAAATGGTTCTGGTAAGAGTAATATTTCGGATAGCATTAGGTGGGTACTTGGAGAGCAGAGTATGAAGTCTTTAAGAGGCGCAAAGGCAGAAGACGTAATATTTGCAGGTACTCAAAATAGAAAATCGTTGGGATTTGCAGAGGCATCTATTGTAATAGATAACTCTGATGGAAAATTACCAATTGAATATAATGAAGTTATTGTTACAAGAAAATTATATAGAAGTGGTGAGACTGGCTATTTTATAAATAAAACACCATGTAGACTTAAAGATATTATAGAATTGTTTATGGATACCGGTATTGGAAAAGATGGATATTCTATAATTGGACAAGGTAAAATTGACGAAATTTTGAGCAATAAATCTGATGATAGAAGACATATTTTTGAAGAGGCTGCCGGAATTGTAAAGTATAGAACTCGTAAGGTAGAGTCTGAGAAAAAACTAGAGCAGACAAAGCTTAATCTATTGCGTATAAATGATATTTTGTCTGAAATAGAAGGACAATTAGATCCACTTAAATTGCAGGCAGATAAAGCCAGAAAGTTCTTAGATTTAAGAGAAGAACTTAAGAGCATTGAAGTTGGATTATTTGTGTATAACATAAATACATATAAAGAAAAACTTGAACAAATTGTAGAAGATTTACAAGTATTGAAAGACCAAGAAACATCAGAAAGCCAAAAGCTAGAAGAGGGACAAAATAAAAAAGATACTTTAAAAACTAGAATTGATGAACTTATTGCAGAAATTGAAAATATGCAAAATGTTGGTTTCGAGAGCAAGACGAAGATTGAACAGTTAAATTCTCAGATAAATGTTTCTAAAGAAAGAATTTCAAACAATGCTACAAATATTGAAAGACTTACAAAAGAAATAGAGGAACTACATCAAAGAATTAATGATTTCAATGAGGAGAAAGATAGCAAGGTTTCTAAGAAGGACAACTTATTTAAGAATAAGGAAAAGTTTGAAACAGAACTGAAAGAGAAGGAAGAAGAGCTTGCAAAAATATCTGCTAAATTATCTGAAAAAGAGCTTGAGATAGAAGGCAAGAAGAAACAAGTAGAAGCAGATACAGACGCAAAATATGAAAGACTTGCCGAAATTAATACATATGAAATTAATTACGAAAACTTAGAAAAAACTAAGAAAAATGTAAAGCAAGAGCTTCAAAGCACTATTTCTGAATTAGATAGTAACAGAATAAAGAAACAAGAAATTTCGAAAAACTTTCAAGAAATAGAAGCAACAAGAAACAAGGCTGTTAAGACTCTAACAGAAATAAAAAATCAAAAAGAAGTGGCTTTAGCTGTTATAAAAGAATTTGATGACAAAATAAACAAACTTACAGCAGATTATAGAATGAAAGATTCTAGATGTAAGTTTTTAATTGAAACAGAACGTGATAAAGACGGATATATGAAGAGTGTTAAATCTTTACTACTTGCATGTGAACAAAATAGTGAATTAAATGCAGGAGTAGAAGGCGTGCTAGCAAGTCTTATTTCAGTTGACAAAAAGTATGAAACTGCAATCGAAATGTGCTTAGGCCAGGCTATGCAAAATATAGTCACAAAAACAGAAACAGATGCAAAAAAATTAATAGAGCATTTGCGTAAGAACAATTTAGGAAGAGCAAGCTTTTTACCAATTTCATCAGTTCATGGAAAGAAAATAGAAAAAGTAAATTCTAATGGAATAGATGGAGTTATTGGCATAGCAGCAGAACTAGTAAAAGCAGATAAGAAATACCAAGACATAATTTTGAACTTGCTTGGCAGAACCGTGATTGTAGAAAATATGGATAGTGCCATAAAACTTGCAAAGGCTAACAGTTATTCGTTTAGAATAGTAACACTAGAAGGAGACGTAATAAATCCATCTGGTGCAATTAGTGGTGGTTCGGTAGCTCAAAAGACTGTAAATATATTAGGAAGAAGCAGAGAAATTGAAGAATTAAAGGCTAAGTTAGAAGAGCTTAATTCTGAAATTAAGAAGCTAGAAAAAGAAAAGGAAGAACATTCTGTAAAAATAGCAGATACAATAGAAGAATCTGCAAGGCTAGAGAAAAATTTACAAGAAATTGAGATTACATATGCAACTAAAAAGCAAGAATTAGACATGATAGACAGTCAAATTACTAAACTTGAAGAAAAAATGGCTAAGTTAAAAAATCAAGTTGAAGAAATTGATGAAGAAAAGAAAAAATTAGAAGTTTCTAAAGAAGGCACTAAACAAGTAATTGCAAATTTAGACAAAGAAATGCAAGAATTAAATGCAGAGATTACACAGTTTGCAGAGCTAAATAAAGACGACCAAACATACATAGACAACTTAAATACAGATATAACAGACTTAAAAATTTCTGTATCTTCATTTGATGAGAGTGGAACATCTCTTGACGAAATGATTGCAAGAATAGAACAAGACATTCAAAATGCAAATGCAAGCATAGAGACTAAAAAAGCAGACATAGAGAATGCAAAATTAGAGACTACTAAAAATGAAGAAGCAATTTCAAACTTCGAGCAAGAAATAGAAAAGATTAAATCCGAAGTTACGAACAGCTCCGAAAAGATAGAAGCTCTAAAGAATGAAAAAACAGCTAAAAATGAAGAATTAGAAAAGATAGAGGCTCAAATAGAGTCACAATATAGTGTATTAAATGGTCTAAAAGAGCAAATAGTAAAAGTTGAAAGTAAGAAAACAAAACAGGAGCAAGACATAGACGATTTAATAAACAGATTGTGGCAAGAATATGAGCTAACTCCTAATAATGCAGATGGTTACGCAAAGCCAGATAATGTTCAAGTTGCTCAAAAGAAAACAACAGAACTACGTAAAAATATAGCAGACTTAGGAAGCATAAATGTAGATGCAATAGAAGATTACAAGAAAATGCAAGAAAGATATGACTTCATGAATGAGCAAAGGCTTGATTTAGAAGACTCTATCACAAAGCTTAGAAATGTAATTTCAGAAATGACGACTACAATGCAAAAGCAATTTGATGAGAAATTCAAACAAATAAACAAAAACTTTAACGAAGTGTTCATCGAACTATTTGGTGGAGGAAAGGCAGAGTTAATATTAGAAGATGAAGCCAATATACTAGAATGTGGAATAGACATTAGGGTACAACCACCAGGAAAGAAACTACAAAACATGATGCTATTATCGGGTGGAGAAAAAGCACTAACAGCAATAGCAATATTGTTTGCAATACTAAAAATAAATCCAGCTCCATTCTGCATACTAGACGAAATTGAAGCAGCTCTTGATGACGTAAACGTTGCAAGATATGCCTTATATTTAAAGAAATTCAGCACAGAAACACAGTTCTTAGTAATAACACATAGAAAAGGAACAATGGAAATAGCAGATACAGTTTACGGTGTAACAATGGAAGAAAATGGAATAAGTAAACTATTATCGATGCAACTTAAATAAGAAGGTGAATAGATATGATAAGAAGCTATAAAGAAGAACAGGAATTAAAAGAAAAGATATTAGAGCTTAGAAAAAAGAATTATCCTTATGATAAGATTGCAATGGAACTTGGTACAAATGAAAGTCGTGTGAAGCTTATAATAGGATTACTTGTAGAAGAGGGAAAACTTGATAGCTTGGCTACAAATTTATATAAGAAAGAAACTGAGGAAAAGCTAAAACAGATATTGAGTATGGCAAAGGCAAAAAGAAATGTGAGTGAGATATCTAGTTCTTTAGGTATTTCTGTAGATAGAACTTATTTATATCTTGATAGGCTTGTTGAAGAAGGAAGGTTATCTATAGCAGAAGTTTACCAATGTGCAGATGAAGAAATAGAAAAAAGAGTGATAGAATTAAGAAAAGCGGGCTTAGGTCAACGTGAAATTATGAAAGAAATGAAGATAACTAAGCAAGATACATTAAGAAGAATATTAGACAAGCTATTTTCGGAGGGCAAAATAGATTCATATAAAAAAGTAGATAAAACTAAAAAACGAATAGTTGAATTATTGAAATATGGATATAATGCAGAAGAAATATCGAGGCAATTAGTAAAAGATGAACAAAATATAAGAAGTCTTATGGCTGAACTTATAAGAGATGGAGTTGTTACACAAGATGAAATCACGCAAGCAAGAGAAGCAAAAAAAGAAGAAATAATTGAGTTGATAAGACAAGGAAAAGGAAGAAGAGAAATCATTCAAAAAATAGGCATTAAATATAAAGATTTAGGAGACTTTTTGCGAGAAATAATTGAAAGCGGAGAACTTAAGAAAAATAAGGAAAGTTCAAAAGTAAACAGAAGAGATTTAATTGAACAAGATGATGGAAGATAGGAAAATAAAACCTCAACATGTTTGGGGTTTTATAATTTTTTCTAAAATATGAAATTTTTTTATGAAAAATGTAAACAATAATTTTAGGTGATAATATGAATATAGAATATAGAAAGATTTTAGAAAAAAGATTAAAAAAAGGAATTGCAAATAATAAATTTGTAATTTATTTGCAACCAAAGTTTTATACAAAGACTGAAGAACTAGCAGGAGCAGAAGCATTGGTACGTTGGAATAGAGATGGAGATGTAGTAATGCCAAATATTTTTGTTCCATTATTAGAAAAATATGAGTTAATAACAGAGCTAGACACATATGTACTAGAAAGTATTTGCAAATTACAACAAAACTGGGAGAAAAAAGGTTATAAAATCTTTCCAATATCAGTAAATGAGTCAAGACTACATTTGTATAATAAAAATCATATAAATGATTTAATAGATTTTGTAAATAAATATGGTATAAAACCAAATACTATAGAATTAGAAATGACGGAGACCTCTGTTGTTAATAATGTTGAGCTTGCAAAAGAAGCGGAAAGGAATGTTCACAAATTGGGATTTACAGTATCTATGGATGACTTTGGAACAGGCTATTCATCTTTTAGCATGTTAAAAAATATTAATATAGATGTTCTAAAAATGGATAAAAGTTTTTTTGATGATATAGTAGAAAGTAGTCGAGGTAAAATTATAATAGAGGCAATAATTGAAATGTCACATAAGCTGGGAATAGAAGTTGTGGCAGAAGGCATAGAAAACAAGGAACAAGTTGATTACTTAAAAAGAATAAATTGTGATATGATACAAGGATATTATTTTGAAAAGCCGATATCAATAGAAAAATTTGAAGAAAAATATAAAAATGTGTTTAAGTAACATACTTAATGAGAATTTTTATACTTCGTATTATACCAAAAGAATATAAAAAATCAAGTGCTAGAAGAAATTTTTATAGAAAAAAATTATAAAAAAAGAAAATAAATTAAAAAATACTAAAACTGTTATTGCAAGCTAAAAATAAATGAGAAAGTAAGATTCTCTCTTTATCATTAAGTATGTTACTTAATAAAAAAACGGAAGGATGAATCTTATATGAAAACAAAAGAAATTAAAGGAATAACGCTAATCACACTAGCTATAACAATTGTAATTTTATTGATATTAGCAGGCATAAGTATTAGTATAGTAATTGGAAATAATAGTCTAATTGATAGAGCAAAAAGTACACAGAAAGTTCAAACTATAGCAGGAATAAAAGAAGCATTGGAACTTGAAAAGGTAGATATTCAAGTCGAAAGTAAGACTGTAAATTTAGAAAATTATTTGGTACAAATAAGTACAGGAAAGAAAAATTATGATTTGAGTTCAACAGAAAAGATAGATAACAAGAATGCATACATTATAATTAATGACCAATATAAATTTTTGATAAAAGACAAGGAAAACGGAGACGTAGAAATAACGTATGAAGGAGTAGCAGTTTCAGGAGATTTAACATTATCTTCATATGATGGAACATATACGTATCCCAATAGTGGCAGTTTTGAGATAACAAATAATGCCTCTGGAGGAGAGCTAACGGTAAACTCAGATGCACCAAACATTGCCACAGTAAGTTTATCTGGAAATACTGTAACAGTAAAACCACGGTATAACAGCTGGAAAGGCTAATATAGTTGTAAAAAGTGCAGCAAATGGAGATTATGCAGAGAATAAAGTAATCCACTTAGCAACAGTGCAAAATGGAACAATTTCGTTGAAAGTAACACCATATGTTGGAACATATGATGGACAAGAACACAATGCTTTATCTAATATATGTGTAGAACCAAGTGATGCAAAGTTGGAGTATTCTCTAGATGGAGAAAATTATGTTACGGAAATGCCCAAGATTAAAGATACATCAGAATTTACAGTAACAGTAGTAGCAAGCAAAGAAGGATATAAAACAGTATCTACAACAGAAACAATAAAGGTAAATAGAGCAGAGGGAAAATTAACACTTTCTTCATACAGTGGAACTTTAACATATCCAAACAGCACATCTTTTACAATAAATGAGAATACAACAAATATAAGCATAACATCTTCAAATACCAATATTGCAACTGCAAGTTTAAATGGAAATACAGTAACAGTAAAACCTGGAACAACAGCAGGGAAAGTAACAATAACAGTAACAACAGAAGAAACAATAAATTACACATCAAAAACAGCAACCTATGAAGCGACAGTGAAGAATGGAAGCATAGATTTAAGAGTAACACCGTATACAGGAACTTATGATGGTAGACAACATAATGCTGTAACAGTAAATGTAACTCCAAGTGACGCAAAGCTAGAGTACTCTACAAATAATGGAGCAAGTTATAATACGACAATGCCAATCATTACAAATGCATCATCATTTACAGTAATAGTAAGAGCAAGCAAAGTAGGATACAAAACTGAAAGTTCGACGCAAACAACGAAAGTAAACAAAGCAAGTGGAAGTTTAAGTTTATCATCTTATAGTGGAACAATAAATTATCCGAACAGTACCTCATTTACCACGAGTGGTACTGGAAGTATAAGTGCATGGTCGTCAAATACAGGAGTAGCTACGGTTAGTGTAAGTGGAAATACAGTAACAGTGAAATCAGTTGGAGCAGGAAGTGCAACAATAACTGTAAAGAGTGCATCTAACACAAATTATAATGAAAGAACAGGAACATATTCTGTAACAGTAAAAGATAATACGTTTACAGGTACTTCTGGAGTAGGTTATTATGCAGATGTAGATGGAAATGGAACGGTAGATGGAATAATATTTGAGGACTTCAAAAAAGGAGGAAGTGGCTCATGGGGAGGCACTAATTATACAATATCTACTGTAACAGGATTAAAAGAATATTATGTAAGCAAAACAAATTATAATGGACCATTTGGAACAAAAAATGTTTTATCTGCAAGAGGAAGTGGAAATGCAAGATTTAATGTAATGGCATTAAGTGATTATAATAATAGCGCTACATACACATTTACAAATGCAAAAAGTATAACCTCAGGAGAATGGAGAGTTCCAACCAGCATTGAATTGGCAGCATTTGGAGGAGAATTAGGCATAACAACTTTGAACTATAGTGGATATGGATTAAAAGCAACATATTGGTCGTCCACTGCCATCTACTTCAACGACATCATCCGCTACGGCTGTTGCGTTAGTTTTAGTAATGGCAAAATCAACGGCAACGGCATCGGCATCAAATATCCTGTGCGTCTGGCTAGGACTTTCTAATTTTGTAAAAAATTAGAAATAGAAAAATGCGTTATGTAAATAACGCATAGATTCAAACACAGATATATTCATAGAATAGCTGCATGATATAAAGTAAATTTTCATAATAAAATTAGAGTATATTGGAAACTTTATGTGGAGTTTCAGATATACTCTAAAATTTTAATGTGACAACATTAAAGTTGTATCTAGTTAGTTTTATGAGTGTGTTGACAATATTTCTTTTATTTCTTTTTCAGATAAGTTAACTGCTTTTGAAATTTGTTCTATAGGAATATTAAGTTTATGCAAATTTTTTATTATGTTCTCTTTTTCGTTTTCTGCTTGCTGTGCCTCTTTTTTTGCTTCTTCTAACTCTTTTCTTGCTTCTTCTAGTTCTTTTTTCATTTGTAATTGGTCAGCTATTTCAAGTGTTCTATTTAAAACTCTTCGCCTTAATAAGTCATCTTGACTTATTCTATCCAATTCTTCTTTTGCCTCTTTAATATCTTTATTTTCTTCCATTATACGAGATACCTCCTCTTTCTCCGGATTATCTAGAAAAAGCATCCATTGTAATACTTCGTCATTCGGTGTTTTATGGTATGCTTTTACTACTTTAGGTAACTCTATTATAATAATTTCAAAATAATCTGTCAAT
>QRFC01002608.1_pt1 | contig 12975 bp, 9 predicted proteins | sample 1861061 | NCBI WGS metagenome assembly QRFC01 (sample SAMN09711282, study PRJNA482702) | Human gut metagenome, whole genome shotgun sequencing project. | reverse complement strand
CCTACATAGGAGATAAATACATGAGCATTTTGGATGCCATAATCCTCGGCATTGTTCAGGGCGTTGCGGAGTTTTTGCCCATTTCAAGCTCGGGACACCTTGCGATTTTGCACAATCTTTTTAATATGTCCGACCTCGGCAGCAATCACATGTTCTTTGACGTTCTGCTGCACTTCGGCACGCTTATCGCTATCTGCTTTATGTACTGGAGCGACATTAAAGCGATGTTTACCCAGACTATCGACATGCTTTCCGGCAGAACGGTTGACGAAAACGGCCGGCGCAGGAGATTTCCCGAGGCGCGGCTTTTTATGCTTATCATTGTCGCGACGCTGCCCTTGGTGCTTATTCTCCCGGTGCATAAATACATTGAAGCGCTTTCAAACTCGACGGTGTATGTCGGCATAGCGCTCATCCTCACCGGCTGCATGCTGCTCGTTTCGGACAAAATGGCCAAGGGCAGCAAGACCGAGAAGAACATGCTTTTCACCGATGCGCTCATCGTCGGCCTGTGCCAGTGCGTTGCAACGCTGCCCGGCCTGTCGCGCTCGGGAACGACGATAACTGCCGGTATCGCAACTGGTCACGACCGCAGCTATGCCGTGAAATTTTCGCTTCTTATGAGCATTCCGGCGGTGCTCGGCGCAACGCTTCTGGAGCTTGTTGACGCGTTCAAGGCCGGTATCGACGTATCTCTTATTCCGGCGTATCTTTTCGGAATGATCGCCGCCATGGTCTCCGGCGTTTTGTCCATCGGACTTCTGAAAATGATCGCGCGCAAGACGCGCTTCGGCGGATTTTCATACTACTGCTGGGTAGTCGGCGTTCTGACGATAATACTTTCACTTATATTCTGATAAAGGCAGGTAAGCTGAATAATGGCGCAAACCGCTACAAAGAAAAAATCCAATAGTTCCGGCAAAAACCAGTCCTCGCAGTCGGCAAAAAAGCCGAACAGTACCGAGCCTGCGACTAACCCTGCACAGCGCATAATAGCCGCTGCGTGCTTTCTGTTTGCTGCCGTTCTCGTCGTTATAGGCATATTTGCGCATGACGGTGTTGTTGTCGGCTGGCTGTGCTCGCTTCTGAAGGGCCTTTTCGGCTATGGCTTCTGGATCTGTGCACCGGTGTTTCTGCTTGCAGCGTATATTCTGGCATTTAACAGGGAAAGACCGTGCACATGGCGCATGACGGCGACTCTGCTTCTGCCTCTTTTGGCAGGCGCGCTTGTAAACCTTCTGCTGTCGCAGGTCGTTGTGGATAACCTCAGCGGCGTGGGCGAGCTGTTCGGAACGCTCTATTCCGGCGGCAAGAAAATGCTGTGCGCCGGCGTTCTCGGAACGCTCATAGCCTTTGCGCTGGAAAAGGCGTTCAGCATATACGGCGCTGCTATCGTGCTCCTGCTGGCGTTCATATTTTTTGCGCTGTCGGCGCTCAACATAACGCCGAAAAAGCTTTTTGAGTTCTTCCGTGCAGACCCGGCCGAAAAGCCGGAGAAAAAGACAAATTCGGCTGCCGCCATTGCCGAGCCTGCCCCGGCGCAGGATGCGGAGCAGGAGGCCGAGAAGACCAAAAAAGCCCGTCGCCGCGCGATAGATATTCCGCTTGACGATGAGCCTGCGTTCACCAAAAAATCCGCAGCCTCCGAGGAGCCTACGGTTAAGGAAGAGCCTGCACCGAAAAAGGACAGTGGGCTGTTCGGCAAAAAAGGCGCGAAGGCAAAGCCGGCAAAGGCCTCTGCCGACGTTGAGCCGATGACCATTGAGGAGGTCGAGGCGCTGACGGGTATTTCGGCGGTGAAAATGACCGACGAGGGAGCCGTAAAAACGGCGGCGGTGTCCGATCCGCCGAAAAAAGCTTCGGCAGCCGAGGTCGCGGCCGAGACGGAGGCGATACGCAACGCCATCGAGTCGGTAACGAGCGACGGCGAGTACGAAAAGCCGCCGATATTCCTGCTCAAAAAGGGTCACGCGGTCGCGTCAAACTCCGATGAGGAGCTGCGCACGAACCGCGAGCGCCTTGAGAATACGATAAAGAGCTTCGGCGTGTCGGCAAGAATAGTTGACACGACCCGAGGTCCCACGGTCACACGCTATGATCTTGAGCTTGACCAGGGCGTGAAGCTCAGCAGGCTCACAAACCTTGCCGGCGATATCGCGCTTGCCCTCGGCGTTGTGAGCGTGCGCATTGCGCCGATACCCGATAAGATATCGACCGTCGGCATCGAAGTGCCGAATAAGATCATAAGCACCGTTTACCTGCGCGATATAATCGACTCGCCGCGCTTTGCCTCGTCCAAGTCAAAGCTCAGCTTTGCCATCGGCAAGGACATTGCCGGTCAGGCGGTAGTCGGCAACATAGCAAAGCTTCCGCACCTACTCATTGCAGGCACTACCGGCTCGGGCAAATCGGTGTGCATGAACTCGCTTATAATAAGCCTTCTGTATAAATCCGATCCCGATGAGGTCAAGCTCATCATGATCGACCCCAAAATGGTCGAGCTTGGCGTTTATAACGGCATTCCGCACCTGTATATACCTGTTGTCACCGACCCGAAGAAGGCCGCCGGTGCGCTCCAGTGGGCGGTTACGGAGATGCTGAAGCGATACAGGCTGTTCTCCGAGCTTGGCGTAAGAAGCCTTGAGGCATATAACGAGCACCTTGCCGAAAACGGGCAGCCGAAGATGCCGAGCATCGTTATTGTCATCGACGAGCTTGCAGACCTCATGCTCGTTGCGTCTAAGGACGTTGAAGAGAGCATCTGCCGCGTTGCCCAGATGGGCCGTGCTGCCGGTATGCACCTTGTTATCGCAACTCAGCGACCTTCGGCCGACGTTATCACCGGCCTTATGAAGGCCAATATCCCGAGCCGCATTGCGTTTGCCGTGTCCTCCGCGCTTGAAAGCCGCATTATCCTCGATAATGCCGGAGCGGAGAAGCTTATCGGCATGGGCGATATGCTGTATGCCCCCATAGGCTGCGGCAAGCCTCTGCGCGTGCAGGGCGCATTCGTCAGCGACGATGAGCGCGACTCGATCGTTCAGTTTATAAAGCGCCAGTCCACCGCGCAGTACAGCGAGGACGTCATGGCGCAGATCGAAAAAGCCGCCGAGGATAAGGGCGCAAACGGCAAGGGCCGCGGTGACGATGACGAGCCGTCGGGCAAGCCCGACTATGACGAGCTGCTGCCGCAGGCTGTCGATGTTATTTTCGATACCAAGCAGGCGTCCGTGTCGATGCTTCAGCGCCGACTGAAGCTCGGCTATTCGCGCGCTGCGCGCATAGTAGATCAGATGGAGGAAATGGGCATCATCGGCCCGTTTGAAGGCTCAAAGCCGCGCCAGATACTCATAACGCGCGACCAGTGGCTCGAAATGCAGACCACTCAGGGCACGGCGCCCACCGAAACGCTGCAAATTCAGACAGAGTTTGTCGACGAGATCGACGATATGTAAAACACAAGGGCGGTTAACATAATGTGACCGCCCTTGCTTGATTTGGAGACTGATATGAACGATTATTTCTGCCCTCGGATGGAGAAAAGCGATATAAACAACATAAGCATGCTCGGCCTTGCGCACATCGGCGACGGAGTGTATGAGCTTTTGACGCGCACCATGCTGTGCGCCGACGGAAACAAAAAAGTGACCGAGCTGCACAAAAAAACGGTCGCGATAGTCAATGCTCCGGCTCAGGCCGAGGCTGCCGAAAGGCTTCTGCCGCTGCTTGACGAAGACGAAATGTATGTCTACAAACGCGGCCGCAACGCAAAGGTAAACTCCGTGCCGCATAAGGCCGACATTGCGCAGTATCACGCCGCCACCGGGCTTGAGGCGCTGTTCGGCTGGCTGTATCTTCAGGGAAAAACGCAGCGGATAAACGAGCTGTACGCGGTTTGCGCGGAGGGTCACCATGGCGCTTGATGCAATACTGTTATCAGGAATAATAGCCGAGCTGCGGCCGAAGATCATAGGCGCGAGGATAGATAAGGTCCAGCAGCCGGAGCGCGATAAGATCGTCCTCTCCGTTCGCGGGGACGAGAATATGCGCCTGCTCATTGACGCAGGGGCCGGCAGCGGCAGATTGCAGCAGACGAAAATGAGCTTTGAAAATCCGGCCGAGCCGCCAATGTTCTGCATGCTGCTGCGCAAGTATCTCACCGGCGGCAGGATAGAGGCGATAGAGCAGCCGAACTGGGAACGCCTTGCGATGGTTAACATAACATCGCGCAACGAGCTTGGCGACAACGTTGATCTGCGCCTTGCCGTGGAGCTGATGGGAAGAAGCTCGAACCTCGTGCTCATAGGCTCGGACGGGAGAATAATCGACTGTCTGCGCCGCATGGACTACGGCGGCGACGCCGAGCGCAGACTGCTGCCGGGCATGATATATCGCCTGCCGCCGAAGCAGCGCAAGCCGCTCATTTTTGACCTGTCGCAGGAAGAGATAGCGCAGACGCTTGCGCAGTCCGACGCCGGCAAAAGCACGGACAAGCGCATAATGGACAGCTTTTCCGGACTCTCGCCGCTTGTGTGCCGCGAGCTTGCCTGCCGCAGCGGAGATAACGCCGCATTTCTGCCCGAGGCGATCGGCGCGTTTCTTGAAAGCGTCAGGGCAGGGGAGCTTACGCCGACCTTGCTCACCGAGGAAGGAAAGCCGAAGGAGTATTCCTTCATGCAGCTCAAGCAGTATGCCGGCGTGTATGACATGTGCGAGTTTGAAAGCTTCTCGGAGCTTCTTGACGCATACTACTCAAAGCGCGATATCATGGAGCGCCGCCGCAGACGCTCAAAGGAGCTGAGCCACCACGTCAAAACCGCGCGCGACCGCATTGCGCGAAAGCTTGCAGTGCAGAAAACAGAGCTTCAGAAGTGTTCGGAGCGCGATGAGATCCGCCGCAATGCAGAGCTTCTGACGGCAAATCTCTATCGCGTAAAGAAAGGCGACAGCTCGGTGACCGTCGAGGATTATTACGAGCCGGATTGTCCTCAGCGCACGATAAAGCTCGATGTCCTCAAAGCGCCGCAGAGTAACGCCGCGGCAATGTTCAAGGAGTATAATAAGCTCAAAACCGCGCAGACGCACCTCACGGCTCTCATAGCCGACGGCGAAAAGCAGCTTGAGTATCTAAACAGCGTCCTTGATGAAACCGAGCGCGCCGAAACCGAGGACGATCTTGCCGAGATCAAAGCCGAGCTTGTCGGCACGGGCTATATCAAAAAGCAGCGCGGCACAAAAGAGCGCAAGCATAAAAAGCAAGGACCCATGCGCTTTGCCTCGTCCGATGGCTTTGAGATCCTTGTCGGCCGCAGCAACGCGCAAAACGATGAGCTGACGACGAAAACCGCGCGGCGCACGGATATCTGGCTGCACACGAAAACCGTCCACGGCAGCCACGTTATCATATCATGCGACGGCCTTACTCCGCCGGAGAAAACGATAGAGGAAGCCGCAAGCCTTGCCGTTTTCTATTCGCAGGCACGCGATGGCGGCAAAACACAGGTCGATTACACCATGGTGCGCAACGTGCGCAAGCCCTCCGGTTCGCTGCCCGGCAAGGTGATATACACAGATTACAGTACCGTCTCCGTCTCCGCGGACGAAGCGCTTGCCGAAAATTTGAGAGTGAAATAAAACCTGCTGCGGAGCCTATGCTCTGCAACAGGTTTATTTATAGTATCATTGCATATAAACCATAACACTTTCATCAGTGCCGCCGATTATTGAGTTTGTAACTGTAGGTTCACCAACGACTTGAGTTTTTATATATAATTTGTATTTGTATTTAAAAGACTCTAAATACTGCCCATATTCATCATAGGCATTAGTAGTTCCTTTCACGGTAACCCTGTAGCATGTTGAACCGGATTTCTCAACAGTGTCGTTTGCAATATCAACGCTACCTATTCTTGGAACGCTTATTTTATTCGTTCTTGGTGCGTCTGATTCTACTTTATCTAAAATTTTGTATGCGCCGTCCCCACTGGTAACGTATTCTTTTGCTAATTGTTCTGCATCCGCTTGAGTTAAATCAGTGGTGCCGGGGACGCTGTCAGACCCCGTTTCGGAACTACCATCATCTTTGCCGCATGCTGCAAGCGCAAATACCATCACCAGTGCCAATAATAAGGCGATAATTCTCTTTGCATTCATTTTCATCTAAGCAACAAAATACGATTGTAGCATAAACTAAAAAGAGGTGTGCTATGATAGTTTTTGACCGTCTGTGGAAAACCATGAAAGAACGCGGATTATCGCAGTATAAGCTGATAAAAGAATACAAGATAAGCACAGGACAGCTTGACAGGCTCAGGAAAAACGAGAATGTAAACACATACACGCTTGATCAGCTATGCAGAATATTGAATTGCGCCTTGAGGATATTGCCGAATATATTGATAAGTGAAAAACCGTAAGGATTATCACTTCCGATTCTTTGACATGCTTAACCGGTTGCTCCAAAAAGAAGCAACCGGTTAAGATCAGTCGATATATATTTCCGCTTGGCTGAACAGCGCGGCCTTACCGGCGAGGATGACCTTGTCGCCGTCGAGCCGGGTGTACAGAACGCCGCCGCGGCGCGAGGCCTGATAGGCGGTAAGTTCGGCTTTGCCAAGCTCCTTTGCCCAGTAGGGGATGATGTGGCAGTGACCCGAGCCGCACACGGGATCCTCCGGCACGTTGCACTTGGGTGCAAAGCTGCGCGAAACGCAGTCAAAATCCTTGCCCCTTGCGGTGACGTGCAGCAGCAGGCCGTCAAGCTGCATGACCTTCGCCATATCCGGTGCGCAGCCGCGCACAACGTCCTCGCTGTCCACGACGCACAGCAGATCGCGCCCCATGAACGCCGCCGTGGGTCTTGCGCCGATGACCTCGGTCATCGCGTCCGTGACCTCGACGGGCTTGAGCTTGTAGGCCGGGAATACCATTTCGAGCAGCTCGCCGTTTTTCGTAACGATAAGCTCGCCGCTGAGCGTGTCAAAGCGCACTTGAGTCAACTCCGGCTCGACAAAGCGCAGGATCACATACGCCGTAGCGAGCGTCGCGTGGCCGCACAGGTCGATCTCGCCGCCGGGGGTGAACCAGCGCAGATGATAATTTCTGCCCTCCTTGACGCAGAACGCGGTCTCGGAGAGGTTGTTTTCGACGGTTATCTTCATCATCAGCTCATCGCTGAGCCACTTATCCATAACGCACACCGCGGCCGGATTTCCGGCAAAGACCTTGTCGGTGAACGCGTCAACAACATATTGCTTCATTTTAATGCCTCCTTTGCAAAGAGGCATTATACACCGCTGCGCGCGCCGGCGCAAGCCTCAGCGCCGGGCGAGAACGTCCATGGCGGCGGAGAGCATGTCGGCGGCCTCGGCGTGGGTGAGGGGAGAGGAATCGACGCTTTCAAGGCTTGCGATTCCGCATGCGTCGAGGTTGGCTGCCGACTGCGCGGCCCATGTCGGCACGGCGGCGGTATCCGCGCAGCTCACGTCGGCGAGGCTGAGCAGCCTGTCGAGCATAACGGCGGCCTCGGCGCGGCTGATATCGGCACCGGCGTCGAACACCGCGCCCTCGCGCCCCTTGACAACGCCGTCCTTTACCGCGCTCGCGACATAGGCGCGCTGCCAGTCGGGGATGCTGCCGTCGTCGGTAAACCCGGTGCTGACGACGCCGCGCAGCACGTTTTCGCCGGCGACGTTCAGGCACATTGCGGTGAACTCGCCGCGGCTGAGCGTTTTCTGCGGCTCGAAGTAATAGTCGCCGCCGATCTGCTTGCCGATAAACGCGCCGCACTCGGCAAGGCGCACGGCGCTGCAATAGCTTGCGCTGCCGCCCATATCGACATAGCTGACGCTTTTGTTTTTGACGAGCCTGATTATGACCGTCGCCTCCTGCGAGCGGTTGCCGTCGGCGTCGATGGCCTTATAGCCGAAGTAGTCGCGGCCGCGCTTGCCGTCGATGGGGGAATAGACGAAGCTGCCGTCGTCACTGAGCTCTATCGTGCCCTTTTTGGGCTGGGTGGTGATCTCGAAGCTCACCGCGTCGCCCTCGGGATCGACGGCGGCGAGCCGACCGCCGAAGGACACGCCGCGATAGGTCTTGAACTCGAAGTTTTCCGCGACCGGCGCGGAGCTGTCGGCCAGAGCCGGAAGCATAAGCGCGCACAGCGAAAGGCACGCCAGCACGGCTGCAATATATTTGCGCATAAGAAATACCTCCGTAAAATTTTCTACGGAGGTATTTTGTGAGTTTTTTATATTATTATTCATTTTTAGTGGCGCATTAACGCATCTGCGGATACGCATATTGCGGTATCCCGGTATCGAAACAATGGAAAAAACCGTGGTTGCCTCGCCACCCATTAGTGCGATGCTGAGTATTTTGCACCGCTCCCCATTGCCTTCCCCTCAAGCTCCGCAAGGGGAAGACAAAAGGCAAAACCTCTGCTGCATACCGTTGTATTAACGGCGGCAGTAGATGCAACAAGCGGAACGGATAAATCCGTTCCCTACGGGTAGAGCCACAAAACTCAGCAGCGCACTAATTATGGCGCGGCACACACGGTTTCCGCCGCAGTCCCGAACCGGGCTGCCGCAATCACCGTATCCGTAACAGCGTCCGTGCGCCGACAAAAAACCGGTCGGGGAGACCCCGACCGGCAGTGCGTTGTTTGATTATGCGTTGGGAGTTTAGTCAGCTTTGACCGTGAAGGTAAAGGTCGTGGGCAGAGCGTAGTAGTCGCCGCCGCGGACGGATACGGTCACGATGTACTTACCGGGTGCAGTCGGGAAGTTGTGGCTGGAGTAGATCTTGCTAAGACCGGTGAAGCGGTAGTGGATGCAACTCTGATCAATGTCGCTTGCATCGCCGTCGCAGGTAAGTGTTGCAACAGCCTTTTCACCCTTTTTATACTTCTCAGCCTCGGAGACAGTGATGGTCTGCTTTTTTAATTCAGTATTCGGCTCAAGCTTCATGCCGGCAGCATTCATAGCAACAATGACGGTGCCGGTGCCGACACCGGTGTTGTAGTTCTTATTTACTGCAACAGCAAATGCCTGATAGAGACCTGCATGCTTCGGGCTGCCGATAGCAATTCTGAGATCGCCGGTAACTTTGTTGATGCTCTTAAGAGCGGTGACGATATTCTGAAGCATTTCAGCATCTATACCATTTTTCTCAAGTGCGCTCTTTATGGTATCGTTCTTCATGAGTTCGTCAACATATGTTATAAACTCATCAACGGTCATGCCCTCATTGAGCTTACCTCTGATGGTCTGCTCTTCCTTATAGTAAAGAGGGAAGCCCTTCTGCGTATCGCTTATAAAATCAATGACTTTTTCCTGGTCCTCGGTGAGCTTAACGTAGATGGTCTTTTCCTTGTAGGTGTTGAAGCCAACAAACACGATGTAGAGATCGAGCTCGGGGTCATCGGGATTAAGTGTAACCTTCAGAACGTCCTTGTTGACCTTCTGACCTGCAAGCACGCTCGTAAGGAGCTTCATGCTGACCTTGACATCGGCCTTTGCAACGTTCAGAGTACCCTCGACAGCTGCGCTGGGCTTATAGTCCTTGCTGCCGTTATAGGTTACGAGAATCTTTTGTCCGTCGCCTGCGTTGATGTGGGGATAATCCTTAAGAATACCGGACTTAATATCCTTTTCAAGTCCGCCGATGGGGAGCCATTTATCTTCGTCAGCATTGTAATACTTAACGGTGAAGTCGCTTGCTTTGTAGTCAGCGGGGATGGTGGAGCTTGCGCTGTCGATAGCGTTCTTGATGATTTCCTCGATCATCTTAGAAGCGTCCATGTTGTAGGTGATGTTTGCAACATCAACAAGAGCAACTACGCTCGGGATGCGGTTATCGACCATCTTGACTGTTACTTCTTCGCTGAACGGCTTGTACTGAGCAGTGCCCTTATCGCCGCCCCAGGTGAGAACGATGGTGAATTCACCTTCGCCGAAAGCTGTGCCAACGGGAGTGGAAGGCTTGTAGTTGAGATCAACTGCCTGACCGGCAGACTTATACTGCACCTTAACATCGCTCAAATCGATAGTGCCAAGCTTAGTTACGAGTGCCTCGCGGATAGCGGCTGCGGTTGCATCATAGTCATACTCTGTTGCGCTCTTAAATACGAGGCCGATCTCCATGCCTTCGACGTTATCTTTGAGTTCAAACGCCGGATCACGTCCCGTGAACTTGACCTCTACGTCCTCAGAGAACCCCTTGTAGTCTGCGTTGCCTGCAAACTCAAAGCGAAGCTTCCAAGTACCCTCGCTGATCGCGGGGTAGGTGAGGCCGCTAACCTTATCACCGTCAAGCTTTACCCAAGCATGACCAAAATGCTCGGTTGAACCTGTAACGGCATTAGCATAGTACTTAATGCTTACGTTTGCGGTGCTGAGGTCTGCGGGGGTGGTGCTGTCAACGATGTTTTCCCAAATTGCAGCCTTGAGCTCGGGGAGCTTGATGCTGAGGTCGTCGTTGTACTGGATTTTAACGGTGGGATTGTCTTTGAAGCTGATGACAGATGCCTCACGGCCGAGGAAGGTGATTTTGCAGGATTTTTCGGTTTTATCCCAAAGAAGACTTCCGTAATGGTAGGTGAACTTTATGGTATATGTTTGATCTTCTTTTATTGGTTCACATGTAAAATCGCCTTCGAGTTTATGGCAAGCCTTCTGTTGCTGCTCAATATCTATTTTGCTCTTATCATATGATTGAAGAGCAGATTTGCTTTTGTCGACGCAAGTTTCAAAAATCAACGGATAGAGAGCGTCAAAGTCTATATCTCCGTTATCTTTGTAGGGGATACGGATTTCTTTGTCACCGTTAAGCTCAAGCCTTTTGTCAGTTGCTTTCGCGGCAGTCAAAAAAACATTACTGCCCCAATCCGCAAACACAGCCGGGGACACACCCGTGACCGATGCAAGCATCAGAACAGCCAACAGAGAAGCAAGAAAACGCTTCAGATTGTTTTTCTTCATGCTATGCCTCCAAATATAATATAAATTTCCATAGTAGGGTGTTAAGAAAACGCTAAGATTACCCGCCTATTACAATAGCATAATAACAAAATATTAACAAACTTGCAATCAAATATTTAGCATTTTACATGCATTTGTCATGACAAAAAGTACTATTCCGAAAAAGCGTTGAAAATTCAACAAAAATTGAGAATTGCTCAAAAATGCGCGAAAAAAGCACTTGAAATGTGCGAAAAAAATGTATATAATATAGCAAATTTCTTGACAGATGCAGACTGCGTGTATAGTATTAGACGCAGGGTTTGGAAAATCAAAAACCGATTGACAAGCCGGTCAGTTTATGCTAACATAATCCCTCGTTAAAAGGGAGTAATTATAAAGCATGGCCAACATACCCCCGGCAAAGCGCCGGTGGTCATGCACCTGCTTGTAGGCGATGAGACTTTTAGCACGGCAAAAGTGTGCCCGTGTAAAAAGTCTTATTTTTTTATGTGCTAAGAAGATAATAAGGGAGTTATCAAAATGGGAATTGACTTTACGGGAAGCACGCTCGCACTTGTTATCGTGCTGTTCGCCGTCGGCCTTATATGCATTATCAAGGGCGGCGACCTTTTCGTCGATGCGGCAACGTGGATCGCCGAGGCCTCGGGCATACCCAAGTTCATCATAGGCGCAACGGTGGTGAGCTTCGCAACGACCATGCCCGAAATGCTCGTTTCCGTGTTCTCTGCATTCGAGGGCAACGCCGATATCGCCGTCGGCAACGCCGTCGGCTCGGTCACGGCGAACACGGGACTTATAATGTGCCTGTCGCTTGTGTGCATGAGCTGCTATATGACGCGAAAGCAGTTCGGCGTCAAGGCCGGTCTGCTGCTTGCGGCGGTCGTGCTGCTGTTTGCCTTCACACGCGACAGTGCGCTTTCGATATCCGAAAGCATTATCATCATGCTCGTTTTCGTCGGCTTTATGGTCGAGAGCATCCTTGCCGCAAAGCGCGAGCAGGGAAGCGAGGCGACCGACGAGCGCCCGAGCACCGACGGCAAGAGCGTTGCGATAAACATCGGCAAGTTCATCCTCGGCGCTGCCGCCATCGTCCTCGGAGCGCAGCTGCTTATCGATAACGGCTCGGCGCTGGCTGTCATGATCGGCGTTCCCGACTCCGTTATCGCTGCAACGATGATCGCCATCGGCACCTCGCTGCCCGAGCTTGTCACGACCATCACGGCGATCCGAAAAAAGCAGTCCTCGCTGTCGGTCGGCAATATCATCGGCGCGAATATCATGGATCTGACGCTTATCATGCCGCTGTGTGCGCTTTTGCAGGGCAAGCCCCTTGCCGTTGAAAATCAGGGCATGCTGCTGGATGTTCCGGCCTGCCTCGTCGTCAGTACCGCAGCCATGATCCCGGCGCTCGTGTGCGGCAAGTTCAAGCGCTGGATCGGCGTGCTCATCGGCGTGCTGTATATAGCGTATCTTGTTGTAATGTTTACCTATTTCGGCGCGTGAGGTATAAAATCGACTCGACATCGACTCGACCCGTCCAAAAGGACGAGCCGAGTCTTTCTGCTTATGGGGGATGTGGGTATATGGGTTTCTGAAATTAGGTAATAGTGTGATGAAAAATTGACATAAGAGGCAAATTTGCATAAACAGTCAAATTAATAACGATTTTTGCCCAATGTGAGTAATATAGGCGGATATTTGCCTTAAATAATATATAAATTCAAGTCAAGTATTATTTTCGGCATATATCGTGCGTTCAGCCTTAAACTCCCCGTCCGACAAAATACAGCCCATCTGCCGGATGCGCTGTCAGCCAGCTAAAGAACCACTGTTTTCAAAAAGTGAAAACAGAGGTTCTTGTGAATAATGGGGCATCCACGGTATGTTGCAGTAGGTATCCATTGGCCGCGATTGTCACATCATACTTTTACATTACTTCATCATGGAGGTGGTTCTGGACGACGCCTCTATTGACGGCTGACAATATATA
>QRFC01002602.1_pt1 | contig 12985 bp, 28 predicted proteins | sample 1861061 | NCBI WGS metagenome assembly QRFC01 (sample SAMN09711282, study PRJNA482702) | Human gut metagenome, whole genome shotgun sequencing project. | reverse complement strand
ACAGGTACTTTTAGCATTATCCACGATATGGAAAATAGGCACGGAAGCGCGATTGTACAGGTTATGAGGAACACAGTCTATATAATGCCCTTCATAAATGAGCGCATCACAGTACGGATTAGAAATACACTGATACTTTCCATCCATCCAGTAGCCTGTGGGAATATCACTTTTTGTGCGTTTGTTTTCCCACTCGATTACCTTCATGATTCGTTTTGCCGCGTTGAAACGCTTGCGTTCGACTTCCTTCGACATGATTACCCTTCTTTCGTTTGTGCTTTTTTCGTTTCCGTTTCGGAAAGTAAATAAGAGTCTCCTCGTCTGACATTTCGGCTTGTTCCAAGTCCTGTATATACATTTCAAAGCAATAAAGCTTACGGCAGAATACATATACAGCGATAAAGAACAGAGCTACAAACAGGAGCGAAACGGAAATATCGTACCAATTTGTCACGGTCTGTCATCATGGTTCGCTGATACCAGCGAGATAATAAAAATCCCGACCACGAAGCCAACCGTAGGCAACGCAACGACTAGTGCGATAGGAAGTGTTACCATGATTTTTCACCTGCCTTTCGTTATTCATTGATCGGATATGCACTCAGATTCCACGCATTTCCAAGCTCGTAATAAAGGCCATATTTGCTGAACAGATCCTGCAAGGCAAACATGTTATGACTGTTAAGAATGTCATACAGAGTGCCCTCGAAACTCATGCTCAAAATATTCGGCTCACGGACATATTCAAAGTAGTTGCGCGGATCCATATTGTCTTCGATGAATGGCGTGCCGCCGTAGCGATACACGGTTTTGCCGGTTTTATCCTTACCGCTCGTACCCATGCGCTTGCCGTTATAGTAGATGTAGACATCCTCCCAGCAATCATTTTCGATACACCACGTGTAAATGTCATGGGCGAGAGCCTCGGCGCGGTCTGCCCAATCCATATCGAAACTCGGTGCCTTATACGGGTCATCAGACCTGCCTTTGTAGGCAGCGGCGATGATTTCCTCATCGTTTTTGTTTACAATAGCCCACAGATCTTCGAGCTGCGTGGCGAGCATATCGTTCACAACCTTTTTCAGGACTTCTTCTGTGAGAGGGCCAGGCTCATTATGTAAAGCATCAACAACCTGGCGGAGAGTAAAACCATCAAGCAGAGAATCAGCCATATTCATAATGCCGTCCTGGTGGCGTTCGGACGGAAGCACGTATAAACTATCCATAGTCATTCCTCCTGTACAGGATGCATGTCGATATGCCAGCCGTCATTCTCTTTGGTGCAGATGACACGGTCGATCAGTTGGTCACCAACCGTCATAGAGATGGTCTCGCACTCGATGGGCATACCGTTGACGAGTTGTTTGAAATCTTTAAATGTAAAGGGAATCATGGTTAGTCCTCCTTTTTACTAAGGCATCCATAGAGCGGGTTCTTATCGCCGTACCAATAGGCATCATCGGTGAAGACGGAGGTTTTTTCTTTGTCGTCCCAATCAATGATGTCATCGGCATTGATGCATGGATAGGTCCCGCCATCAATGGTGACTGTTTCATTTTCGAGCTTGGCATCCTCGCCGGGGCAGCCTGCACAGCCGATATTGAATACACGGTGTGTAAAAAGATCGACTTTGCAGGGGGAATCGAAGTAGGAGCCATCGTCCCAGTTGGAGGTAAAGGTGGCGTCCACAATCTGGGAGCTAGTGGTAAATAGGGGTTCATCTAGCGGCTTATGGTTGAACAGCTTGCTAAAGACATTGTTGTACTGCTCGTCCTTGAAGTGTTCGCCGTCATCAGTTTCTTGTGGATATTCGAATTCACCCTGGAATTCAGCTTGGTCACCAATTTCATCGAAAATGGCAATGATGCCCTGCAGCATATTGTCGAGATCGCCGTTATGATATGTATCGAAAAACTTGTCCGTCAGTTCAACCAGAAGCATTTTCTGCTGATAGAAAGCTACGGGGTCAAGGTTCAGATTTACAGTAGTATTCATATGGTTCACCTCTTTTACTCCAGCGTGGATTCTTCAATAAACCATTTGTGATAGATTCCGGTGTCGGGAACGTAAAGCTCCTTCCGAAACGGTTCATCACATGCTACAGTGACATGCCATTCCTGAGCTTTTAGGTTGGAAATCGTATTGTGAAAATCAGCGTCAACATCCTTGATCGCTGTGTCCTTGTTGCGGAATGCGTAATAATCATGGCCTTCATAGCTGTCGTATGCTACGATATAAATTGTTTCCATATGATTGCACCTCCATCAAAGCTTTATTTTATTCGTCCGCTAAAACGATATCTTCGCCAACGATCAACGAGAGCGGATGAGAACCAAAATGGTCCGTAATGCCCCAGCTGTTGATGTATTCGTTTTCATCATCCAAGCCAACACCAACATTCACATCATCCAAAATGTCCTGTGCGGTTGGGAGTTCGGTTTCGTCGGCAGTGTCAATGCCAGCGTCCAGAATTTCTTTGCGTTTAGCCTCACACTCGTGGATAAAATGGCAAACCCACCAACGACCTGTAGGTGTATAGGTATATTTCATGATGTGCCTCCATAAAAGTTCCATTATCACATAAGTGATGATTGATCGAGATTACCATAGTCGAGTTCGGAGTCGCAGCGCGGGCAGGTCACTGGCATATCGCCGTTTTCATCACAGAAAAGCGGTTCACAGCACCGACCACAGCGGCAAATACCGTAACGGTCAATGTAAACAAAGCTTGGTTCCATATCTGTTACCTCCATCAAAGTTCCGTTTTATTTATATTCGACAACCGACATGATGTCATAGCCGTCTGAGCCTGTATCTGTTTCTTCATCGAGACGACGCTTGAGTTCGACCTCAGCAAGGAGTTCACAGTCGGCTACAACGAGATACCGGTCCCAGAATTTGCGATTTCGTTCATAAACATAACAGGTATACTTTTTCATGGCGTATTTTCTTTATTGTTTAGACAGGTTTTCAAGTAGGAAGGTACATTCAGCTTTTGTTTTATTGTACTTTTTTAGCAGTTCCTCATCGTACATCGCGATACATGCGGTGTTTTCGATTGCTTCACGATAGAAAGACAAGGCATTTGTAACAAGCTGAATCTGAAGGCTAGTTAGTTCGACTTTCATACAACTTTTCACCTCAAGTTCGGATTGTAGATAGGTTCCAGCTCCATGCACTGATTGCGGCAGGTGCTGCCTTTGTACTCGCAATAGTGGCATTTATCGAATATGCCGTCTTGGGCTTCGAGAATTGCGTCCTCGTAGGAATGGTCTGTCATGTTGCACCTCCGTCAATGCCAGTCGTAAGATTCAAAATCTTCGATTGCACGGGAAAGTTCATCATAATCGTTTGAAGAACGTTTTTGAGTGTCCAATAAAGTAGACGTGGCAATCATGCCCTTCCTATTGCATCTTGCGATTGCTTCTTCTGTATATCGCAATGCTTCATTTGCGCGTTCCTGTGCATCAGAAAGAGCCTTGTGGATTCGTTGCAAGGTTTGAAAAGTCATACAGCACCTCCATCAAACATAAATTTTATGGATTTGATATTATCGTAGTATCGTGATTATTCGTTTTCTGCAACTTCTATAATTTTATAAAAGTCGCCATATTCCTTAAAGATACGTTCCTGCTCTGCAGATGCAGCTTCAAAGTCAAACCTTTTTGCAGCAGCAAGGCAAGCTGTATCTGCGCATTCGTCCAAAGAAATATAAAGTGGAACACGGGATGTACGGATGTTTCGCTTGAGAACATATTGAGGTTCGTCGATACTAATACTGAATACAGACCATGTTGTTACATCATTTTCTGGCGTACTTTCTTCTAGTGTGATTCTATTCGTTTGACGATCACTTCTCAGAATACCATTTTTAAGACTATTGTCGTATTCTTTGCAGGCGTCACAATCTGCTGCCTCAAAACATTCATGTTCACTATCAAATGGGCCAACCACAGTAATATCTGGATCAAAAGAATATGTACACAAGTAATACCATTTACACATAAGCTTTACCCTTTCACAAAAATTAGTTCAAAATTCTTCATGCCGTCATCGTTGTCATCATCCGAGAGGGAACAACTCCTTGCAACACATTTGACAGCAGCTTCTTGACTCTTGGCGTAGACACTTTGCGAAAAGGTTCCAATCAAAGTCCCATCGTTTTCAAACCAGTTGTAGCTTATATAATACCAATGCATAGGAAACCTCTCAGTCATAGAAATCTCTCACGATAGTTTTGCACCATTCATCATTCGGGATGCCGTCATCGGCGCTGTCGATGAAAGAGTTTGCAAGCGTTTCTTCATCGCCTTCATCGAGGGCACGCTGGATACGATCTTCGATTTCATCTTTGGACCACCCGCAATCGTATTTATCTTGGAAGTATTCACGGATGTAATACTTGGCTTCTTCAGTAGCACGCCGCATGAGGTTGTCTTCATAGGTTTCCTCACAGAGTTCATCAAGATTTTTCAGCACAAAATTCAGTGCGGCTACATAACCCAGCTCATAATTGTAGTCGCTGAACGAGTAGCACTCACAAGCTGCTTTTGCTTCCAAACAATGCTTGTTACGCAGAGCTTTTAAGTCTTTCTTAGTCATCGTTATCACCTTTTCTTTATGTACAAAGACGTTCCTTTAAATGGGTCCAAGATACCGGGCTTATATTTATCGCTGACATATTCTTTGATTTCCGCATCTGTCTTTTCACTCAAAGCATCAAGAAAGCATTCAGCGTTGATAGCCATAAGACCGCCCATTGTGATGGCAGTTTCGCACCGTCTGACATCTAACACAAAAGGCTCATAATAAGGGCAGTCATTTGCGGCACTGATAATCCTTTCGATGTTGTACATCTCTGTTACCTCAATTCACAAAACGATTTCTTAGCGAATGTGGATATTCTTTCTGAGAGAAAAAACGTAAGCCAGCTCAGGGTCAAGGTCAAAAACATGGTCAGTGTGAAACACATCTTCGGCGTTGTTATGCAAAACTCGTTTTGCTTTTTCACTGGCTTCCTGTTTGGAGTTGGCGGCAAGAATAACTTCTTCGCCATAAATTCTTGCGCCGTCATCCATAACGCCAACAACTTTGTACCAATTCATGTTATCACCTCAATTCATAAAATTACTCTTTTGTGTATTTCATGATGTCAATGTCAAAACGCTTAAAGAAAACGATGTAATCCATAAGTGTATCGACTTGGCATTTCGTCAGAGTATGTGTATCACCTATGTCTACATAAGCCCGTCCAAGCTCAGGATTTCGCAATGCCGCCCAGCCTCTGTCAAAGAGAAAATCTAAGCAGCGGTCGCCGCCATAGTATCTGAATGCCTGATTTTTGGTAAGCCCAAAATGGCCTTTTGTGCTGTTGATGATTTTGGCGGCAGTAGAGTTGTGTTCCGCAAAGCCGCAGTCGAACCATTCCCCTTTCGGCGAAATCAGTCCAAACTCAGAATTGAAAAGAGTTTTTGGATTTTCACCGATAAAAACAAGGTAACGATTCTGTCTGCGCAGAACACTCGGTTCATGTGTATCTTTCTTTTTAAGCGCAACATAAATGTAACGCCAAAAGCCGTCTTTATAGGCGATCAAGGGACTGTTACCATCAGGAATCTTGCTGGCATCGCAGATGTCTGCGATAAACTCCGGTCTTTGCCAAAGCCACATACCGCAGTTGAGAACATCATCTTCTTTCACCTCATGGTAATTGAGAAGATAATCTTCGATGTCGCTGATAGTGTTTTCAATTTCGCCGTTTTTGATTTTTTCAGCAAGTTCAGAATAGCTGCAATTAACGGAAAATGGGTCGAGGTATTTGAATGGGTTGCACGCAATATCTGCCTTAATATCGGCAATGGCGTTGTAACGAATACGCTTTCTTAGCTCTTCATCAATGGTTCGAACGTTTTTGCCGTCATCAACGATTTGGCATTCGTCAATGCCTACGAACTTTTTCCGTCCCTCAATGACATCTTTACAGATGGCTTTTTTCTCTTCGAGAGAAAGCTTATCTGTGTTAAGACAGCACATTAGAAGTTCTTCGGATTTTTTGTAGGGCATTTTTTCGTTCCAGAACCAAGACCGGGCAATATCTGTGAGAAATGCTGAGTCAATGTGAAATTGCATAGAATTTCCTTTCTACCTTGCATGAGCATTTATTTATCGCTTGACTGGATATCTGTGATGGATGATGACGGATTCTTACCTCTTCGAGCGTATGTACCGACGTGGTCATAGTCATGGGCGTGGTCTGGAAAAACGCCTTTACTTTTCCGTCGATGCGGCGAAAAACTACCGGGATATTCATGAATTTACTCTCTTACGCTCTTTCCAGCCATCTCACGGCGTCTTTTGTACTGTGGAACTCTTCCACCCATGCGTCTCCGGTGCTGTTGTCGCAGGCAACGAGGACGATATCGGTTCCGTTAGATTCCAGCGACAGGTAAAGGCCGCGATTACTGCGCGGAGCATCAATCACCTTTGACAGTTCCGACGCGGATACGATTTTGATTTTGTTCATACAGACACACGCACCTCACCAATTTTGTACTCTTCGCAGGCAGCGAGTGCATCACTGCCGGGATAATAGACATCAACTTCGAAATATGTTTCACGGTATGCTGCGTTGCTTGTGCCAGACAGAATCTCGACCCCGTAGTTGTCGGACTCGTAACTGGCGATGAATTTATCACGCTGTTCCATTGCATAATCTGTGGCCGCTTTCGCCGATGGGAAAAATTTTACATCAGCACAATCGCGGCAATCGTCATCCCAGTGATGGGTAGTGACATACCAGGGATTATTATTCATAGTCATTTACTCCTCGATAAAGTAGATGTGCCACCAGTCGTAGGCATCCTTCTCAAGCGTCCAGACATAGGTGTCATTATCATTCTCGTATACATAGGACTGCAGGTGTTCATCGAATTGGAGCGTATCGCGTTCGCTGTTGGCTTGGGCATTGACCAAATGCTTAGCAGACTCGAAATCATAGCAGAGTGCCTGCGATAGAATTTTTGGATAGGCATCCTCTTCAAGGTATGTATGTACGACAAGGAATTTCATGCGATTTTATCCTCCCAGCCTTACTGTGAAAGCATATAGCCGCGCTGAAAGTCTACGCAGTGATTCCAGTCCATGACTTCAGAGATTGAGTTATCGCTGACTTCATTTTCAAAGGCACATTCGGCAATGAGCTGACAATAGTCTGCGACCGTGAGCGCATTCTTTCCGGTGTCATGAAAGCCGCCGTAGCCTTCCACCATTTCAGACAGCGTTTTATAGTAGCTGCTGATATGGCCCAAGATTTCATTAAGAGTCATGTCGCCGACATCTTCAACGGATTGCGTGACGCAATAGGTTTTATCCGTGTCTTCTGTGGTGTCCAGCCAAACGATCTGGGTGAATTCATACCTGGTAGGTGAGAGCTTGCGGCAATACTGGGCGCAGTCGGGATCTGTCAGAATCCAACTGCCGACATTGCTGGGAAGATCATGTGCATTCATTGTGATTCTCCTTATTCAAAGCAAGTTATCCTTTCTTGGCAACACACAAGAGCGGATACAATAATCAGTTTTTACACTTCACCCTTGGCTACTGGTATTACAGCATCAGCGCGGCGAAAATCACTCTTTTGCTGCGTCAATACCTGTAATCTGCTTGAAAATGGCTGCATCAAAATTTGGAATAGAACGGATGACATCCCGGTCAAATTCATCAAGGCTTTTCCACCAACGAACACAGCAGTCAGAAATATCCAGAACATTCAAAAAACCACCGGTTGTCTTGTATTCAGGATGGACTTCTTTCTCTTTATCGGTCATTCCATAATCCCATACCCAAGCATCGAGCATGAACGGAATCTGATTCAGCAGATAACAAGCTCTACTATCGCGCCACTGTCTGAGGGTCATGCCAGAAGGTTTATTGAAAATTAGGATTTCAGGTTCTTCAGTGCAGAAGACACCGTTGGAAAAAGAAGCTGTGTTAAAGTCGCCTGTGTTCCAGTCGCCAGTGTTGCAGATGCCGGTGTTAAAGTTGCCAGCGTTGCAGTCTCCAGTGTTACGGTCACCGATGTTCCAGTCGCCGGTATTCCAGTTGCCGGTGTTACGGTTACCTGTATTGCAGTAGCCTGTGTTGCGATCACCGGTGTTACGGTAGCCTGTGTTACGATTACCTGTATTACGATTACCTGTGTTGTAGTTACCTGTGTTGCAGACACCTGTACAACCCTTTCCATGATTGACATGGTTCAGAACCTCATCCCAGGGGATTTCACGGATAATCTGAAGGTGATTGGTTACACATTCGTTGCCATCCTGCACAATTTCACCAAGGGCAACGACTTCAGCACAGTGATTGTTCGGATTATTCGGATAATATGTGAAGCAATCCTTCAAGTCAGGACAGAAGTGCATACCGGCGCCGCAAAGCATAGGCTTTACATCTTCTTTAAATTCGCCGGGGCAGGTGTACTGCTTATCGCGGCAGGTCCAGTCAGGGTTGAAAATTTTATACCCATAAACAGGCGCTTGTAATTTCATCGTTGTTGTCCTTTCATAAAATGGTTCTTTAGTCCACATGCATTACATTGGAGAATGGAACAAATGCGCCGCCGTAGTTGAAACCCATTTCATACTCACCAGTATCCGCATTACAGGCTTCGCGGATCTTGTACCAACGAGGCGGCATATCATTAAGGCCTACGAGAACACGGTCATTGGCGTCATCGATTTCGTAAATATTCAGGCTTGCGGTATTACAAATCGGGTATGAGCCGATGACAACGCGGTTCATTCTGCTGCCTCCCTTTCTGCTTCAACCGGGAGCGTATTCATGCGGTCAATAATGTCGTCGATGTCGCGGCCGACAATAGCACTGAACATTTCATAAATGTTATTGCGTTTATATGCCTCACATACAAAAGCGGCGAGGTCTTCATCGGCTGTGCAGTCGTCTTCAAGAGTCCGATTGATGGAACCGCCGAACTCATCACGCAGGTCAAGACTGCTATAAATCGTGTTGATTTTTTCTGTGGTAGTTTGGTCCGTGCAAGGTTCGAGGTCTGCGGCGCAGCGATAGCAGATGGGCTGATAGGTGATGCCTGTGCCGACATAGATTTGTTTTGTACCGCAGTTGGGACAGGTGAGGATAAATTTACCGTTGATGGTATTCATAGCATTTACTCCTTTCTGACTATTTGTGCATGATTTTCATATCACGAAAATATGTATCATCTCATACCCAAGCCGGATCATTTGTGCTATCCGGCAGGTTATAAAGAAACTGCAGAACATTCTCGGGAACCTGTTCCGTTTTCCACGTAGTTCCATATTTATATCCGCACACAGGGCACGGCTTCGTGAGAATACCATCTGGATGTTCATCGGGACGCAGCCAACCGAGCGTCTTTTCCTCTGTCGCGCCGCTGTTCCACTCTTGTTTTTTCTGCGGTTCGTATCGCGGGTCATCAAGAGGTTTCCATGTTGTTTTATTGATTGGAAGGTTCCAAAGCTCCTGCTCTTCATCGGTTAAGGTGGCAAACCCATCTTCACCAAGCTTACGGTTTGCACGATTCTTCAGCTCGCGCTGTTTCATGAAATATCCATGCGTGAGACTATAGTGATAAATCGTGACCTTTTCGGTTGCCAGTTCATCCCAGCAAAGCGCCTTTTGATGTTGGCAATACGGACGCATATCATTCAAATGCCAAAGATCCCAGCAATCGCAAAATTTGCGAAGCATTTCATTGTTCCAGCCTGTAGCGGGTGTGCCGTTTCTGATTTCATCCACGCACTGGCCTGCGCCGCCGACGCAATCTCCATTTGGCTTAGGGCCAACAACACCGCAGATACTCAGACGAGTGCCATCGTATTCGATTTTTGCATAGGCATTGACGGGATGTGTACAGCCATATACATTACAAGTACACGGATTGACGATCTTTTCAAATCCGGTCATAATTATTCCTCCAATTCTTTATCGACGATTTTGTAGGTGACGCCATCGGGCAGCTTGATGTTGCGCAAACCGCTTGCAAAAATATAGGGAATAATTTCATCGAGCAGGTACTCCATGTTCCCCTGCTCTATATGGCGGAACTCTTCTTGTGTGCACAAAAACATTCCACCATCATAAAAATGGAATCCGTTATCGTCTCCGTAATGACCGGTGAACCTATCGACATAATAGTTCACATATCCGACATATCCGTCCTCAATGTCTTCGTCCAAGAGATTATCACCCGTACCCTGTTGCAGCATAATGAGATAGCTCTCGTTGGCTACCGAGTCTTTTACATAAATAAGCATGATTGTTGTCCTTTCTTTCTTTCGTGTGTGCGTTTAAAATTTAGATATTGGGCTTGCCGGAATCGAACCGACACTGGATGAGTCAAAGTCATCTGCCTTACCATTTGGCGAAAGCCCATCATGAACGGGTTGCTATTCCACCCGAAAGTCAACCTGTAGGCACAGGATTTTTAGGAGAAAGATGGTAAAAAATGGATAATGGCAATATAAAGCGTTTCAGCCTCTGTTCCATGACGGGTCATGGAACGCAATATGGTGTCAGTATAAATTCTTAACAAATACTTACTTTCGGTAATACCGGAAGCATATCCGTTTTCATGGAGAGATCATGAAACCGAATATTATACGCTGAAACGCTTGGTGTTCTTGTCACGAACTGAAGAATAATGTCCTCATCCTGAGCAGCCCATGAATCCTGGTGGATCGGCTCAAGGTGGTACTCAAAATTTGGGGATTGGGCTGGTATCGTTCTCTGATCCTGAAGAAACTAAACAACTGATGTTTATCTCTCCTTTTGTTCGGGATGGATGTCTGTGATCTCATCGCGATGAGGCTGCCAGGACCTGTCCGTGGGCCTGCCTTCGTTTCCTTTTCCTATCAAAAATTTTCGTTCGGTAATACCGGACGAGTTTGCAAAACTTTACAAACTATACTTCGTGACAAAAAAGTTGAATTTTATGTAACCTGAATTAAATGCGGGTGACTCAAGTGCTGAGTTAGGATCCTCCGATCGACGATTCGGATATGCTGGATTCGCTAACCGACTATCGAATTTCTTGTATGTGACTGGTTGCGAGCCATATTAGTTGCTGACCTTTCAGGGATCCTTGCCTACCCGGGGAAATCGTTGTCCTCCCGGGTGGGAGTTGCCATACATTTTAGGACGCTGCTGTCGGCGAGGAAGCTGAAGCGACCGCCTGGCGGAGGTTGTTCTATCGATCAAAAAGAAACATTCGGTAATACCGGATGCCTTTGCATTGCTTTGCAAAGTATGCGTTACACAAAATTCAACTATGACAAATCGCTTACGCGACTATCATGCTATTAACTGTTCATCCATTTTGAGAAGTTCCTCAAAATTCATGCCAAATTTCTTGTTGTATTCCTCGATGATTTCGGCAATCCTAGCCGGTTCTACCATCTTATAATAGGAATACAGACCGTGGAGTCTTCTGACATCCTCCATGGGCCACGGCTTTATCAAAGCCTTATCGAAATGACCGCGATATGCCCCGCGCCCATGGCTCATGTAGTAGGAGGTTATCATCGACTCGAAGTATTTCTTTTCCCTTTCACCGACGCTGATCTCATTGTCCTTATTAAGCATGACACCAAGGATCCAGTTGCGACCACACCGACTTCCGTAGTGAGTCTTTTCACGGTTCAACTCAAACGGCGCATCCATCCATTTGAGCGTACTGACGATGAAGTCTTCTACTGTTTTGTAACGGAAACCAGCGCGGCAGGAGATACACATATCATCAGCGTACCGAGTATACACAAAACGGTCGGTTCTGTTTTCACTCAGTCTGAAATTGCGCATCGTGTTGAACATGCGATGATCAAACGGAATCATCATGACATTGGTAAGAAACGGACTGATTGGAGTGCCCTGAGGAAGACCACCATTGAGCATGCACAGGCTCAGAGCCTTGCGGAGAAGATCCTCACCGCTCTTGTTCTCGCACAGGATGCAGAATGGGTAGATTTTCGAAAAGGTGGACATCAGAAAATCAAGTGTCGTGCTTCCGAAGAAATCATGAAGGTCAAACTTCACGAACCACATGGATTCCCATTTCTGATGCTGTTTGACAGCATCCAGTGTAGAGCGGCCTGTGACATAGGCGAACGCTGCTGTATGATGGTCGGCGAGCATCGCACCAGAGAGAATCGTATGAAGCTGAACGAGCGCAGCCCGCAAATCCGGAAGAGGCGCATTGATTTCGCGTAGGCCGCCGGACTTTTTCGGGATAAAGAACTTATAATAGTAGGACTGACGGTTCGGATTTGAAATCATGGTGTTATATGTATCCGTAAACATCTGAAGTCGTGCGCGAAGCTCCGGAATATTGGCAGCGTCCCTGAATTTTTTCGGGACTCGCTTCAGACAAACGGTTCGCGTTCCGCTTGCAGTACCGGTTCGCAGCTCGGCAATATCATTGACTGTAATACCAGCCATCATTTCTTCAAATGTCAACTGATGATAACGTGCTGGCTGACTATAGGTGATATAAATCATCCTGTACTCCTTTCTGTGAGTTGTTTCTGTAATCTGAGTAGGAATTGGATCCGCTGCCTCGATATATAACTGGGCGAGCACTCTTGTGTGATCCACGATTGGTCGAATCATGCTTGCAACTAGATGCCATTAGCTACTTGCCATCGACTGATCTTGGGAAACTTCTGCGTAGGGCTTCCCTTTGCTGCTCAGGAACAGCTGCTGGCAACCGGTCGCAGCTGGCTGCAGGCATGTCTCTTCTTCAATCAAAATTTCACTTTCGGTAATACCGGAAGTTTTGCGCGAACGCAAATATACATTACAGAAACCAATTACATCGGCTTATCTAAATTCAGTGTATAAATTGCTTCTTACATTGAAATCACGCTCCCACCATTTACAAACGCATCCATCAGGATACATTTTTTGTAGTCACCGGACTTGATGTATGTGA
>QRFC01002600.1_pt1 | contig 12994 bp, 7 predicted proteins | sample 1861061 | NCBI WGS metagenome assembly QRFC01 (sample SAMN09711282, study PRJNA482702) | Human gut metagenome, whole genome shotgun sequencing project. | reverse complement strand
GGCCTTACGGGCAGCGGTGGTGCCCATGGAGACGATGTCTTCCTGGTTGGCGGAGGAGGGGATGGAGTCGACGGAAGCGGGGTGAGCGTAGATCTTGTTCTCGCTGACCATGGAAGCGGCAGCGTACTGAACGATCATGAAACCGGAGTTGACGCCGGCCTCGGTGGTCAGGAACGCGGTCAGGCCGTTGGAGAGTGCGGGGTTGACCATACGCTCGGTGCGGCGCTCGGAAGCATCAGCGATCTCGGAAGCGGCGATGCCGAGGAAGTCGAACGGCAGGGCCATGGGCTCGCCATGGAAGTTACCGCCGGAGATAACGGCCTCGTCATCGAGGAACATCAGCGGGTTATCGGTGACGGCGTTGAGCTCGATCTCGACCTTCTCGCGGACGTAATCGAGGGCGTCACGGCAGGCGCCGTGCAGCTGCGGGATGCAGCGCAGGGCGTAAGCGTCCTGAACGCGGTCCTTCTGGCAGTTGTCGAGGATCTCGGAGCCGTCGAGCAGCTTGCGCATGTTCGCGGCGACGAGCATCTGGCCCTTCTGGCCGCGCACCTGATGGATGCGGGGGTCGAAGGCGTTGCGAAGACCCGTCAGGCCCTCGAAGGACATGGACGCGATCACGTCGCCGAGCTGGGCGGCGCAGATGGTGTCGTACAGAGCGAGAGCACCGACGGAGGTCATCGCGCAGGTGCCGTTCGTCATGCCGAGGCCTTCCTTGGAGACCAGGGTGTCGAGCGTCTTGATGCCGGCCTTGGCCATGGCCTCAGCGCCGGGCATCTTCACGCCCTCGTACATGGCCTCGCCCTTGCCGAGCATGGGGAGCGTCATGTGAGCGAGAGGAGCCAGGTCGCCGGAGGAGCCGAGAGAGCCCTTCTGCGGGACGACGGGGGTCACGCCCTTGTTGAGCATCTCGAGCAGCATCTCGACGAGGATGGGACGAACGCCGCTCACGCCGCCGCACAGAGCGTTGGCACGCAGCAGCATCATGCCGCGGACGATCTCGTCAGCATACGGCTCGCCGGCGGCGGTGCAATGGCTGAGGATCAGGTTGGTGGAGAGCTGATTGCTCATCTCCTTGGGGACGGCGACCTTCTGGAACTCGCCGAAGCCCGTGGTGATGCCGTAAGCGACGCGGCCCTCAGCGGCGATCTTCTCGGCCAGGGCGCGGGACTTCTTCATGGCTTCCAGAGCGGAGGGAGCCAGCTCGACGGTCGCATTGTAGCGAGCGATGGCGACGAAGGATTCGAGCGTCAGGCTGTGGCCATCGACGACGACATGCTTGATCGCAGTAGGATTCATGATCATGGTAGTGTCCTCTCTTTTCTCAAAGTTCCGGTGTGGCCCGGTCGGCGTGTCCGGTCGCCCGAACCGCCCAAGTGCAAGAAACGTGTCGAAGCGTTCCCCTTGCTTTCCGCGCATGCCCGTGCGTGGATGGCGCTCCGCCTGTGGAAAAGTCCCACAGGATCGTTCTGGAAACAGTATAGCACATTTTTGTGCAAAATCAATAGTTTTTTGCCGAAAAAAGTTTTCTTTGTTGTGCGTTATCACCATATTTGGATAACACACTATCAGGGTACAGTGATAGAATTAGACAGAATAGATAAAAAAAGCGCCCCGCAAAAGCGGGGCGCCCTTCATTCTTTGTGGAAAGGTCACAGTTGTTCACTTCTTGTGCTTCTTGCCGGTCTTCGGTTCGGGCGCGGCATAATCCATGATGCGGATCGCCGGATTCTTCTTTTTGATGAACGCGTAGATCTCGTCGAGGTCTTCGCGCGGGAAGAAGAGAGCCTTTTCCGTGTTGCCGTGGCCGATGTGCAGGCGCACCATGTCGGCATGGCCGCGGTCCTCGCACACGATCGCATTGATGTCCTCCCAGGGGAAGAACTCGTAATTGGTGGTGAACTGCATATCGTAGTAGATCTCAAGTCCGCGGCTCGTGAGAGCGGCGTCCTTTTTGGTCATCAGCGTCAGCAGATACAGCACGGAAAACGCGAGCGAGACGAAGGCGAGCAGCGGATTTCTGCTGCGGGTCGAAATGCCGAACAGCAGCAACAGAACGACCAGAATCCATCCGCCGACCTGCACCCACTTTTTGCGCGGCTTGAGAGACGCCTGTGCGGGATAGATCGGGGGAGGGACAGATTCCCAGGGAAGCGAATGTTTCACAGCGGTGATTCCTTTCTAAGTAAGCGGGGGGAGAGATTACGCGTTGATCTTGGGAGCCTTGCCGGCAGCGCGGCGAGCCTCGAGGTTCGCAAGGGCCTTGGCGTGAGCCTCTTCGGGAGCGCCGGCGGGCTTGCCGGCCTTGGTCTTGCCGAAGATATTGGTGTAGGAACCGTCAGCCCAGAAGATGTTGCGGCCGAACGCAGCGGTCACATAGGCGAAGATGGGGTTGAGCAGGTTGACGAACGCATACGGGAAGAACACCAGCGGGCTCATGCCGAGAACGCCGGTCTGGTAAGCGCCGCAGCCGGTCCAGGGGAACATAACGGCCCAGAGGGTACCGGCATCTTCCAGAGAACGGGAGAGCATATTGCGGCCGAGACCGAGCTCGTCGTACTTGTCAGCATAGATGGGGGCGGGAACGCCGATGCCGAGGAACTGGTCGCACATGGTGGCGTCGCAGAAGATGGAGGTCAGCAGGGTCGCGAGGATGAGGCTGCCGACGGAGTGGATCTTGTGCTTCAGGCCGCCGAACAGACGCTCGACGCAGCCGCAGCGCTCCAGAGCACCGCCGTAGGCGAGCGCGAGGAGGATGAGGTTGATGGTCCACATGGTGCCGTTCATACCGCCGGCCTTGCCGAGGATGGAGTCAGCGACTTCGTTGCCGGTCTCAACGACGATACCGTTGTGCAGCATGTTGAAGATGTCGCCCAAGGCGCGGGAGCCGTAGATGGAGGTGGGCTGGAAGATCATCATGAAGATGGTCGCGGTGGCAACGGAGATGGCGATACCGACGAGGCCGGGCACGCGCAGGATGCACATCACGATAACCACGATGATGGGGATGAGCAGAACGGGGGAGATCACGAAGGCCTCGCGGAACGCGTCCTGAATGGACTGGGCGACGGTCGGATCGTAGGCGCTGGCGTCGATGTTCAGGCCCATGATGGTGTAGAGGATGAGGGCGATGACCAAGGTCGGGCCGGTGGAGGAGACCATCGCGGTAACGTGGTCGAACAGACCGGTCTCGGCAACAGCCGCGGCGAGGTTGGTGGTATCGGACAGGGGGGAGAACTTATCGCCGACATACGCGCCGGAGATGATCATACCGGCGGTGAGGGCGGGATTGATGCCAAGGCCCGCGCCGATGCCGAGGAACGCAAGACCGATGGTGGCGGTGGTGGTCCAGGAGGAGCCGCACGCCATACCGACGATCGCGCAGAGGATGCAGCCGATGGGCAGGAACAGCTTCGGGGTCAGCAGATCCAGACCGTAGACGATCAGGGAGGGGATCGCACCGGAGGCCATGAAGCTCGAGACCAGGAAACCGACGGTGCAGAGGATCAGGACCGCTTCCATGGAAGCGCTCAGGCGCTCGATCATACCGGAGAGCATATCCTTGAAGTCGTGACCGCAGAAGTGACCGACGATGCACGCGACGACGATGGACATGACCAGGGGCATGTGCGCGTCATGATAACCGGATTCGGAATGACCGAGGAAGCAGTAAAGCATGAACCCGATCATTGCCACAATGGGAACTAACGCCAGCAGAAAACTGGGCTCCCGTGCGACTTTCTTTTCGTTTGCCATTGATAAAATACCTCTCTCTTCATAAAAATACTTGCCCGTCAGGAAGCGGGAAGCCGCTCCTCCCCGTGACGAACACGCTGCACACCGCACGCGGGGACGTGCGTTTTCTGTGGAGGGGTCCCACAGAAAAACAGACACAGAACTTAGGCAACAGCACCGTCGGGCAACGGTTTCTTGCACGCTGTTTCCCATGCCCTAATCTATTTGTGAACTAATTGTAACATACCTGTTCAGCAAAAGCAATAAATTTCGCGTAGATTCCAAAAAATATTTTAGTCAATTCTTCTATATCGGGATGACGTGATGTTATGTTGATATGCTTTTACGGCATTGCAATAAAGCAAAACAGACAAAAAGGAGCAGGCGCTTAGCGCCTGCTCTGATCAAAATGACGAATGGCTTACTTTTCTTCTTTGGCCCGTTCGAGCAGCAGCTTATAGCCGTCCGCCCCGTAGCAAAGGCACTTATTGACGCGCGTGATGGTCGTGGACGAAACGCCGATCTTCTGCGAGATCTGCGTGAAGGTCTTGCCATCGGCGAGAAGCGACGCCACCTCGAAGCGCTGGGACATCGCCTCGATCTCGCTGAAGGTGCAGAGATCGTCGAAGAAGCGGTAGCATTCTTCCTCCGTTTTCAAAGATAAGATCGCCTTGAACAGGTGATCGGTCTCTTCGCTTTTCATTTTGCTCTGGTACATCCAACGTTCCTCCTCAACGATCCGATCGGATCGACTCCTGCCCGCGCGGTGTGGCCGCGGCGGACGCCGAATGACGGCTGCCCGGAAGCTGCTTGCGGGCGAACCTCGATTTTCGGAGCTTGCCCGTTGATATTGTCTCTATGGTAACAAAAAGCGGCAGTTCCGTCAAGCGCAATTCGTGCTTTTTGGCGGATATCTTCATTTTTCGTGAACACTGTCCGCGACGGAAAGAAAAATTTTTGCACCGCAGGCGGCGAAAGCTATGGCAATTCCGCGCGGAAAATGCTATACTGTCTCGAAAGTGAAAAAAACGGCCGCGGACGCTTGACAATCCCTGCGCCGTACCGTAAAATATCTGTCAATCACTCCGATACGCTGCTGTGCCACCGCGGTACAGTACGCTGCCCATACATTCTATATAGGAAAGGACACACACTATCATGGCAACGATCAAAGCTCACACCTTATCCGGCTTTATGGAGCTGCTTCCCGCGCCGCAGACCCAGATGGAGCGCCTTATGGAGGTGCTGCGCTCGTCCTACGGCGTCTATGGCTTCACCCCGCTCGACACGCCCATCATCGAAGCGAGCGATGTGCTGCTCGCCAAGGGCGGCGGCGAGACTGAAAAGCAGATCTACCGTTTCTCCAAGGGCGACAGCGACCTGTCCCTTCGCTTCGACCTGACGGTGCCTCTGGCGAAATACGTTGCCTTGCATTATGCCGACCTCGCTTTCCCGTTCCGCCGTTTCCAGATCGGAAAGGTCTATCGCGGCGAGCGCGCGCAGCGCGGCCGCTTCCGCGAGTTCTATCAGGCAGATATCGACGTCATCGGCGACGGCGAGCTCGACATCACGAACGACGCCGAGATCCCCGCCATCATCTATACCGTCTTCTCCCGCCTCGGCCTGTCCCGTTTCCAGATCCGCATCAACAACCGCCGCATCTTAAACGGCTTCTACGCGATGCTGGGCCTTTCCGACAAGTCCGGCGATATCATGCGCACCGTCGACAAGATCGAAAAGATCGGCCCTGACCTCGTGCGCGCGATCTTGGTCGACGACTACGCCATCGAGGGCGAAAAGGCGGATGAGATCCTCGCCTTCATCGGCATCAAGGGCACGAACGAAGAGGTGCTCGCTTCTCTTGAAAAGTACCGCGGCCGCAACGAGATGTTCGACCAGGGCCTCGACGAGCTGACGACCGTCGCCAAGTACCTCGGCGCGTTCGGCGTGCCGCAGGAGAACTTCGCGGTCGACCTGACCATCGCGCGCGGCCTCGACTACTACACCGGCACGGTGTACGAGACGACGCTGCTCGACCACCCCGAGATCGGCTCGGTCTGCTCCGGCGGCCGCTACGATAACCTTGCGGAGTACTATACTGACCGCAAGCTCCCCGGCGTCGGCATTTCGATCGGCGTGACGCGCCTGTTCTACGTCCTCGGCGAGCAGGGCCTTCTGAATAGCGACATCTGCACCGCGCCGGCGGACGTGCTTATCCTGCCGATGACCGAGGATCTGAGCGAGGCCATCTCGCTCGCGACCGACCTTCGCGCCGCGGGCGTCAGCACGCAGATCTATACGGAAAAGAAGAAATTCAAGGCCAAGATGAACTACGCCGACAAGATCAAGGTGCCCTACGTCTACTTCCTCGGCGAGGACGAGATCACCGCGGGCGTCGTGTCCTGCAAGGACATGCGCACCGGCGAGCAGGTCAAGCTTCCCCGCGCGGAGGCGGTGGAAAAGGCCAAGGCCTTTGTGGAGTCTGACCGCCAAAAGCCGGTCATTTGTGAAAAGTAAAAAAGAAGCAGCCCGAAAGGGCTGCTTCTTTTTTGCGCTCCCTCGGGGAGCGGTTGCTTTCCGCGCAGAGCGCGGAGGGAAAATGCGGCGTGCGCGCCGCAGCACCAAGGGGGCCATTCTCTCACGTGAGAGAATGGCCCCCTTGAACCCCCAAGAGAACGCGAGGGGAGTCCCCCTCGCCCCCCGACATTGGCAGTCTCGATCTTGAAGAGCTGCGCAGCCTGCGGAATCAGGTGCGGTGTACATGGCTTCGCCATGAACCCCTACGTCTCGTTACCACTCTCAACCGCGCCTTACTACCGTGAGGCGCGTGTGACGTTTGCTTGGCGGCAGACTGCGGCATTGCTGCGCTCGCCGCATTGTGGAGTGCTCCGGTAGACGGAAATTAGGCTGTACTTCTACAAGATGGGCAGAGCGGCAGCGGATAATAGGAGCAGAGGCAAATCGTCTAGCAACACCCAACGCGGCAACGCCGCGCACAGGAAGTCGCATTCCGGAGGCACAAAGGTCATTCAAGCTCTGGACTGCCAATCTAAGCCTTTCTCTTGGGGTTCCAAAGGGGCCATTCTCTTTTGCGAAAGAGAATGGCCCCTTTGACTCGCTCCCACACGGTGTGGGGATAAAAGGAAGCAGCGCCTGCGGCGCTGCAAATCCCATCCCCCCTGCGGGGGGCAAGGAAGCAGCCCTTTCGGGCTGCAGACCCCGCTGCGCAGGAGGGCGCAAAAAAAGGCAGCCTTTCGGCTGCCGATTTTTTTAGTCCACCGTACGCATGAAGGACGTCGATCCCTTCTGAAATCTCACATCCAGCTTCACGCGGTCCGCGCGCATATAGCTCGTGGTGTATTCATAGGTATGCCCGTTCTCGGTCGTGGTGCGGCGCTGGTGGAAAAACGCCGCCGAGCCGGGCGCGCAGTGCAGAAGCTGCGCCTCGTGCGGCGCGAGCACGACGGCCTCATACGTGTCCGACGCGGAAAACGGGATGACGCCGACGTGGTAGAGGAGACTGTAGAAGCTGTGCGTCTCCAAAAGCTCGCGCGTCAGGTTCGGGTAGATGTACTCGGGGTAGTACGACGTCTCTAAAATGAGCGGCTCACCGTCGACGTTTCGCACGCGCGTGAAGCGATAGACCTTCACGCCCGGCTCAAGGCCCACGAGCGTCACGATCTTGGGAGAAGGCGTGATGACCGCGAAGTCGACCAGCGTGGACGACGGCGTTTTGCCCAGCTGGGAAATTTCCGTCGTGAACGAATACTGCACGCCCTTACGGCGCGTGTTCGGGTCAGTGACGAACGTGCCCTTGCCGCGCTTTCGCACGACGAAGCCCTCTTCCTCCAGCGCGCCGATGGCCTGACGCACGGTGTTGCGGCTGATATCATACGAGCGGCAGAGCTCGGCCTCGCTCGGCAGCAGGTCGCCGACCTTGAGCGCGCCGGAGGTGATGCTGCGCTTGATGATGCCCATGAGCTGGGAGTAGAGCGGGATCTCGCTGTCGAGCGACAGCGGATTTTTGAGGACCGGATTGTGTTCCATGATGGGAACCTCCCGAGATATACGTTTTGGAATATTCCCATCATACCACATATCTTTGAGATGTTCCAGTACCTTTTTGCAATATTCCCATCATTTTACGCAAAAAAGCGGAGAAAAAGGCGGCCTTCGGGCCGCCTTTTTGAAATTTGACTGCTTCAGTCCAGAATTTCCTGCGCGCCGGTCTTCAGATTCACGCGCACAGAGTGCGTCACGAGCGGGTCGCTCGTCTTTTGATGGTCGATATCGTAGACGGCGGTGGTGTAGACATAGCCGTCGCGGATCTCAAGGGCACCGGGGAAGTAGCTGATGCTGCTGCCATCCTCCGTGACGCTGCCGTAGAAATAGTCCGCATCGCCGATGCTCGTCCAGGTCTTGCCGCCGTCGGTCGAGAGGCGCAGGTTGTTTACTGTCGGCGGAAACTTCGTTGTCTCGACGATGGTGCTGCCGCTGATGGCGATGGACTCGTAGCCGTAGAGCGTGGCGGACTGCTTGCCGTCAGCGCCGTAAAGCTCCGTGACAAATGAGCCCATGATTCCGCCGCCGATGTAGTAGCGGAGCGCGACCTGATCGCTCACAATGGATAACGTTGCATCGACCGTCGTGTCGGTCACATCGTTGACCGGCAGATCATGGAGGACCTCCACGCTGCCGCCCTCGCGCCAGCGATAGAGCTTGCCGCCCGCGGTGTACCAGAGGTAGCCGCCCAGATCGACGTAGCTGTCGGCAGCCTTGATGAGCGAGTCGCGGCTGACGGCATTTGTCGTGGTGGCCGAAGATGCGTCGGATGGCTCAGTGCCAGACTGGGCGCTGTTGAACCATGCGAGCATCGCGTCGTAAAGCGTTGCATAGTCGCCGTAATCGCTGACCTTATAGTAGTATGCGTCGTCTCGCTGGTAGAGCATGATGTCCGTGCCCTCGAAGAACGCAAGGTGCGAGGAATCGTTGTTGCTGAGCCAGAGCGTGAGCGACCGTGCTCCGTCAGCAGGGGTGAACTTATCATGCAATAGCGCATAGCTGCACTCGTCAAGCCTGACCGTTGGCGTGACGTTCAGCATATCGCGGTCGGTGATCGCCGCATTGTCCCGGTAGAGAAACATCCACGCTGCGCCGCCGTTCGACGCGAGCTGAAGATCGGCCTGAAAATCGGAATCGTCCAGCGCGGGATCAGCCGCCGCGTCGGCGTCCCAGTTCACCGTGAAGCTTCTGACCATCGCCCGGAGTACCTCGGCCTCGCCCTCAACGGCGCGGTCGCGGTTCCAGCCCCACTGATTCTCTTCCGTGCTGCCGTCGAACGTCCAGTGCGTTGTGACCTCGTAGCAGGTGCCGTCCGGCGCATCAAAGAGCGTGACAATTGTGTTGCTCATGCCCTCGTGCGTCACAAAGCGCCAGCCCGCGTCGGTCTTCTCGGCCTTTGCGCCGGTGCTTTCCCATTCCGCCTTCGCTTCGTCAAGGCTCTGCTCGAGCTTCTTTGCGTTGAAGTAGGAGCCGGTGTCGTAGCGGGAGTACCAGAACTCCGTCCCCGGATTGCACGCCCAGGCGGTGATCGGCGCATAGAAGTAGTAGCTGCCGTCGCCCGAAATGAGCCGCGCCTCGCACTGGTTGGCGCGGCCGTAGCCGTCCGCCGCCGTGTCGTTCAGCAGGTCGGGAATGAACATCTTCGGCAGATCAAGCCCCGCGTAGTCGACATAGAAGTCGTGCAGGTAATACTTTTCCTCTCCGCTGTAGCTGCATCCGTTGTACCACAGCCCGTCGTTGCCGGTATAGGTGCCGATGACCTGATAGCCGGTCTTCTCGCCGCTGGTGTAGTGCAGGACGGTGAGATAGTGCGTCCAGTTCTCGTTGAGATATCCGTCATCCGTCAGCTCCTGCCCGCCGACAATGTTGATCTGCGCGCCCGCCTCGTTCGTGGGCTTCATCTCATACTGGAAGTACCACAGCTCCAGCACCGTGCCGTCGGGGGAAAGGTTGCCGAGCGAATCTGCCTGCTCCAGCTGCGTCACGCGCACGTCGGCGACCGTGTCCTCGATCGAGCGGGACGCATAGTCGTTGTTTTCCGACACGGAATAGGTCATCGTGCCCTTTTTGAGCTCCGCCACGCACGCAGCGGCATAGTCGTCCATCGAGGCGTAGATCGTGTCGTCCTCCTTTTCCAGCCGGTAGACCATGCAGAAGCATTCACTGCCGTCTTCCGCATAGTCGGCGGAAAGGCCGAGATAGATTGTGCCGTCTTCCTGCTCAAGAAGATAGGCCTGATACGGCTGAGAGTCCTTTGCCTCTTCGCAGTAGCCGGTCCATGCGGATTTGTTGTGCTGCATAAGGTCGTCGACCGGAGAAGCGTCTCTGGTGTTGCCGAAGAGTGCATAGAAGGACTGCTTTTCCAGCTTGTATTCCTCCATCGGGCCGTAGATAAGGGCATAGCCCAGATCGTTGAACATCGTGACGTATTTCTCCCCTGCGGGATTCGTCGCGGTGCGGAAGGTGGGGTATGCGCCATCCGTAAAGCCATCCGTAAAGCCGGGCGCTTCATATAAGAGCGTGTCGACCGTATAGCTCTTGTCGGCAAACGGGTCGTCATTTTTCTGCGCGCGCTCGCCCCAGCTGACGGCGCAGCCCGCCGTCAGCGTCAGCGCCAGCACGAGGGCGACAACGCCGAGGCCGCGCTTTTTCTGCGCGCCCAGCACGTTCGTGATGCGCCGCTTCAGGCGCTCGACCGTGCCGCCGAAGCACGTCGTCGCGGGCAGCGCCCGCACGCTGGACTGCACGGCGGCGAGCAGTGTCCGGCTGTAAGCCGCGCGCTCGGGGAGTTCGAGCCCGTCGGTCGCCGCGCTGTCGCAGGCGAGCTCAATGTCCTCGTCCGCCTGACGCAGCATCAGATACACCACGGGGTTGAACCAGTGCATCGCGTTGGCCGCGAGCAGCACGAGCTTTAAGAGCATATCGCGCCGCTTGAGGTGGCACAGCTCATGGCGCAGGATGTAGCGCAGCTCCTGCACGTCGTAGTGCTCGTGGGGAAGGAGCAGCCGCGGGCGCAGAAGACCTGTCACCGCGGGGGTGGAGATGGCCTCGCAGACGATCATCTCCGGCGCGCTCACGCCTAAGTCGCGCGCCGTGTCAGAGAGCATCGCGGCGTAGTCCGCGCGGGCGACGTCTCTCTTCCAGCGGCGCACCGTGCGGCGGAAGAGGGCGTAGGAGACACCCTGATACAACAGGAACGCCGCCGCGCCCGCAAGATAGCCGTAAAACAAGATCGTCGTCACGGGGATGTAGCGCGTCGTCTTCTGCTCGGGATTCGTCACGGGGCGCTGGATGATCGTGTCGCGCACCTGTGCGGGGGACTGGCCGCTTTTTTCGGCCATGTCGCCAAACAGGTTGTCGGTCGATTGGATGGCTGTCTTATCCGTGCCGACAAAGAGGGTGTAGTCTTTCGGCGGCGCGGCCTGCACCGGCGCGTTTTTCACCGAAAAATCGACCGGCAGCAGCAAAAATGCCGCCAGCGCCAGCCACAGCCAGCAGCGCGTCTTCGCACGGTAGCGCTCGCGCCAGAGGGGTTTGAGTACCAGCATCGCCAGAATGGCGAGGGAACCTAACAGGGAAGTTTTCAACAGATTCAGCAGAAATGTTTCCATGGTGCGTCCTCCTTTTTATCGCCGTTTAACGGCTCATATCGTCCAAAAACTGCCGCAGCTCGTCGATCTCGCTCTGCTCGAGCGGCTGCTCGGCGTTCAGCGCCGCGACGAAGCTGCCGAGCGACCCGCCGTAGAGCCGCTTCAGGACGCTGCGGCTCTCAAATTCGAGGTATCTGTCCTTTGAGACGAGCGGCGTGTACAAATTGTTCCGCCCCTCGCGGCGGCTCGAGAGGAATCCTTTTTCGCACAGGCGAGTAAGGTAGGTGTTGACGGTGTTGGCGCTCCAGCCGTGGCTCGCGAGCGCGCCGTCGAGATCGCCGCGGCTGACCTCGCCGCCGACGGCCCAGATAGCCTGCATCACGGCAAGCTCCGCGTCGGGCAGTCTCTTCTTATCGTCCATGGGTTGACCTCCTTAAATGATCTACTACATTTGTCGTTGATAACTATATACTACATATGTAGTAGTTTGTCAAGCGCCTTTTATGTCCTTTTTTGTTTTGCAGCGAAAATTGCAGAAAACAGGGGAAAGACATGACGGCAAATCGTCAAAATGAAAGATGCCGTTCAATTATTTGAATGAGTTCTTGCAAATCTTTCTGAAAATCGCTTGCTTTTGTGCAAAGCGCAAGGTATAATGAAGAAACCGTATGAAATCATTTGGCAATTCAATAAATAAAAATTTGAGAGGAGATCTTTATCATGGCAAAGTTCAAAGTTTACTACACCATCGAGCTCAACGAGGTGGCCACGCACATCTTCGAGTCCAACGACTTTGAAGTGAAGCTGTGCAGCCATAACGACGAGGAGACCTACGTCAAGGAGCTCGCTGAGTTCCAGCCCGACGCCATCATGTGCCGCACCGAGCCCATCACCGCCAAGATGATGGACACCTGCAAGAACCTCAAGGTCATCGGCAAGCAGGGCGCCGGCCTCGATAACATCGACATGGACCACGCCCACGCCAAGGACATCACCGTTGTCTACGCGCCTGCCGGCAACGCCAACGCCGTCGCCGAGCACGCCGTCATGCTGATGCTCATGTGCGCCAAGCGTTTCACCTATGTCGACCGTCAGTTCCGCGGCGGCAACTTCCTCGTCCGTATGGGCATGGAGCACACCTATGAGCTCGGCGGCAAGACCCTCGGTATGATCGGCTGCGGCCGTATCTCCCAGCTCGCCATGCAGAAGTGCAAGTACGGCTTCGGCATGAACGTCATCGGCTACGATCCGTACCTCACGCAGGACAAGATCGGCGATCTGTGCGAGCTGAAGGCCACCGCCAAGGAAGTCTGGGAGCAGGCCGACTTCGTGTCCGTGCATCTGCCTGTCGTTCCCTCCACCGAGCACTCCATCGGCCGTGAGCAGTTCAGCTGGATGAAGCCCACCGCTTCCTTCATCAACTGCGCGCGCGGCGCTCTGATCAAGGAGAACGAGCTTGTCGAGTGCCTGAAGGACGGCACGCTGTTCCAGGCCGGTCTCGACGTGTTCGAGCATGAGCCCATCCAGGAGTCCAGCCGCGAGCTGTTCAACCTCGACAACGTCATCATGACCCCGCACATGGCCGCCACCACCGAGCAGAGCGTTCT